>Ga0308164_10004682_pt1 | contig 11449 bp, 10 predicted proteins | sample PhyTR2_FD_201031 | JGI IMG/M metagenome (GOLD analysis project Ga0308164, IMG submission 201031) | Phyllosphere microbial communities from UC Gill Tract Community Farm, Albany, California, United States - DLSLT.R2 | ecosystem: Host-associated > Plants > Phyllosphere > Unclassified | place: USA... | reverse complement strand
ACGACTCTTTCCGCATGATGGGCTTCGGTCACCGGGTTTACAAAAATTTCGATCCACGAGCAAAAATCATTAAAAAAGCTTGTGATGATATTTTAGAAAATTTAGGAATTGATGATCCTATTTTAGAAATTGCTAAGAAACTTGAAGAAGCTGCTTTAACCGATCAGTACTTTATCGACAGAAAACTATATCCTAACGTAGATTTTTATTCAGGAATAATCTACCGTGCACTAGGTTTCCCTTCAGAAATGTTTACTGTTCTATTTGCTTTAGGCCGTTTACCGGGATGGATTGCACAATGGAAAGAGATGCATGAAAATAAGGAGCCGATAGGTCGCCCACGCCAAATTTATGTTGGCGAAACCGACAGAGCCTTTGTTGAATTGAAGGATAGAAAGTAGATAAGATAAAAGCATAAAAAAAGCTTCAGAGATTCTGAAGCTTTTTTTATGACTATTTATTAGGTGGCTACATAATAAATTAGGTTTAGCATCACCATTTCAGTTAAGCTAAGCGCTACATAGTAAAGAATAAAAATCATGATCATTTTGCCGATAACCTTTTTTCGCTGATAAAACACTTTAAGAGCGTTAAACATATACCAACAAATCCAAACAATTACGGCAACTTCAATAATCATTTTTAAAACGCTAACACCTCCAAACACATATTTAACTAAAGGCTGTGTAAAAATCTCCACCACGAAATAGGCAGTCATTCCGTGTATCGTGAAAATTAAATGGTCTAGGTAATAAATGTGGTTTTTTCTGAAATTCCACATAATAAATAAAGCAAGCAGAGGCATCAAAAGAAAATATTGTTTTGGCCTATTATGCTCTAACGTCTCTTGTATAACTTCTGATTTTTCACCAATGGTGATCGCTCGTTTTTTAATGATACGGTCGAACCAATCGTCTTGCTCCAGTGCAGGTAATCTCTTCTGCCTGCTTAGATATGCTGCATAAGTGCTATCGTTTCTATCATCATGGATCTTGCTAAATCGTGTAATAATTTTAGACAAAGAATCAGACCTCCTAGCTTTGTTTATCTTTCTTAGATCAGCTAGAACTATTTTCTGTTGCTGAAAACTCAAATTTTTAAAATCTTCCCTATCTAAATCTTCTGCAATGCGTTTGTTTGTTTCTTCTACAATACCAGGCGCTTTGGCAGCTAACCCGACAGATGACAGCACTTTACCAACACTATCTAATGTAGCTTTTCTTTTCTTCGTTTCTTCGACGGTAACATGCTTTTTTTCTTTTTTTTCTCCATGTTCAGGTGAATAGGCCACCAAAAAATATACAATCGATACGAAAATATACATGCTTACCGGATTGATATATCTCGCTCTTTTTCCTGCTAAATAATCGAGTGTAACTTGGCCTGGCTTTGTTAAAAGCGGGGTTAAAGTTTGAAAGAACTTATTATCAAAATGAAAATAGTGGGCAATGCTGTGGCTTATAAACCCCCAGAAACTTTCCTTTAATTCTAAATTCGGTTGTCCGCAATTGCTGCAGTAATGGGTTTCGACATGAGAACCGCAGTTTAAGCAATTATGTTCTTTTCTGTACTTACCTGCTGACATAGGGGATTTCGATAATATAATTTTAATGACTAATTGCTTCAATTGCCTTTTCTTCGGCTCTTGTATGCTTATGCTTAAACATTATTGCAAATAGTACCGTAATGAGCAGGGCATAAATAGTGAATGAAAGCCAGATGTTGTGCCAATCTTTCATATGGATGCTTTTGTCAAACGTACCGTTTTGTAATATACTTACACCCTGACTTTTAATGAATGTTAACAAATGGCTGTTTGTCGGCTCCGAGCCCACAAATGCCGACGTTTCCTGTACTGTATTAAATGACTTTGTGAAATATTTATCAATCATCCAGCCGGAAACCAAGCTACCAAAAACCGCACCGAATCCGTTAGTCATCATCATGAACATTCCCTGCGCAGACGATCTTGTTTTTGGCGTTGTTGAGGTTTCTACAAATAGTGAACCCGAGATATTGAAGAAATCGAATGCCATTCCGTAAACTACGCAAGACAAAACGATCATCCATAGGTTCCCCGAGGGGTTGCCATAGGCGAATAATCCAAAGCGGAAAACCCAGGCAAGCATGGCAATAATCATTACTTTTTTGATGCCGAACCGTTTCAAAAAGAACGGGATCGCTAGAATAAAAAGTGTTTCAGAAACTTGCGAAATCGACATGATAATTGTAGAATACTTAACTACAAATGAATCGGCATATTTTGGAAAGTGCTTAAATTCATCTAAGAACACGTCTCCATAAGCATTCGTGAGTTGTAAAGCACCACCTAAAAACATAGAAAAAATGAAGAATAATGCCATTTTATAGTTGGCGAAAAGCTTAAATGCTTCCAAACCTAATGTTTGCATTAAAGATGCCTCCTCGGAGATTAATTTACTTGGCTTACATTTTGGCAACGTAAAGGCATATAAACCTAATAGAAGTGCACCCAAACCTGCTATATAGAACTGGTAAGCACTTGCCTTATTTCCTGTAAGGTTTGTAATCCACATTGCAGCTATAAAGCCAACAGTTCCCCAAACCCTAATGGGAGGGAAGTCTTTCACAACATCTAAATTCCCCGATTTTAATGTAGTGTATGATATTGAGTTACTGAGGGAAATGGTTGGCATGTAAAAACACATGGCAACTAAGATTGTCCAGAAGAAAGCATTTGGACTTTCGACTTGTGGAAGGTAAAATAAAACGGCTGCATAAAGAATATGTAGAATGCCATAAAGCACCTCGGCATTTACCCACTTATCAGCAATAATACCGGTGAGTGTAGGCATAAATAAAGATGCAAAACCCATTGTGGCGAATATTGCGCCGAATTGAGTTCCATCCCATTGTTTTGTTCCAAACCAATAATTTGCAATAGTAATTAGCCATGCGCCCCATACAAAAAATTGCATAAAGCTCATTATGGTTAAGCGAAACTTAACATTCATCATATAGTTTGTTTGATTTTTGAAAGTAAAAGCTGAATATAGAACTATTTTGAAACATAATTTAAAAATGAACCCAAATTATTTTAAACAATTTGGGCTACATTAACTTTTCGTTTTTTAATGAAGATTTTTTGAATTGAAAAAATAACTTTTACTAAGATTTGTGTGAATTATTAATCTCGATGTTATGATTTCCCTCTTTTATTAAGCTCGTCTCTCAATCTTGCAGCCTTTTCGTAGGCTTCATCTGCAATAGCTTCCTGAAGTTTTTGCTGAAGCTCTTCAACACTCAAATCTCCGAACCCTTGTTGGGCTGATGAAACGGGAATTGTATCGGCGTCAGGCTCCTTAGCAATGCTATCCATGTTTTCCAGAAATAAAAAGTCATTTCCTTCAATAACAATTCCTGCCGATGCTAGAATAAATTCATAAGTGTAAATCAATGCATTAAAACGCACAGCTAAAGCAATTGCATCAGATGTTCTTGCATCAATTTCATGGCTGTTTTTCCCGTCACTGCAAATAAGTTTTGCATAAAAAACACCATCTACCAAGTTGTAAATAATAATTTCCTGGATATTAATATGAAAAGTTTCGGCCATTGATTTAAATAAATCATGGGTTAATGGCCTGCTGGGAGTCATTTTTTCTATTTCAATTGCAATCGCTTGGGCTTCAAATGCGCCAATAATTATTGGCAGCCGCCTGCGTCCGTTCACTTCACCTAAAACCAAAGCATAAGCGCCTGATTGTGTTTGGCTGTAAGATAAGCCTACGATATCTAATTTTACTTTCTTCATATTTCCAAATGCCAAATCGAGCCTGCCGAACCAATTAACTTCGTGATTCGACAGACTCCGCATGACATGATTATGCTTTATGTGCTTTTAGCGCTTCAATTAATTTTGGAACAACTTCAAATGCATCGCCAACGATACCGTAATCTGCCACTTTAAAAAATGGAGCTTCTGGATCTTTATTAATTACAACAATAACTTTCGAAGAACTAACACCTGCTAAATGCTGAATGGCACCGGAAATACCAATCGCTATATACAAATTCGGACTGATGGCAATACCTGTTTGTCCAACATGTTCCGAGTGAGGTCTCCAATCTGCATCACTAACAGGTTTTGAACAGGCTGTTGCAGCACCTAATAAAGTTGCCAGCTCTTCAATCATTCCCCAATTTTCAGGACCTTTTAAGCCTCTACCTGCCGACACTACTAATTCTGCATCAGGCAGAGAAATTTTATCTGTTGCACGAACAATATCTTTAATAACTGTTCCAAGATCGGATTGTTTAATGTCTGCAGAAAAAGTTTCAACTGTAATGTCCGTCGCATTTTCTTTAACACCAAAAGCATTTGGATTTAAAGCAATAATTTTGTTGGCAGAGGTTAACTCTGTAATAGCAAATGCTTTACCTGAAAATGCAGTTTTTTTAACTTCAAATTTTCCACCATCAATTTTTGGAAGTTCGACAGCGCCGTCTATTAAACCAGCTTTTAGTTTTACAGCGATACGTGGTGCCAAACCTTTTCCTGAGAATGAATTTGACAGCACAACAATATTTGCTGATTCTTTTTCTGCAGCTGCAGCAATTACACTTGCATAAGCTTGGTTTACGAAAGTTTTCAGTTGCTCTGTGCTAACATTTAATACTTTCGAAGCTCCGTATTTTCCTAATTCATTCAACTCGCTTTCAGCTACTTCGCCAATAGAAATTGCGGTTAAATTAGTTGATTGTTGATCGGCAATTGCTTTGGCATAAGAAACAGCTTCGAAAACCGATTTCTTGAACTTACCCTCAGCTTGTTCTACATATACTAATACTGACATATATTTATTTCTATATCCTCAAAAAAGGATTTGTTTTAAAATTTAACTATTTAGTTGATAAGCGGAGTTTAAATAACTTTAGCTTCACTGTGTAAAAGATTAATCAAATCTTCTGTTTGCTCCGCAGGAACTAGTTTTACTGTACCACGTGGAGCCGGAGTTTCATATTTAGCAACTTTAGTTACTTCTTCAATTGAAACCGCTTCAACAACATTTAAAGGCTTGGTTCTGGCCGACATAATTCCACGCATATTCGGAATTTTTGGTTCAGCAACACCTTCAGCGCAACTTGCCACAAACTTACCTGTAACAGTAACAACTTCTTTGCCGCCTTCAATTTCTCTCTCAATGGTTGCAGTTGTTCCGTCGGTATCCAGTTTTTTAATAATTGAAATTGATGGAATATCTAAAAACTCCCCGACCATTGCCGCCACCTGATTTCCATTATAATCGATAGATTCGCGACCGGTTAAAATAATATCGAAGTCTTTGTCTTTTGCATATTCTGCAATTTGCTTCGAAACAAAATAAGCATCTCTCGGCGCCGCATTTACTCTGACAGCATCGTCTGCACCAATAGCAAGCGCTTTTCTGATGGTCGGATCGTTGCTCGCTTCGCCGACATTAATCACCGTTACCGAACCTTTTCCGCCCTCTGTTAATTCTATCGCTCTTGATAAAGCGATCTCATCGTAAGGATTAACAATATATTGTACACCTGCAGTATTGAATTCGGTATTCTCGTTGGTAAAAGTTATTTTTGTTGTCGTGTCGGGCACGTTACTGATACAAACTAATATTTTCATATTTATTGTGTTTTATATATAAGGTCTTTCTGCAAATTTAATTAAAAAAGCAAGGAAATAAAATGTCATCTACCCGTTTAGCAAAGTTATTGGAGTTTTTAGAGAGTGAACCAAACGATCCGTTTATCATATATGCCTTAGCCACAGAGTATAACAATCAAAATGATAAAGAAAAAGCCTATTCTTTTTACCTTGAACTAACCGATAAACACCCTGATTATGTTGGTACTTATTACCATTTGGGTAAATTATATGAGAAAGACGGAGCGAAAGAGAAAGCAATCGAAATTTATCAAAAGGGAATGACAGTTGCCAGAAACAAACGCGATATGCATGCTTTTTCCGAGCTTCAAGGTGCCTATAATACAGCGGCAGGATTAGATTACGAAGACGACTAACTACTAATAAATGCAGGTGAAACCCTTATTGGTTAGAAAGCAATGGCTTTTTATTAGAAACGTAATATTTTTTACTTTCACCTCTTTTGGAGGCGCACAGGCACATTTGGCTTTGCTTTTGAAATATTTTGTTCATAATGCTAAATTCATAACTGAAGAAGAACTGTTAGAACTAAATGCGTTGGCACAGGTTTTACCTGGTCCGGCATCAACACAAACTTTAGTTGGCATTGCTTGGAAGGTAGGAAAGTTAAAGCTTGCTATAGTCACCTTTCTGATTTGGATTCTACCAACTGCTGCAATTATGACTTTTGCAGCGATTAGTTATGCCATGCTGGATCAGAAGCAAAAGTTTGTAGATGTTCTGGAATATATTCAGCCGATTGCATTAGGAATTGTTGCCTATGGGGCCTTTAAGTTGGGTAAAAAGGTACTTACTTCCCAAATGTCGGTATTTCTTTCAATCGCAGCGGTGGTTGCAACCTTCGTTTTAAGAAATGCTTATGTTTTTCCTATTGCAATATTAGTTGGCGGGATGATTTCATCGGCAATTGAAACGCCAAGGGAAGAAACTGAACTTAGGGTCAAGCTGTTTTCTAATGTGAACCCAAAAAAGTTAATTTACTTTTTTAGTGCGCTACTGCTTTTTGCAATGGTTGGTGCAATAATAAACAGAACATCTCCATTCAGTTTGCCGATCCGTTTACTCGAAAATTTTTACCGTAACGGGATCCTTGTTTTCGGAGGCGGGCAGGTTTTAGTACCCCTAATGTATACTGAGTTTGTAGAGATGAAGCATTACTTACACGCTTCAGGGTTTCTATCTGGTTTTGCACTTCAGCAAGCATTGCCTGGGCCCACGTTTTCATTTACAAGTTATCTCGGAGCTTTAAGCATGAGAAATTTTGGATACGGAATTTGGGGTCAGGTTTTAGGTGGATTAATCGGCGTGATTGGGATAAATTTACCTGGGCTGATTTTGGTTTTGTTTATAGTTCCCTTTTGGGATGATTTGAAGAAAATTTCGAGAATACGCCACAGCCTTTCCGGTATTAATGCTGTAAGCGTTGGCTTCATCATAGCTGCCTTCATTTTGTTAATTATCCCGGTGGGATTTAATTGGCTCTTTTTGGGTATAATGCTGGCCACCTTTTTGCTTTTGAGCTATACAAAAATCAGTCCGCCTGTTATTGTTTTAGTCGGAATAATAATTGGCTATCTTTTTTAACCGAAGCCATGCTGGTAATACAAAACGTTAAAAATTAGCGGTCGTCTTTCTATCCTCCTTAATCGGTCTTTTAAAATGGCGGATCTTCATCGTTATAGTCATCCATTTTTGAAGGACGAATAATCACGTTGCTTTGTTTCTCGAAATCCTGCGATGGATACATTCCGGCCGATGGATCGGCAGCAAAAGATGCCGGCGCAGAAAAGTCTTCCTCTAAATCTGTAAACTTAACAAACTTGCCAATAAATCTAAGCGGAACAATTCCGGTTTCACCGTTCCGGTGTTTTGCAATAATTACTTCTCCAATACCTGCTTGAGATCTTCCTTGTTCGTCTTCGGTAATTCCATAATATTCCGGGCGATAAAGGAACAAAACCATATCCGCATCCTGCTCTATTGATCCCGATTCACGCAAATCGGATAGCATCGGCCTTTTACCTTGCAAACCCGGTCTGCTTTCCACCGCACGACTTAATTGTGATAAAGCCAACACGGGAACATCTAATTCTTTGGCTACAGATTTTAAAGCTCTTGAGATACTGCCGATTTCCTGTTCACGGTTACCGCCACCTTTTCCGCCTTCACCTTTCCCATGCATTAACTGAAGATAATCGACAATTACTAATTGAATGTCGTATTGAGATTTAAGCCTTCTGCATTTTGCTCTAAACTCGAAAATATTTAAAGCCGGCGTATCGTCAATCAGTAGGGGAGCTTCTGTTAAGCGACCAATTTTACTGTGCAATTGTTGCCATTCCCATTCCTGCAAATTTCCTTTACGGATTTTTTCCTGCTCAATTTCAGCTTCTCCTGAAATAAGACGATTCACCAATTGAACTGACGACATCTCCAATGAGAAAACAACAGTAGGTTTTTGAAAATCGACGGTTGCATTCCTTGCACAAGTTAATACGAAAGCTGTTTTACCCATTGCCGGACGAGCAGCAATAATTACTAAATCCTGTTTTTGCCACCCGCCAGTAATTCTATCTAACCCGGTAAAACCTGTCGGAACACCTGTTAAACCGTCTGTTTTAGTCCTTAATTCTTCAAGAGTAGCTAGGGATTGCTTAATGATATCATCCATTTTTTGCGTATCCCTTCGCAAGTTATTTTGTGCAATATCAAATAATCCCTTCTCGGCATGGTCCAACAAATCGAAAATATCAGTTGTATCCTCGTAAGCATTAGTTATTATATCTGTCGAGATTCTTATTAATTCTCGCTGAATATACTTTTGAGATATAATCCTTGCGTGGTATTCAATATTTGCTGCTGATGCTACACGGTTTGTTAAGTTAGTAATGTAGTAAGCACCGCCCACCATTTCTAAGGTTCCTTGCTGACGTAACTCGGAAGTTACTGTCAATATATCCACTGGTTTTGACTTTTCAAACAGTTGATGTATGGCTGCAAAAATCTTTTGATGCGCTTCCTGATAGAAAATCTCAGGCTTTAGAATATCGATTACAGCTGATAAAGCATCTTTTTCAAGCATTAACGCTCCTAAAACTGCTTCCTCTAAATCTAATGCCTGAGGAGGCAATTTACCCATAGAGCTTACTGTACTTGTTAACCTAGCTTTTCTGGATAAAATATTGCCTTTTCCGCCTTGTTCGTTTTCGATATTCATAAAGCAAAAGTAGGTAAAAGTTACGCCGTTTGTTTTAACAAGTTTTAAGTTGTTTGTTAACAAATTGATGCAGAAAAAAATAAAATGTTCAAGGCTTTTCAGAACTATTATACTTTTTAAACAAATAAATGTGGATAAGGATAACAATGATTAGCGGCAAAAGATTAATTTGAATACTTTTGCCTAACAATTTTTAAACATGGATAATTTTAGAAGACCGCAACGCGTAAAAGAGAATAATGAATTTGTATTTGGTATCCGAGCAGTTATCGAAGCGATAAAGGCAGGCAGAGATATCGAAACAATTTATGTGCAGCGTGGATTAGGTGGCGATTTGTTTCTTGAGTTAAAAGCTTTGTTATCAGGTACTTTGATTCCTCTAAATTCAGTACCAGTTGAGAAATTGAACCGAATGTCGCAAAAGAACCATCAAGGAGTTATCGCGGTAATTTCACCTATTACCTATCAAAATATTGAAGATATTATCCCATCAGTTTTCGAAAAAGGAGAAGTGCCGTTAATTTTGGTATTAGATAGCGTCACTGATGTTCGTAATATGGGCGCTATCGCTCGTACCGCTTCTTGTGTGGGTGTTCATGCCATCGTTGTTCCATTAAAAAATGCAGCACAAATTAATGCCGATGCGATAAAAACATCTGCAGGTGCGCTGTTTAATATCCCCATTTGCAGGCATTCGAACTTACATAAAACTTGTCTTTTTCTGCAGGAAAGCGGTTTGCAAATCGTTGCATGTACCGAAAAAACCAATGATTTTATTTATGCCCCTGATTATACAATGCCTACCGCAATCGTGATGGGTTCGGAAGATGAGGGTATCTCTAACGAACTTTTAAGGGTTGCAGACCATTTAGCGAAGATCCCGATGGCGGGTAAAATCGAATCACTCAATGTATCTGTTGCTGCCGGGGTAATTTTGTACGAAGCAGTTAGACAAAGAACTTCTTAAGGTAATTTACTGGTTTTTAGATAGATAATTATTGTTAAGTTTACTAACAAATCATTATCGTTATGCAACCGGCAAAAACCATTACAGAAGTAATTTCTCGTTTAGACGAAATTATTAATGAAACTATTTCAAAGAATTCGAGAATAGGTTATTTTGCCTGCCTTTATCGCAAAATGACTGTCGCCGTTCTGAAAGGAATAGATGATGGTTTATTTCATGATGGCCCGAGAATGGCGAAACTTGATGTGATTTTTGCAAACAGATACCTCGATGCATATAATTGTCGCTCGCAGAGCACACCAGTAACGTCATCATGGAATGCTGCTTTTAATGCCTCATCGCAGCAGTTTACCGTTATACAACACTTACTTTTGGGAATGAATGCCCACATTAATCTTGATTTAGGAGTGGCCGCGGCAGAAACTAGTAGAGGAGCTCATATTCAGCTGTTAAAATCAGATTTTAGTTTGATAAATGATATTATCGGAAGCCTGATCAACATTATTCAAAAAGACCTGGAAGAAATTTGTATGCCGATGAGAATGTTGAAATACGTGGACAATAAAAGCAAAGAATCTGTCATAAATTTCAGCATCACGGCGGCGAGAGATACAGCCTGGCTTAACGCTGTTACGCTTTCTAAATTATTACCTCAAATGCACGATCCTTACATAACGACCCTAGATGCAAAAATAGCGTTGGTTGCGGGTAAAATAATAAATCCTAACTTTTCTCAAAGTTTAATTCTGAGAACCGTTAGGACTTTCGAGCCGGCCAATGTCGGCGATATTATAAAATTTCTAAAAGACTAGATGTATTTTGTGCCGAATCTTGACTTAACTTCAGCGACGAATTCTTTCACTCTTTGCTCTTCATCACGAGGACATATTAAAAGCATATTGTTATTTTCAACAACTATAAAATCATGTAATCCGTTTAATATAACTAACTTATCTTTAGGCACGTTAACCATGCAATTAGATGAATCGTACATAATAACTTGCTCAGACGGGATAACAGCATTACCCACATAATCTTTTTCTGCCATTTCGTAAATCGATGCCCATGTTCCTAAGTCAGACCATCCGAAATCGGCAGGTAAAACATAAACATTGTCTGCCTTTTCCATAATCCCGAAATCAATAGAAATATTGGTACACTGAAAATAAGCATTATTTATAAAAGCTTTTTCACGATCTGTGTTTAACTCATTTCTACCCGAATTAAATATCTCGTACATATCAGGCAAATGTTTTTGAAATGAGTTCAAAATCGCTTTAGCGGACCATATAAAAATACCGGCGTTCCATAAAAAATCTCCGCTTTGAATAAAAGATTTTGCAAGCTCTAAATTCGGTTTTTCGGTAAACGTTTTTACTTTATGTAAATCCTGATCTGTATTTAAAACGTGGTCGGTGTGCTGAATATACCCATATCCTGTATCAGGTCTGTTTGGCTTAATACCTAATGTTACTAAACAGTCATTTTCAGAAGCCGCTTTAAGTGCTTGTTCAATTGAGGTATTAAACCCTGGCAAATCTGCAATGGTATGATCTGAAGGCGCAACAACAATTGTCGCATT
>Ga0308164_10004681_pt1 | contig 11450 bp, 13 predicted proteins | sample PhyTR2_FD_201031 | JGI IMG/M metagenome (GOLD analysis project Ga0308164, IMG submission 201031) | Phyllosphere microbial communities from UC Gill Tract Community Farm, Albany, California, United States - DLSLT.R2 | ecosystem: Host-associated > Plants > Phyllosphere > Unclassified | place: USA... | reverse complement strand
CTGGCCCGAAAGGGCATCGGTCTCGCTATGAAAGCGCACCCGGTGTTTTAGGCAGCGAACAACCGACCATTTCTGATTCTTTGCCGCCTCAGAACGAAGTGGCATTGCAGTACACGCTTCTCTTTTTGGCACTCTAGCTGTTGGGGAAAATTGGCCTGGAAAGATGCAGTGACTGTTGCAGAGCTCCTCTGCTTGTTCAATAGGCAGTGGCAAGTAGTCCCAAGACCTAGCAAAAGCAGCCTTACTACCAGTTTACGAGCCCGATTCGGCCGTTAATGATTGTGCGCGAGGTACTCCATTGAGTTCTGCAACAGTCACTGCACTTTAGGAAACTCAGAAAGCACTTCGCAAAGCAAATGGCCAAGAAAGTTTGCAGCAAGTGCGTCTCTGCCCCGTGGCAAGGGTTCAGGGAGTCAAAAATAAAGTGGTGCGTTGCTGGGCGCTAATTTGAGAGCTTAAATTGCGTTTCTCGCTAGTTCCCCTACTTTCATGAAGCGTCTGCTGTCGCTGCTCGTCCTTGGGTGGGTACTGTGCGCCCCGGCCTGCGCCCAGGTCACCCTTACGCCGACCCAACGCTTAACCACCCTGGCGCGGGTCTGGGGCTTTCTCAAGTATCACCACCCTGGTATTGCTCGTCCACATTTGGACTGGGACAGTGTGTTAGTGGCGAGTCTGGCACCGGTACAGCTGGCGCGAACCCGCCAGGACTTCCAAGAAGAACTTACCAAGCTCCTGCGCTTGCTGGGCAGGGCTTACGCTTCAAAACTAACAGCGCCTTTTTTACGGGCGCAGGTTAGCAGTTGAGTTATATAGTCATCGTTCCAGCCGGCATTTCGCCGCCGGGCCCGCAGACTTCCCGGCTGGTGCTTGCCTTGCTGCAACAGGTTGAACGCCAGCTTGCGCAAGATGGCGAAGCTGCGCGTGGCGACCCGGTCGCGACTGCGGGCGTCGTCTTCTCGAAAGACCACATCGAGTACCCAGTGCAGGCTATTTTCAATCGCCCAGTGACGGCGGATAGCCTCGATAAGCACCGCCGGGGCATCCGGGCAGCTGGTGAGGTAGTAGCGAATCTCGGTGTGGGTGCCGGGCTGGTGCTGCACGTGGCGAATCGTTTCGATGGCGAGGATAGCCCGCAACCCAGGCCAGTCTTGCAGGGCCGCTAGCTCGTCGCACAACGGCAGCACCCAGGCCCGACGCCGGACCCAGCGCCCATGGCGACAGTCAAAGGCGTCATAATTGGGTGGATAGGTAGCCCCGAGGTCAAAGCAAGCGGCTTTACAGTAGGCCACCACGGCGCGATGGCAGGTACGTTGATTGCCTTTTAGAGCCAGGATATAATCCGCCTGCTGGGCTAGCAGTTGTCGGGCAATCGCGTGCTGGCAGCCCAGCGCATCTAGCGTAACGATGGTATTAGCCAAACACAAGTTGCTAAGTAAGAAAGGAATAGCCGTCAGCTCTTGGCCTTTCCCAGCCACGCCTACCTGCCCCAGACTCAGGCCCTGCTGGGTGGCGAAGGCACTGACCACGTGTAAAGGCCCCTGCGCACGCCCGCGGTCAAAGGAGCGACGCACCGTCTTGCCATCAACGGCCACCACCTCGCGCGGCAAGGGCGGGGCGGCGCTGGCCATCGATTGGCGAAAGCACTGTTCCAGCCCCTGCGGGTCGACTAGCGAGAACACACGCCGGAAGGTGTCGTGGGAGACACTGCCGTGGGGCAAATCCAGGAAAGTGGCCAGCCAATTGTGCTTCATCCGTCCGTAGTCGGCGATGTCCACCCATGTTTCGGCCCCGGCTACCACGGCACACACGGCGATAACGAGTAAGTTAAGCAAGCGGTGCCGGGTGCGGCCGGCGCACCTTGGATCGGGTAAGGTGGCGAAGGAAGCAATTAGTTGACTGAGCATAAAGACCTTGACAATGCCTAAAAAGGCAAAGGTCAGCTCCTCTCACTCTGGCTACGTTTTGATGCGTAAGCCCTGTATCGGTGGCTGAGATTGTCACCCTCACCGGTATCAGCCGCGCGAGTGTCAAGCGCTATCGCCAAGAATTCACGCTGGCGTGACACGTCACCTATTATTCTCCGCATTTACGGTTTTGGGAAGAACGCAATCCTACTTGACACCCGACGGGGTAGACTGGGCTGGTGCGCTCCGAATCGCGTACTTTTATACCCGAACGGGTGTTGAGAAAGCATTACTGACTAAATTAACCCCGAACGGGTATAAGCGATGACGACTCCTCTGGCTGCTTTTGTGAAGCAGCGCCGCAAGCTGCTGCTGCTCTCTCAGCCCGACCTGGCGACCAAAGCCGGGGTAGGCTTGCGCTTCGTGCGCGAGCTCGAACAGGGCAAGCCTACGTTACGGCTCGACAAGGTAAACCAGGTGTTGCGCTTGTTTGGCCACGAGTTGGCCCCCGCCCCGCTGGACCGTACCCTCTTACTGGCTGAGTCGTGATGAGAAAAGCCGCCGTACACCTTCACGGACAACTGGCCGGGCACCTGACCCAGGACGAGCAGGGCTATACCTTCGCCTACGCCCCAGCCTACCTGGCGGCGGCCGGGGCGGAGCCCGTCAGCCTTACGCTGCCGCTGCGCGCCGCGCCCTATGTGGAGCGCACGATGCTGCCCTTCTTCGACGGGCTGATTCCCGAGGGCTGGCTGCTGGAAGTAGCCGAGCGCAATTGGAAGCTTCGCGAGCGCGACCGCATGGGCCTACTGCTGGCCTGTTGCCGCGACTGTATCGGGGCCGTGAGTATTTATCCGCTGGCAACCGACGAGGACATATGAGCCGCTGCCTGTGTTGCTACCAGCCCTTGCCCGCTGGGGCGGTGTCGGAATACCACCCTGCCTGCAGTCGCAAGCTCTTCGGCAAGTCCGTGCCGCCCACCTTTCCCTATACTGAGGCCGAAATGCTGGCGCTAGCCGAAGCCGTGGTGCGCCAGCACATTACTGTGCCCGGCGTGCAGCCCAAGCTCTCGTTAGGCCTGAGCCCGGCCGGCGGCGCCGGGCAGCCGGGGCGCCTGACCATCGTAGGAGCCCTGGAGGGCGAGTACATTCTTAAGCCCCCGACGCCCCGCTACCCCCACCTGCCGGAAGTGGAGGACCTGACCCTGCACTTAGCAGCGCTGGCCCGGCTGCCGACGGTTCCCCACGGGCTGCTACGTCTGGAAGGCGGAGCCCTGGCCTACGTCACGCGCCGCGTGGACCGGGTGAAAGGCCGCAAGCTGGCCATGGAGGATATGTGCCAGCTCACCGAGCGGCTAACTGAAAACAAGTACGACGGCTCCCACGAGCAAGTGGCGAAAGCTCTGGTGAAGTATTCCGCCAACCCGGGCCTAGACGTGGTGAATTTTTACGAACTAGTGCTCTTCAGCTTTTTGACCGGCAACGCCGACATGCACCTGAAAAACTTCTCGCTGCTGCAGACACCTGGGCTAGGCTATGGCCTGGCGCCGGCCTATGACCTGGTAGCCACGGCTCTAGTAAATCTGGCCGACACGGAGGAATTGGCGCTCACGCTCAATGGCAAGAAGAAGCGACTGCGGCAGACTGACTTTCGGCAAGCTGCCGGGCGGGGAGGCCTAGATGAGAAAGTGATGACGCGCCTGCTCACGCGCTTCGTCAAAGCCCGCCCCGTTTGGGAGGAATTCATTGCCCAGAGCTTTCTACCTGCCGTCCTGCAGGAACAATTCCACGCCTTGCTGGCGCAGCGCTTCGTGCAGCTAGACTTGGCGTAAGCTGGTCAACCAGCTGTTTACTAGCTAGCTAACTTGCTTTTCGCGCTCCGTCACTTTTCCCAGTTGCTCGTTTAGAAAATGTGACAAGCTACCAAAAGGCGGTTAGGCTCGGAAAAAAGGGGCTTTCTGGAAAATGCTTCTTCGGCCGGACCCTTTTAATTAAGGAGTGTGTAATCAGAGCTATACTTATTAAATCTATAGACGAGTACATAGGAAGCCTAGCAGGACGAAAGAGAGTACGCACAGCCAGGCGTAGCTTACTCTTACGCTCCCAGTATTCCCTTGGTAGGATTCCCAGTAAGTAGGGGAATGGTGCGTGTAGTTGTACGCTTCCCCTCAAAGTAGGCCAGTCAAAACTGGAGTCAGGCAGCTTGACGAAACTCAATGGGGGTTAAGAAGTTAAGGGCTTCATGTGGTCGCAAGTGGTTATAATCGTACTGCCAGCTTTGACACTGCTCGTGCACCTGGCGCAGGTTGGTGAAGAGATAGGCGTTAAGCAGTTCGCGGCGAAACGAGCCGTTAAAGCGCTCAATATAGGCGTTTTGGGTCGGACTGGCGGGCTGAATCCAGTGCAGTTCAATCTGTTGGTCCTGACACCAGGTCTGGAGCACCTGGCTGATAAGCTCGGGGCCATTATCCACTCGAATCCGGGCGGGCGTACCGTAGCGGCTAACCAGCGTGGTGAGCAGGGCCACTACCCGGGTGGCGGGCAAGGAGAAATCAACTTCGATGCCGAGCACTTCCCGGTTCCAGTCCTCGACCACGTTCAGGGTGCGGAAGCGCCGGCCATCAATCAGCGCATCGCTCATGAAGTCGAGCGACCAGCAGACAGTGGGCTGAGCGGGTACTTCCAGCGGTCGTTTAACTCGTTCAGGCAGCCGCTTCTTTTTACATCGCTTGCCCAGCTGTCGGCTCAAGGCCTGCTAGATACGCCAGAGGCGTTTGTGATTGACCAGTACCCCGAGCTTGCGCAGGCGGTAATGATACTTCCAAAAGCCCCAGCCCCCGTGCCGCTTGACCAGCGCCCGCAAGCGGATGACTAGGTCGGCATCGCTGGGTTGGAGTCCCCCACGGCCCCCACCGGGTGGGGCGACGTAGCTCTCGCGGGCCAGACCCACGAGTCTGCACGCCTGGCGCTGGTTTAGCCCCCGCTCGCAGGCGTAGTGGGCCACCGCGCGCCGGGCCGTGGGTAGCTACTTTTTTCGCAATACCTCCTTGATAACCTGGTTCTCCAAGCTCAACTCGGCGTAGAGCTCTTTGAGGCGGCGGTTCTCGTCTTCTAAATGCTTGAGGCGCTGTAACTCGCTGGTGCTCACGGCACCGAACTTGTTTTTCCACGTATAGAACATGGCCTCGCTGATGCTTGCGCGACGCTCTGCCCTTGTTCCTGCTGGCGCAGCATGCCCACTATCTGGGCTTCACTGAATCGACTCTTTTTCATAAGACGGTAAAAAAAGGGGGGGGGTGAAAAATACCACCTTCCTCCAGTTTTTACTGGCCTACTTCGAGGGGAAGCTTACATAGTTGTCTTCCTCTCGTGTATAAAACTAAATTCTAAATTAATACCTCGCGACTTTATCGCTTAATTAGCTGGTGGACTTGGCTGTTGGGCAAAGCAGCTGTGAGGGTAATTTTCGGCCAAGTAGGTTTCTCCGGCTTTATATAAGTGCTGGCATAAGCCAGGAATCGTGCTAGTTGCCAGTTGCGGCAGCACGTCGAGCAGAGAATGACCCAGTAGTTCCTGATTGGGGAAAAGCTGTTGATAGGCGGGGTTGACGAGGGTAAAGACCAAGGCTGGCCCTTCCAGCATAGCGATGGGCCCCGGCGTAGCCATAAACAGGTCGCGCAACTGCTGTTGCTGCCGCTCCATTTCGGCCCGCGCCACCACCTGTTCCGTAATGTCATTGATAAGGCAGTAAAAGCCAACTACTTGACCTTGTTGCACATCAGACACAAAGCAGGTGTGAATGTACTTGACAAGGTCGTCGCGGTAAGGCATACGGGCCTCAAACTCTACCCGCTCGCCGGCTAAGGCCCGGGCCATATAAGGCTGGGCCGCCGCGTAGGCTGCTTCCCCTACCACCTCGCGCACACGCTGCCCACGCAGGGCGGCCGGCGACTGCTGGAACCACCCCTCGTAGGCTTGGTTGTTGAACTGGTAGCGTTGTGCTTGGTCTACGTAGGCAATGAGGACCGGCAGGGCGTCGGTCACGAGTTGGCGCTGGTGGGCGCTGGCTTCGCGCTCTTGGCGGGCGCGCACCTGCTGCGTTACTTCGTAGGCAAAAATGAGTAGCCCATCTATGCAGCCGGCCCCGTCGCGGGTGGCCTGGAAGATATAGGTGGCGAACAGATGTTCCAGCCGGCCGGAATGGCTACGGTCCAGCCTCACCGGCACGTCGGTACCAGTATAGGTTTCGCCCGTTTGGTACACGGCGTCCAGCTGGTCAAAAAAGCCTTGGTCTGCCAGCTCGGGCAGGGCTTGGCGCAAGGGCTGGCCCACCAATTCGCGGTGGCCAAAGATGGCGCGGAAGTGGTCGTTGGCTAGCTCGACTACGTAGCTGGGGCCCGTGAGCACGGCAATCATCGCCGGGGCCTCGGCCACGAGCCGATGCAAGCGCAGACGCTGCGCTTCGGCCTCGGCGCGGGCAAATTCGGTGGCCTGCAAGCTATCGGCGATGGTATCAAGCAGCCCAGCATTGGTAAGGGCTAGCTCCGCATTAAGCTTTCGTACAGCTGCTTCAGCCCGCCGCAAGTCCGCCGCCTGCCTGCGCATCTCCTCGTTGTAGACCAGCAATTGCTCATTGGCCACCCGAAGCTGCTCGGTAGTTGCGTCCAGCTCTTGATTGACAGCAGATAGCCGGTGGCTAGCCTGACTTAATTGCTCGGCCGGGCCGGCTGGAGGGGTCGTGTCAGCGGCGGAATTGGGAAGGGAAGATAGGGCGGCCATAGCAGGGAGGGGGTAGCTAGTAGCGAGTGAAGAGAAGGGACCTTACGTCAACTTTTTGGGGTAGAATTGCAGGTCACCGCTCAAGGCTTCGTGCTGGCGGATGGAATCGTGCACGACTCGGGCGCGACGGCCGGTTTCGGTGGCTTTTTCAAAAAATAGGCTGGCTACGTCGGCCTGGTCTGCGGCCTGAAAGTGCGTGCCCAGGTGGTCGAGCAGCAGCTTAGTTTCTTCCAACCCGCGCATGGATTGGTACAGCATGCTTTCCACCGATTGGGTCACTTCGCTGAGCAACGAGCTGACGGTGTAGGCGTGGCCCGTGTGGCAGCGATACCGAATGAGCTGCCCCTCCACGAGCTGCGTGAGGGCCCCGTGGCAATCGGGGCAGGTGAAGGGCGTGAGCCTGCCCTTGTCGATGATGCCTAGCTCGAAGCCCCCGCCCTGCTTGGCAATAGTCAACTCAATTTGGAGCAGGCGCTGCTCGGCGGCGGGTAGGCGGGTTTTGGCAGGCGCCTGCTCCTGCGTAAGGCGCACTTAGAACGTGTTTGGGAATCGGGCAGCGAAAAAGAAAACGAGCCAGTAAGCAGTAAGCGGAGTTCCTAGGCTCCGTTTACTTTATGGTTGACAGTCATCAACCCCTACCTGACTCGCAGTGGCAAGTTATGGAACCGCTGCTGCCTACTCACCGAAAACGCCGCCACTGCTTACGGCATATGCTTGACGCCATGCTTTATATCTGCCGTACCGGGTGCCAATGGCGCAACCTGCCCGCCTGTTTTCCACCCTGGCCAGCCGTGTACTATTACTTCGCCCGGTGGCGGGCAGATGGCACGTTTGAGCGCCTGAGTCACGCTAGTAACCGGGCTGACCGGCTGGCGCAGGGGCGTCTGCCCACGCCTTCGCTGGCGCTGGTTGATGCCCAAAGTGTCAAACTGGCCCCACGCCTAGGCCAGCAGCGGGGCCTGGATGCCCACAAACGCGTCAATGGCCGCAAGCGCCAGGTGCTCTGCGACACGGGCGGACGTATCTGGCGCGTCGTGGTGCACGCGGCCAATGGCCACGACAGCCGTGGCGCACAGCCGCTGTTGCCGGCGCGTAATCACCTGCGGCCAGCCTGGGCCAGTCGTCTGCGCAGCGTGTTGACGGACAAGGCCTATCAGGGCCGTTTTGCGCAGCAGGTGCAGGCCCTGGGCTGGACGCATCAAGTGGCCAGTCGTCCGCCAACCGCTGGGCGCGGCTTCGTGCCGGTGGCCCAGCGCTGGGTTGTGGAACGCACCTTCGCCTGGCTCAACTGCTTTCGCCGCGTGGTCATGGACTACGAACGCCAGCCGGCTAGCCATGCGGCTTGGCTGCTAGTCGCCAACTTAACCATGGCCCTCCGTCGAGCTACTAGCCCCTAATTCCCAAACACGTTCTTAACCATGGCCCTCCGTCGAGCTACTAGCCCCTAATTCCCAAACACGTTCTTAGGTCGCTTCGAAGAAAGGCTCACCGAATAACAAGGTCAGCTTTATCCAACGGCCCCGGCCGCCGTTACGTTAGGTAAGCATGACGAAAGCCGTTTTTATTGCCGCCGCCGAACCCTACAGCGGCAAATCGCTGGTCACGCTGGGACTGGTAAACATGCTGCTGGGCCAGACGCGGCAGGTGGGCTACTTCAAGCCCCTCATCGACTACGACCCCGCCCAGCAGCCCGACCCGCACCTGGCCACCATCACCAGCTACTTCAAGCTGCCGCTGCCGCTGGCCGATACCTACGCCTACACCCGCGCCGAAGCCCTGGCCCTGCTCGAAACCGGAGCCCAGGGTGAGTTGATTGACAAGGTGATTCGCAAATTCAAGCACTGGGAAGATACCTGCGATTTCACGGTGGTGGAGGGCAGTGACTTTGTGGGGCCGGGCACCGCGTTTGAGTTTGATGCCAACGTCTCGATTGCCAAAAACCTGGGCGTACCCGTCATTTTGGTGGTGTCGGGGCACGGCAAAAGCACGGCCCAGGTCGTGAGCGCCGTGCTCACCACACTGCGCAACTTTGAAAGCCGCGAGGTGCCCGTGCTGCAAGTGGTGGCCAACCGCATTGCTCCCGCTCAGGTAGCCGATGTGCAGGCGCTATTGCGCAGCCAGTTGCCGGCCGAGGTTCTGCTGGCCCTCATCCCCGAGGACCCCAACCTGCTGCATCCCACCATGCGCGAAATTCAGGCCGGGCTGGGCGGTAAGCTGCTGTTTGGCGAGGCGGGCCTGGGCAACCAGGTCGATAACTACGTCATCGGGGCTATGCAGGTGCCCAACTTTCTCAACTACCTCAAAGAGAACGTGCTGATTGTGACGCCCGGCGACCGGGGCGACATCATCGTGTGCGCGTTGCAGGCTAACCAGTCGGCCAGCTACCCCAAGGTGGCGGGCATCGTGCTCTCTACCGGCTCGGAGCCCGACGAGCCCGTGCGCCGGCTTTTGGATGGCTTGCCCAATGCGGTGCCCATCCTTTCGGTATCCACTGGCACCTTCGAAACTACCACGCGGGTGAGCGCCATTCGCTCGCACCTCACGCCCGACAACCCCAAGAAGATTCAGCTGGCCATCAGCACCTTTGACCGCTACGTGGACGTGCGCGCGTTGCAAGAGAAGCTAGTTAGCTTCCAGCCCGAGGGCCTCACGCCGCACATGTTTCAGTACCGGCTGCTGCAATGGGCCCGCCGCTCGCGCCGCCACGTCGTGCTGCCCGAAGGCAACGACGACCGCATCCTGCGCGCCGCCGCTCAGCTGCTGCACCAGGATGTGGTGGACCTCACCATCCTGGGCGACCCGGCTGCGGTGGCCGCGTCTATCAAGCGCCTGGGTCTCACTATGCCGCCTGAGCACCTACGCATTATCGATCCGGTGAATTCGGCGCTGTACGCTGACTACGTGGAGACATTCTATGAGCTACGCAAAGACAAGGGCGTCAACCACGACATGGCCCGCGACCTGCTGCGCGACGTGTCGTATTTCGGCTCGATGATGGTGTACAAAGGTGACGCCGACGGCATGGTGTCGGGGGCGGTGCATACCACGCAGCACACCATCCGGCCGGCCTTACAGTTCATCAAAACCAAGCCCGGCGTGTCGGTGGTGTCGTCAGTGTTTTTCATGTGCCTGCCCGACCGCGTGGCCGTATTCGGCGACTGCGCCGTGAACCCCAACCCCACGGCCGAGCAGCTGGCCGAAATCGCCATTTCCTCGGCCGACAGCAGCGCGGCCTTTGGCATTGAGCCCCGCGTGGCCATGCTATCCTACTCCTCGGGCACCTCCGGCGCGGGGGCCGATGTGGAGAAGGTGCGCCAGGCCACCGAACTGGTGCGCCAGCGCCGGCCCGACCTCAAAGTGGAAGGCCCCATCCAGTACGACGCCGCCGTGGACCCGCTGGTGGGCCGCCAAAAGCTGCCCGACTCCGAGGTAGCCGGCCAGGCCAGCGTACTCATCTTCCCCGACCTGAATACCGGCAACAATACCTACAAAGCCGTGCAGCGCGAAACCGGGGCCCTAGCCATTGGCCCTGTACTGCAAGGACTTAACAAGCCGGTGAACGACCTGAGCCGGGGCTGCACCGTGGACGACGTGTTCAACACGGTGGTTATCACCGCCATTCAAAGCCAGCAGGGGTAGCCTGGACAGGGGTTACGGTGAAGAACTATCCACACTTTACTGACTGAAAAAAGCGTTTTACTGCTACGCTGCCTCACTCACCAACCTTGCACAAAACTTAACAGCCATCCTGCGCTACTTAGTCATCTGTCAATGATTAAGAGAGCCTATATTCACGAATACAGTGGCAACAGCGTAGAGCCAGCGCATCAAGATGTACGTGAGGTATTACAGACTCGCGGAATATCATGCGAGTTATTTACTACCAAAAGGCTCACGAGAAACCAACTGGTGCTCGATAAAGAGACTTTTGTAGCAGGAGACAACCAAGTCATCCACAACGTATTAAGAAGATTTGGAATAGTTCTCAGCAACGACTCGTATCCTAAAAGCCTGGAGAAATATTACGGTCGGCGAATCTGGTCAACAACAATCCGTGCATTAACTTCTCAAAATAATTTGAAAGGCTCTTTGGGTATTTTCGTAAAACCTAAATCCAAGGCAAAATTATTTACGGGTTTTGTTGTCGAATCAGAATACGATTTGTTTCAGTTAAATGCCTTCTCAAAAAACACCGATTTATACTGCGCTACCTTGGTTAAATGGCTCGCAGAATACCGGGTATTTGTATGTAATTCCAAAATAGTTGGCGTAAAGCTTTACGCCGGCGACGAAAGTCTAAAATTAGATTTAGCTATTATTGAAACAGCTATTGCTGATTTTGAACAATCCTCCGACCGGACTACTGCCTACGGAATAGACTTTGGCGTGCTGGACACTGGGCAAACAACGCTAATTGAGTGGAATGACGGGTTTGCCCTCGGCTCCTATGGCCTCGACAAGGAAGCTTATACCGACCTGTTACTCGCCAGATGGGAGGAATTATTACAACTTGCCGCGACCAGCAAAATCATCGATACTGGCTGTCATTAAGCACGTAGAAAAAAGCAAATTAATAATTCTCGCTAAGAAGGATGGAACGGAAGAAGCTGAGAAAGATAGTGGTGAATAACAAAACCTACTTGTGGCGAAGGGAGCACCTGCATTTAGTAGAATACGAACACTCTGCGTGCATGGAACGGGTTATCATCTATCTAGCTGGCTACAAAAACTCACCCCTGCATCTCTATTTTAGAGAAGAAGACAATTT
>Ga0308164_10004680_pt1 | contig 11451 bp, 8 predicted proteins | sample PhyTR2_FD_201031 | JGI IMG/M metagenome (GOLD analysis project Ga0308164, IMG submission 201031) | Phyllosphere microbial communities from UC Gill Tract Community Farm, Albany, California, United States - DLSLT.R2 | ecosystem: Host-associated > Plants > Phyllosphere > Unclassified | place: USA... | reverse complement strand
CCTCAGCATGAAATTCAGCCGGATCCACGTGAACCGCGAAGAAATGTTCTCCATGGGAGCCGAAGAAACCTCAGGCCAGTTCTAAGTATCCTTCCCCGTAAGCAGCGGCTTTGTGGACTACGCAGAATATTACGCAATTGACGCGGACATGTTCGAATGCTTCCACCACGATCTCGCCTCAGCGCTTGAATTCGTCAACCGTTGCCGTCGGCGAGAGATGGACGAGTTGCTGATGCAAAAGCCAGGCTCGAACCGAGGCAGCGCGATCTAGCAAACGCGGCCGTACGACAGGGAAACGACCCGTTGAAAAAAGCCATCGACTACATCGACGAAGCCATAGCGATCACCCGCCAGAGGGAGGCATCGTGTCCAGCGTTCCCTCTTTACGCAAGCGCGCTGATCCAGCTCGACTTCATCAGAAACATTTTGCTGGGCATCGAAAAAGACAAGAGCCGCCTGCACAGACTGACCATTGGCGCGTTGGCCGGGAAGGAGTTCGAGGAGACGGATCCTGAGCTTGCCCATGCACTCGGCATCGCTTACTACATCGGCATCCAGATCGGTCGCGGTTTAAAAATCAAGCTCCCCGACGGCCAGCCTTTGGAAAGCCTTCACCGCCCATCTCCCCCATCTCAGGAGTGAATTGATTGACGTCCACCGACCTGCAGCATCTCTACAACAAAGCCTGGCTGTTCGCTTCTCACGCCCACGTCGGGCAGATGATGAAGGGATCGAATCTGCCGTACACCACCCATGTTGCGATGGTCGCCAACGAGCTGATTTTCGCGGCCCGGGAAAGTGACATCGGTGATCTGGCCATCGCCATGCCTGCCGCGCTGCTGCACGACGTGATCGAGGACACTGCGATTTCGGAGGAGGCATTGGCTGAAGTGTTCGGCGCCGTTGTCGCATCGACTGTCGCCTGCCTGAGCAAGAACCTGATCGTGCCGTTCTCGGACGAGCGCTATTTCCAGGCGATCGCCGCGCATTCCCGGGAAGCGGCGGCCATCAAATTGTGCGACCGGATCACCAATCTCCAGTCCGCGCCATCGACGTGGTCGCTGGAAAAGCGCGCGTCTTATTACGAGGAATCTGCGCAGATCCTGGCAGCGCTTGGGCATACCAATGAGTATCTGAATCGCCGGCTCACGGATGCCATGGCGCGGTACAAATCTTTGTACGTTGAAGGGCAGTGAGGGAGTCCGAGGTCCTCATCGCGAGCAACCTCTCACAGGTCTTGCGTCCAACGCGCATCTTCGGTGTCACCTGATCCCCTGCAGGAGCGCGCGCTTGCCCGCGAAATAGCGGTGTGTCAGGCAGGGCATCCGTCACAGGCAGATTGCTTTCGCGGGCAAGCGCGCTCCTACAGGGGATTTTCGCAAAGCACACCACTGTCGGCGTTCACATGATCCGTAGGAGCCGGCTTGCTGGCGAACGCGATGGGTCGGAAACGAACATATCGACTGACACACTGCCTTCGTGAGCAAGCTCACTCCCACAGAAACCAGTCAGTCAGTCAGTCAGTCAGTCAGTCAGTCACTAAATATCCGCCCCGAGCTGTGCGCCAGACGCAATCACGGTCACATACTCATCAAACAACTGCACCTGACCACCGACCCTGCTCCATCCCCGATACGATTCCGCGTCCCTCCTGTAGCGGGCAAAGGCTTCCGATTCCGGTCCGTCCGCGAACAGTGAAGCGATGGCTGCGCTCTGGAAGTACCAATAAATTCCGTCACATTGCTCGGTGGCTTTAGCGCTGGAAAGGTCGATCGCCCTGGACCGCCATTGCGCTGCAAGCTCACGTCCCTCTTCCCGAGAAGCGTCTGGCATCGCTCGCCAGCCAATTTTCTCGGCGTCGTCCACATAGGCGTGATACCTGGCGAGTAATGCCTTATCTCTTTCCCAGACCGAAGGACAAACGGGCGGCGGCGTCGCGAACGCACCCGGCGCCGGACAAACCGGCAACCCGCTGAGAAGTTGCTGCACCCGCGACAACGGCTCCTCCTGCCTCCGCTCCTTGCCGTCGGCAGAAGCTGACTCTGACTTCAACCCTGGCACAACCTCCTCCGCCCGCCCCGCGCGACCCAGCACCCCCCTCAACCAACCTCGCACTTCCATAGCCCGCTTCCCTCAAAAACCCGTCCACAAACACGAGGCTCAACCCAAGCCATCGACCCAAGCCACGCCCCGGCAAACTACACCACCCAGCCCCCGAGAGAATCCAGACGCCACACAAAAAACCACAGATTCGTCACCCCTCCCGCAAGGCGTTTTTGCATCGGTTTTCCTTAGTTGCCCGCTTAGTTCACATCAGTCGGTGAACCGGTTCACCTTTCCGCCCTTTTCTCTAAATCTGCCAAAAGGATCCAATAAAACCCTGCAGCCCTTGAACCACAAGGCCTGGAGCCATTTTCAAGCCCACCGCAATGATCGTAATGGCCATAAAGCATCATTGCGGCCTGTATCAAATGTGAGAAAAACTTCGCGTCTGTAGGAACTTTCCCACACAATTAACTGCCTGAGCTGACACTGCTGGCTACTAGCTATCGGTGTTCGGCCACGTTTCATGCGCCTAACCTTCGCAGCGAGTTTTCGGGATGACGTTGATCCGAATCAGCTTTTCGAGAAGGTGTGCCAGCCGGGCGACGCGATCGCTTCACTATGTCTCGCCGCATTTGCCGCATTGTTGAGAAAGGTTCAGGGACGATGTACCCATGACTCAAACGTTTGACGTAGAAGCACTCATAAAGCTGCGCAGCCAGACCCGGGCCGTTTCCGACGTGCTTAAAGCACAGGCGTCCGATTACCTGGCCACGCTGGCGCTGTTGATTCGTCCCCAGAATCTGTTCGGTGAGTACCTTCAGGGTGCCCAGCGCAGCAGTGGCCGGGAGACCCAGCATCACTTCAAGGAACTCAAAGAGCTGTACGACAGGATTGGTTCGGCGTCTCCGTTCCAGTTGGTCAATGAGATGGAAGTGCCGCTGAACCTGATCAGCACCACGCCCGAACTGTTCCCGCTGGAATACGACAAGGTCCTGGCCGACAGCGGTCAGACCATCCGCATCACCAGCCCGACGCGCTGGGTGATCGGGTTCAACTCCTTTGACCTGGCGCGCTTTCGCAGCGTCATCAAAGACCCGAACCGCAGCAGCGCCGAGTTGTACCGTTTCGTCGTGCACTACCTGGTGCTGTTTTACTGCGTGAGCAAATCACCGGGCTTGGAGCGTCTGTTCGACGGCCTGCGTTTTCCGGTGAGCTTCGAGCGACTGAAGGATTTTGGCGAACTGCCGTTCTGCGTGATCAGCTCCCCGGTGCGCTCGACGCTGCCGGACGACTCGGTCATTCGCAGCAGCACGCAGATTGCCGGCAACGCCAGCTTTGAAGAACTGGTGGGCCAGGACAGCATCATGGACATGAAAGATGAGATTCGTCAGCGCCTGCTGATGACGATCGAAGGACTGTAAAGCACTCGGCTCAACGTCGAGCCGACACGCAAAATGACTTGCAGCGAGTTGCTCGCACAGGAGAACACGATGGCGAAGAAGGAAAGTACCCAGCACAAACTCGACCGCGTTCGCGCCCCTCGGGTTCACATCACTTACGACGTGGAAATTGGCGATGCTCAGGAAAAGAAAGAGCTGCCGTTCGTCGTAGGTGTCATGGGAGATTTCTCAGGCAACCCGCTGGAGCCGCTGCCCAAGCTCAAGGATCGCAAGTTCATCTTCATCGATCGCGACAACTTCAACGGCGTCCTCAAAGGCATCAAGCCGCGCCTGGCGTATCGCGTGGACAACACCTTGGCCAAGAACGGTACTCAGCTCGGTGTCGAGCTGAATTTCAACGCGCTTGAAGACTTCGAACCGCAGAACGTCGTGCGTCAGGTAGAGCCACTGCGCAAGCTGCTGGAAGTGCGCAACAAGCTGGCAGACCTGCGTAACAAGATGGGCGGCAACGACAAGCTTGAAGAGCTGTTGATGGACGTGCTGCAGAACACTGAAAAGCTTAAAACTCTGGGCAAGGAATTCGGCCGCGAAGCCGCCGTGCCAGCCACTGACAGCAAAGAGTAAGGAGGAGCCTGACGATGACCGATAAGCAAACCGCGACTCAGCAGGACAGCGCTTTGGTAGAAGTTGAAAACTTCGCCCCGCAATCCTCTTTGCTCGACAGCATTATTTCCGAAAGCCGTGTCGCGCGCTCCGAAACCGAGCGTACCCGCACTCGCGATCTGATCGGCGAACTTGTGGCGCAGGTCCTGGAAGGCGAAATGACGCCAAGCAAGGATCTGATTGCCGTGCTTGACGCGCGCATCGCTGAAATCGATGCGATGCTCTCCGAGCAAATGAACGAGATCATGCATGCCCGTGAATTCCAGCAACTGGAAGCGTCCTGGCGCGGCCTGAAATATCAGGTTGACCAGACAGAGACCAGCACCACGCTGAAGATTCACTTGCTCAACGCTTCAAAGAAAGATCTGGTTCGAGACCTCAAAGCCTCGTCCGAGTTTGACCAGAGCGCACTCTTCAAAAAGATCTACGAAGAAGAGTACGGGACCTTCGGTGGTGCGCCGTTCGGCATGTTGCTGGGTGACTACGAGTTCAACCGCAGCCCTGAGGACATGTACCTGCTGGAAGAGATCTCCCATGTTGCCGCTGCAGCCCATGCACCGTTCATTTCGGCAGCCTCGGCTGAGCTGTTCGGCTGGGACTCGTTCACCGACATGGCTGGTCCGCGCGACCTGGCGAAGATCTTCGACACTGTCGAGTACGCCAAATGGAAGTCCTTCCGTGCTTCCGAAGACTCCCGCTATGTAGGCCTGACTCTGCCGCACGTGCTGGGTCGCCTGCCTTACGGCCCGGATACCACGCCCGTCGAAGAATTCAACTTTGTCGAAAGCGTCGATGGCCGTGACCACAACAAATACCTGTGGATGAATGCCGCCTATGCCTTGGGCACCCGCGTAACCGACGCATTTTCCCGCTACGGCTGGTGTGTTGCGATTCGTGGTGTTGAAGGCGGTGGCCTGGTTGAAGGCTTGCCGACTCACACGTTCAAGACCGATGACGGCGAAATAGCGCTGAAATGCCCGACTGAAATTGCCATCACCGACCGTCGCGAGAAAGAGCTGTCGGACTTGGGGTTCATTCCGCTGGTGCACTGCAAAGGCACTGACTACGCGGCGTTCTTCGGCACCCAGTCGACCCAGAAGCAGAAGCAGTACAACACCGATATTGCAAACGCCAACGCCCGTCTCTCGGCGCAACTGCAATACATCTTCGCGACTTCGCGTATCGCTCACTACATGAAAGCGATCATGCGTGACAAGATCGGTAGCTTTGCCTCTCGCAAGGATGTCGAGTCTTTCCTAAATGAATGGCTGTCTGACTATGTCCTGCTTGATGACACCGCCAGCCAGGAAGCCAAAGCCAAGTTTCCTTTACGCGAAGCAAGCGTAGAAGTAGTCGAAGTACCCGGAAAACCAGGTGCTTATAAAGCCGTTGCGTTCCTGCGACCTCATTATCAGTTAGATGAGCTGACAGCCTCGCTACGTCTTGTGGCAGAACTGCCACAGTCAACGCGCAGCTGACCCTATTCATTAGCCAGGGAGGCATAGTTGAATGAGTCGTTCCCCTCAGTTAGTACCAACGTTACTTGATCGCTTGCTTGATGATGCACCTCATCAAACAAGCGAGGCGGTTTCCAAGCGGCTGTGCTCATTGGGTGAGTACAAGGCTAGCTTGATCCGGGATCTCGAAATATTGGTCAATACACGCCAATGCCTCGTCGCATCAAGACTTGAGGACTATCCAGAGTTGGCGGGAACAATACTCGAATATGGCATGCCAGACTTTACCAGCAAGGGAGTGCTGAATCCTGAAGACAGGCGTCAGATTCAGGCTCAGTTGGAGCGAGCCATCACCGTTGGCGATCAGCGCTTTCGCGCTGTGAAGGTACAGTTGCTGAATCAGCAAGCTGGTCATCGCATGCTTACTTTTAGGGTTGACGCAGTGCTGCATCTTCAAGATGCGACTCGTCAGGTTTCATTCGACGCGGTGTTGCAAGTCAATACCCAGGAATACAAAGTGCAGAACCTCAATTGATTCTCGACGATCTGCTGCCCTATTACGAGAAGGAACTCTCGCACCTGCGCTTTCTGGGGCAGGAGTTTGCGCGTGAGTACCCAAAGATTGCCTCACGATTGCTAATCGAGGGTGATAACTGTGAAGATCCGCATGCTGAACGCTTGATTGAAGGCTTTTCTTTTCTGGCTGCTCGCATACACAAAAAACTTGATGACGAGTTTCCAGAGATCGTCGAAGCTTTTTTGGAAGTGCTTTATCCACACTATTTACGGCCTACACCGGCACTGTCCATTGCAGAGTTCAGTAGTGGAACGACCTCTACGCTGACGACCTGCTACACCATCGAGCGGCATACAGAAATCAGCTCAAAGAACGTTGAGGGCGTGTCGTGCAAGTTCAGAACATGCTATCCGGTCGATCTTTGGCCTATCGCAGTGCGCGACGCTTCGTTCATTGAATTAGAGCGCTCGGCCTTTAACGGTCACAGCGCTGACCTCGTGGCGTGCCTGAAAATCGGCCTCACCGCCACTACTCACCTTCACTTCGGCCAACTGAGTGTCGATACCTTGCGCTTTTTCCTGGATGGAGAAAGCACGCTGATGCTGCAGCTTTACGAGTTGCTCTTCAACAACTTGGCCAAAGCCACCGTGAGCTTTACAGAGCAGGGAAAACGCCGGGAAATCGGCTTGCCACAGGGGGCGTTGAAAGCAGTTGGCTTCGAGCGCGATGAAGGCTTGGTGGATTACTCGGAACGCTCATTCCTCGGCTACAGGTTGCTGCACGACTACTTCACGTTTCCGGACAAATTCATGTTCGTCGATATCGGGGGCTTACAGCGCTCTCTGGCCGGAAAAGACCTTAAGGATATCGAGATCAACTTCTATTTTGCTCATTACGAAATGGGAGATCGACTTGCACGTCTCGCGCAGAACCTGGGACGTAATAATTTCAAACTCGGCTGCACTCCGATCATCAATCTGTTCAAGCAACAAGCCGAGCCAATCAAGCTTACCCATACACGCCACGAGTACCAGGTTACGCCGGACGTTCGTCTGCAAGGGCATGCGGAGGTGGTGTCCATTGACAGAGTACAGCGGGTCAAGAAGATCGCCGGTATCGATACAGTCAGCGAGTGCAATCCCTTTTTTGAACCTCGTGGCGACCTCGGCCCTAATGCTTGTTACTGGATTGGTCGTAGACGACCGTCCAGACATAGCAAACAGGGCGGCACAGAAATGGTGATCCGCGTTGTAGACCGAGAACTCGATCTGATTGATGCGGGCAGCGACTCCTTGAGCATTTCCCTAACTTGCAGCAACCGGGATTTACCACAACTGCTCAGCTACGGCGGCAGCCAGAGTGATTTTATTTTTGAGAGTGACGGCGTGGTCGATGGCATCAGATTGCTGCGCAAGCCGACGGAGACAGCACGCGTACCGTTGGGGGACGGCTTGATCTGGCGGCTGATTTCGCATTTGTCCCTGAACCACATGTCGCTGGTGTCACAGGGCAAGGAAGTGCTTCAGGAAATGCTGAGCCTCTACAACTATCGACGCGGTCTTGCCGTTCGTAAACAGATCAGCGGAATTTTATCGATCAAGAGTGAGGCTGTGGTGGTGCGTATCGGTCACCCCCGTCCCAACTTCGTGCGTGGGGTAGGCATTACTCTAGAGCTCGACGAAAGCCAATACATCGGCAGCGGCGTATTCCTGTTCGGCAAAGTCCTTGATCACTTTTTCGGTCAGTACTGCACCGTCAACAGTTTTACCCAACTTACCCTTCGTACCCGCCAGCGGGAAAAGAGAATTGTGCAATGGCCACCCAGAACGGGCGATCAACCTCTGGTCTGATCGATCAGGCACGCGCAGAGCCGTACCGGTTTGAGTTTTTCCAGCTGGTCAGGTTATTGCGCCTGCATTACAGCAGAGCAGGACGAATTGATCCGGAAGCGCGCCCCCATGAGGACCCGCTACGTTTCCGTACCCAGCTCTCGCTGAATTTTCCGGTGAGCGAGGTCAGCGATCTCAAATTTGAACGCTTCGAGGATTCGACTGCTGCCAAACAGGCATTGACCGAAGTACAGGTCACGTTCATGGGGTTGATTGGACCATCAGGAGTGCTGCCTCGTCCCTACACGGAAATGCTGATGAATAGGCACATTCAGCAGCGGGACGACGGTGCTCATGCATTTCTCGATGTGTTCTCCCATCGCATGATCACGCTTTTTTACCAGTCCTGGCAGAAATACAAGTTCCATATTGAACACGAGCGAAAGGGCTCATCAGATTTTGAGCGTTATATGCTCAATCTGGTCGGTTTTGGTAAACAGAGCCAGAAAAGCAAGTTCGGCGCTGCCGGGTCCCCAGTGCGGCAGGAGTTATTTACCTATTTTTCTGGTTTATTTACCCAGCGCCCACGTAACCCGCACAACCTTGAAGTGATGCTGAGCTTCTACTTTGGCTTGCCATTTACCCTGCGCCCTTTTGCTGGTCGCTGGCTGAAGCTTGAACCCGAGCAATGCACACAGTTGGGACGTACCAACGCCAGCCTCGGTGAAAGCGCGGTGGCGGGGAATCGAGTTTGGGACTACCAATCCTGCGTACGCATCGACATCGGGCCTTTAGCCCTTGCTGACTATCAGCGTTTTCAACCAGGCACCGAAGACTACCGAAAACTGGTTGATGTCGTGCGCTTCTATCTGGGTCTTGGGCTGGACTTTGAACTCGCGCCACAGCTCAAGGCTGAAGCTGTGCCCCTCGCACGCCTGGGTCGCGATACAACCACCGCGCTGGGCTGGCTCGGTTGGTTAAAGCGGCCAGGCGAACAAGTAAAGCCGTCGCGTTGTGCTGTTTTTCGTATTCCTTTTGATGGGGTCGCCCTGTGAACCTTAAGTCACTCTTTGCCAAGCTTAACGACACCTGCCGCAACGCGACTGAAAGCGCTGCTGCGCTGTGCCTCGCCGAGCGTCACTATGAAGTAGACATCGAGCATGTGTTACTGCAGCTCCTGGAAGGCGACGATAACGATCTGCTACCAATACTGCGTCACTACGACGTGGTGATAGAGCGTCTGCAGTCGCAATTGGCGGATGCCATGGGTGGTTTCAAGACCGGGAATACTCGCACCCCGGCCTTATCGCCGCACATTACCCAACTGATAGAACGCGCATGGGTATTGGCATCTATCGAGTACGGCCATAGCCTTATCCGTAGCGGTTTCCTGCTCCAGGCCCTGCTGGATGACAAGGAGCTTCGCCGAGTGATAGCAGCCTCGGCTCCTGAGTTGGAGAAGATCAATGTCGACGACCTTAAAGTCAATCTAGAGAACTTTATTTCGGCCAGCAGCGAATCGCAACAAAGCGCTCCGCTACCCGCGGGAAACGAAACACCACGACCTGCCGGTAAAGGCAATGGCAAAACTCCGGCCTTGGATCAGTACACCGTTGACCTGACACGTAGTGCCCGTGAAGGGCGCATTGACCCTGTGTTGGGACGCGAATTCGAAGTACGCCAGATGGTTGACATTCTCACCCGTCGTAGGCAAAACAACCCGATTCTGACGGGCGAAGCTGGCGTCGGGAAAACCGCGGTTGTTGAAGGCCTGGCACTACGTATTGCCTTGGGCGACGTGCCGAGCCCGCTCAAAGATGTCGCCATTCACACACTTGATCTGGGTCTGCTGCAGGCTGGAGCCGGAATCAAGGGTGAATTCGAAAACCGCCTTAAATCAGTAATTGAAGAAACGAAGCGTAGCGTACATCCGATCATTCTCTTCATCGACGAGGCTCATACGCTGATTGGCTCAGGCGGCCAGGCAGGGCAGAACGATGCTGCGAACCTGCTCAAGCCAGCCTTGGCACGCGGTGAACTGCGCACCATCGCCGCCACCACGTGGGCCGAATACAAGAAATACTTCGAGAAGGATGCAGCCCTCGCACGTCGCTTTCAGGTCGTGAAAGTAGAGGAGCCGGAAGAAGATCAGGCTATCTACATGCTGCGTGGCCTCTTGGAGAAAATGCAGCAACATCACCGAGTAGCGGTCATGGACGAAGCGCTGGTGATGGCTGTCCGCTTGTCGAACCGTTACATCACCGGTAGGCAATTACCAGACAAGGCAGTCAGCGTGCTGGATACCGCATGCGCAAGGGTTGCATTGGGCCAGACATCGCAGCCCGGCATGCTTGAAGATTGCCGCCGCATGATAGATAACTTACGTGCCGAAATATCACTGTTGGAGCAAGAGCAAGTCAAAGGTAGCGATCATCAGCGTCGACTGACTCAATTGGGTGCGGAACTGATTGATGCAGATAAGCGCGAGCATGTATTGGTCACACAGTGGCATCGCGAGTTGGAGCTGGTCAAACAGCTGCATGAACTGAACGAGCAAGCCACTGCCCAGGATAATCGTACTGAGCTGGCAACACTACGTGCCGATCTGGCAAAAGTTCAGGGCGAACAACCATTGGTACATGCTCTGGTAGACGGCGCCACTATCGGTGAGGTGATCTCCGGCTGGACAGGTATTCCGCTGGGCAAGATGCTGCGCGACGAGATAGATACCGTTCAACGCTTACCTGCGCTATTGGCCGAGCGCGTTCTTGGGCAGGATCATGCCCTGCATGAAATAGGCAAACGTATCAAGATCTCCCGCGCCCGCATGGAAGACCCTAACAAACCGATAGGAGTATTCCTGTTGCTTGGCCCAAGCGGCGTAGGCAAAACCGAAACGGCGCTGGCACTGGCAGACACGTTGTACGGCGGTGAGCGCAATGTGATCACCATCAATATGTCCGAATATCAGGAGGCGCATACCGTTTCCAGCCTCAAGGGCTCGCCGCCTGGCTATGTCGGATACGGCGAAGGCGGCGTACTGACTGAAGCCGTGCGCCGCAAACCATACAGCGTCGTATTACTGGATGAAGTCGAAAAGTCCCATCCGGACGTGCTTGAGCTGTTTTTCCAGGTATTCGACAAAGGCGTACTGGACGACGGCGAAGGGCGCGAAATCAACTTCCGTAACACCGTGATCATCCTCACGTCTAACGTCGGCACAGAACACATCATGCAAACGTGTCTGGGGGTCAGCCAGCTACCCGCTCCGGCTCAGATCGTTGAAGATTTGCGCGACCAACTCAATAACGTTTTCAAACCTGCCTTTCTTGGTCGGTTGAGTATCGTCCCGTACTACCCGGTACAGGATGCAGTGCTGGAACGAATCGTCGGACTGAAGCTTGCGCGAATTCGTAATCGTTTCGAGCGAAATCACCAAGCGTCCCTGGAGTTCAGTCCTGAACTTATACCTACGATCGCCGCGCGTTGCACTGAAGTCGACAGCGGTGCCCGAAATATCGACAACATTCTGTCAGGCA
>Ga0308164_10004677_pt1 | contig 11457 bp, 6 predicted proteins | sample PhyTR2_FD_201031 | JGI IMG/M metagenome (GOLD analysis project Ga0308164, IMG submission 201031) | Phyllosphere microbial communities from UC Gill Tract Community Farm, Albany, California, United States - DLSLT.R2 | ecosystem: Host-associated > Plants > Phyllosphere > Unclassified | place: USA... | reverse complement strand
TTTTAGAAATTAAGTTTTACGTTAAAAGATACAATTCTAGTTGTAGGTAAAACACTTGTTTGGAAACCTTGAACGTTACCTGCACTTAAACCTGATTCAGGATCAGCAAATGGTAAATTTTTCTTGATAATCCATAGATTATTTCCAATAACGCTGAAAGAAGCACCTTGCACAAATGATGATGCTAGGAATCTTTTAGGAATAGAATAAGTAACTGCTACTTCTCTTAACTTAACATACGTTGCGTCATACACAAACTTCTTGGATGGAAAAGCTTCGTAGCCAAATGCGCCGGTTCCGGAAGCATCTATACGTATATCATTTGGAGTATAGACAGGATTCTGTGCTGTTCCAGTGTTTACTACACCTGAGTGAATGACACCACCACCCTGGCTTAGGGGATTACGAACTGGATTTCCTAAGTCATTTAAGAATACAGAGTCTTGATATAGTCCTGTATTTTGTCCGTATGCCTGATCAAGAGAAAATATATCTCCGCCTTGCTTCCAATCGATCTGGAAAGACAACTCTAATTGTTTGTATCTGAATCTATTAGTCAAACTTCCAAACCAGTCTGCCTGCATATTTCCGATGACAGCGTTGGTGTTAGTAGTTCTATATTTCCCTGTACTTCCATCGATGATCGGATTACCATTTGGATCATAAACGTAGTCTGTTCCTTTAATTGTCCCGAAATCATCATTAAGTGAAGCATTGATAGTAATAGACTGCTGGAAACTACCCAATGTGATATTTTCTACTCCCGAAGCCAATTCTGTTACTTTTGAACGAGGATTTGACCAGTTTGCGTTTAGTTCCCAAGCAAAGTCAGTAGTTTTAACTGGGATCAAGTTTAGAGCTACCTCAAAACCTTCAGATCTCATATTTCCAACATTCTGAACTTTGAAAGCATTTCCGGAAGAATAAGTTACCGGCAAAGCAAGAATCTGATCAAAAGTATCATTTCTATACCAAGAAAGATCCAATCCTATTCTATTCCCTTGGAATAACTGGAATTCAGCACCTACCTCGTAAGATTTAGTACGTTCCGGTTTCAAATCTGGATTTTTTGCTGTGGTATTGTAGAAATAACTAGGGGTACCAAAAGCAGTAGAAACGGTATATTGGTTAAGTAATTGATCTGCACCAGTATCATTTCCTACCTCAGCATATGAAGCTCTTAATTTACCGAATTTCAAAACATTAGAGCCCTTTAAGAAGCCCCAGTTAGAAACTACAGCACTAAGTGATCCTGAATAGTACCAATAAGAATTATTTGCAGTTGGTAGAGCAGATGATGTATCACGTCTTACAGTACCATCAAGATAATAAGTATCCATAATTCCGAAGTTGGCCTGAGCAAATACACCATAAATTTTCTTAGTTGTATCTGTAATCAACGGTAAATTGGCAGGTGATGTAGTGTTTGTCACACTATATACACCAGGTATAAATAAACCTCCTTGTGTTCCTTGTGAATTGGAGTAGAAACTTTGAACGTTAACGTTAGATCCAATCAAACCGTAAAAGTTTAGGAAATTATCAAAGAACTTATTTTTGTAAGATCCCAAGAAATCGTAATTCTCTTCACCTCTTCTTTGGTTCATTTGGGCATATCCAGATGGTTGATTTCCACTAGCTGGACCAATTGTCATAGCATCTGTCAAAGAGCCAACAGCTCTTCTTTCATCTATAAAATAGGTATAACCATCGTGAGACGCTCTAGCAGTCAAATTGATGTGCTTATCTACATCCCAGCTTAAACTAACATTTCCTGCGAATCTCTCTCTCTTATCAGTTAAATAATTTTCATATAATCTGAAATATGGATTGTCCCAATACTTAGCAGCTGGATCTGTAGGACCTTTGATATTCCAAGAATAGTTTTTTCCGCTATTCATATAGAAATCTCTCTGCTCCAAAATATCGACGTTGGTAGCCCACCACTGACGGAAGTTACCAGCAACACCATGATATCCCGTAGGGTTTTTACCAACAGTACTTTGAGTAACATATGTTGAATATAAAGTAGCAGTAAGGTTATCAGCAATTTTGTAAGACGCTGTACCTGTTAATGCATTTTTGTTCAAATAGGTATTTGGCAGAATATCGTTACCATTTACATTCTGATAAGATAATCTGAAAGAAGACACATCATTTCCTTTAGCAATCGAGAATGAATTATTATAAGTCGCTGCTGTTTGGAAAAGATAAGATGGATCATGTTTTGCTGCTACCCAAGGAGTTGCTTTTCCAAAGTCTTTCGACCCCGGTAAAAATGCAGTGTATTGGAATACCAACAAATTTGGATCGAAAGCGGCACCATATGATGCATCCTCACCAAAAGCAACCATAGGCTGTCCGTTATAGTCATCAAACTGAGAATCCTCATTTGGACCATATAGGTATCCATAACCTTGTCCGTAAGTTTTTTGGTAAGTAGGGAAAGTTTCTTTATTGATTGTACCAATTGATACAGACGAATTCAGGTCGATATCAAGTTTTTGTGATGATTTACCCTTCTTCGTAGTAATAATAATCGCACCATTCTGAGCTCTTGATCCGTATAATGCAGTTGCAGCAGCACCTTTCAGAACGTTGATTTCAGCAATATCATCAGGATTGATATCGGAAATCGTGTTACCGGTATCAACTCTTAGTGCTGAAGTATTGATGTTCTGACTGTTATTAAGCATAGGCGTACCATCGATAACAAAAAGCGGTTGGTTATTACCAGTCATTGACCGATAACCTCTCAATGTAACGTCAACAGAACCTCCCACGTTTCCACTTTGCTTAATATTAAGACCGGCAACCTTACCTGATAAATTGCTAGTAAAGTTAGAAGTCGGAGATTTTGAAACATCCTCGGCAGAAATCGTTTGAGTAGAATAGCCTAGTGCTTTCTTTTCTCTCTTGATACCCAAAGCCGTCACTACAACGCCTTCGATATCTTGTGTTCTTGCAGTATCCTGTACCGTTTGCGCCGAAACCATTGCAAAAGACGACGAAAGAACCACTGCTAAAACGCTTGTTGTTAATTTTTTCATATCAAATCAAATTTTTCAATAAACAAAAATGCAAAACTTTATTAATATATACAACACAAATTGTTAAAAATTTGTTAATTGTATTATGTAAAGTTTACTAATTCTATAACTTTGACAAGTAATTTTTATTATGCCATTACTAAAAAAATTTTCAAAGTCGCTTTTAGAAGCGGGATGCGACGAGGTTGGAAGAGGATGCTTATCCGGGCCGGTGGTAGCAGCAGCAGTTATTGTTAACAAAAATTTTAAGCAAAATTTAGTTAATGACTCTAAAACGTTAAATTTTAAAACACGCCAGAATCTAGACTTATATATAAGAGAAAATGCTGTAGATTTCGCCATTGCAGAACTTTCTCCGGAGTTTATAGACAAGCACAACATCCTCAACGCCAGCATCCACGCAATGCATTTAGCTTTGGATCAGCTGAAAAGCAGACCGGAACTCATCCTTGTAGACGGTAACAGATTCCATCCCTACAACTTTACACCGCACCACTGCATCATAAAAGGTGACAGCAAGTTTCTTTCAATAGCCGCCGCATCCATCATCGCTAAAAATTACCGTGATAACCTGATGATCAAGCTCCACGACGAATTTCCGGACTATGGGTGGAACACCAATTTCGGATATTGTACAAAAACACATCAAAAAGGTTTGAAAAAATTTGGACCAACAATCCACCACAGGAAATCTTTCCGTCTGGATTATGATGTTGAGATAGATTAAAATTCTTAAAACTATTTTGTAAATTGCTTCCTAAACCTATTATATAAGGATGCAAAACACATACACCGTCATCAACGCTTCTGCCGGCTCGGGCAAAACATACCGCCTGGTGCAGAGTTTACTGATGATCTGTCTTCGCTTTCCAAACCAGTCAGATGCTATCCGAACCATTCTGGCACTCACTTTCACCAACAAAGCAGCCAAAGAAATGAAGGAGAGAATCCTATTTTACCTCGGCGAATTTGTGAAAGACCATTATGCCGAAAATCGGGACCTGAAGAATGTTCAGGATGCACTGGCGTTGCAAGGCTACAAGATTACGCTGAATGATTTGCACTACCGCTCACAGAAGGTTCTGGATTATATTCTGCACCACTACTCTACTTTGAACATCGGAACTATTGATAAATTCAACTCCAGGCTGGTCAAGAGTTTTTCGTACGAACTGGGATTGGCTCAGAACTTCAATCTGGAAATTCAGCCGGAACCCTATCTGATCGAAGCTGTTGACAAGATGCTGGACGAAATCGGTGAGGACGAAACGGTTTCCGACGCTTTTATGGATTTCATTAATTATAATCTGGACAACAATGAACGTGTAAACCTCAATCAGACTCTTTATAATTCGGCAAAGAAATTTGTGAGCGATGTCCATTATCAGCCTCTTCAGTCCAACAAAGATTTTGAATGGGAAGCCTATGAAAATAAGAAAAACGAGCTCCGAGAAACCCTTAAAAACTTAAAATCAGAATCGCTTGAAATTACCAAGAAAGCTTTAGAACTGATCAAAAGCAGAGATATTGAGATTGAGGATTTTGCGGGCGGGAAAAGCGGAATCGGCGGATTTTTCCAAAATATTCTGGAATTTCATAAAATTAAGGATAAAAAATTCCCTTTTCCTACCACATCGGAAGATTCGAAATTGGAAACTTTCCTCAAAGGCGCTTCTACAAAAGGAAAAAACAAGCAGGCAGACATTCTGGATATTTTACCACAGCTGATATCGTGGAGGCGGACAATTATAGACCTGCATATCACTTCTCAGAAAAAAGAGAGGATTCTGCAGGCAATTCTCCCTTTAAAAGTAAACGCCGATATTCAGAAAAAACTATTGGAAATTGAGGAAGAGAACGATTTGGTTCTGCTGTCGAAGTTTAATATTCTGATCAATGAAAATCTTAAAAATGAGCCTTCCGCTTTTATTTACGAAAAAGTCGGGACGCAGTTTCAGCATTATTTCTTTGACGAATTCCAGGATACTTCTACAATGCAATGGCAGAATTTCCTGCCTCTCAGAGACAACAGCATCACGTCTGACGACACCAGTTTCACCATCGTAGGCGATCCAAAACAGAGCATCTACCGGTTTCGCGGCGGCGAGAGTGAACTGATGCTGAACATTATCAATCAAAAAGAAATCACACCCAAATTTGCAACGGCGGAAATCCTGGGTTTCAACTGGCGAAGTGCCCGGAATATTGTTGATTTTAACAATAAACTGTACGGCTTTATGTCGGGAGATCTCAATGAGCAGCATCAGAACATTTTTGGAATCAACGCCCTGCAGGAATCCAAATCAGAACTGGGCGGCCGGGTAAAAATCCATCTGCTGGAGAACTCTACCAAAGATAACTTCTACGGGGAGACAGTTGCGAAAATGCAGAATGACATCCAGGAAAGTCTGGATAACGGCTTTGACTTTTCCGACATTACGATCCTTTGTCGGGGAAACTCTGACATCTTCAACTATTCCCAGCTTTTGGGAAACTTGAAAGTCAGTTATAAAGGAAAAGACACCTACATCAAAACGATTTCCGAGAAAGGCCTGACCCTCGATTTGGCATTTACCATAAAAGCTCTGATTGAGTTTCTGAAATGGAATCTGGTTCCGAAAAACCGTCAGTTTTTGGTCAAAATGATGTATTTCCTGAATGTTTCGGGAAGAATTACAATGATGGATTTCACTTCGGAAATTAAAGAGATTTTGAAGTTTGAAAATAAAAAAGACATTGAGGATTTTATCAACGAAAAATATAATGTAACGCTGATTCAGAAAGACATTCCGCAGCTTAATCTTTATAATTTTATCGAATATTACGTCCACGAATTCTCGGTTGAAAATAAAGAAACCGATTTCTTGCTGAATTTTCTGGAAATGCTTCATAATTACACGCAGAACACGGGCGCAACCCTGAAAGAATTTCTGAAATATTGGGATGATGAAGCGTCGAAAATCAGTATTCAGGCGAGTGAAAATGTGGATGCGATACAAATTATGACGATTCATAAAGCGAAAGGTCTGGAATTCCCCATCGTTTTTATCCCGATGCGGAACGAAAACAGTGACAAAAAATTCTCGGAATGGTTTGACCTCGGGAGTGAGGATGCACTGAAAACCGTGATTTTGAATCAGTTTTCTCCCGAGTTGGAAAGGTATGATGAAGAACTGGCAGGTTTTAATCTGATTAATTCTTACCGAAATAAAATCGACCGATTCTGTATACAATATGTAGCGACCACGCGGCCTGTGGAACAACTTTTTTTCTATCTTGAAAAGCCGAATAAATCTGCAAATCACCTGGAATTATTTGACTTCGCGAGCCAATTTCAACCTTTGGAAAATGGCGAATTACTGGATTCTTTTGATGTTTATGAAGTCTCTACAGAATCATTGAAAAAGCAAAAAATTAAGGAGAAAAAAGAATACGTATCCGAGAATATCACTTCGATTTCCCAAAAAACGGAGAAAGCGTCGAACATTGAGATTGCGACCTCATCCAAAAATTATCAAAACCGTGTAGAACACGTGAGAATGGGTATTTTCACGCACGAAATCCTATCCAAAATCAAAACAAAAAAAGATGTTCTGAAAGTTCTAAATTCTTACCTATTAGAAGGTACTATTACAGCTGAGGAAAAAACATCGATTCTGGAACGTATTGAGAACACCGTTAATAATCCTGATTATGCGTCTTATTTTGAGGAAAACCTGATTATCATTAATGAAAGAGATATGCTTTCTTTGGAAGACGGCAATTCCAAAACTTACCGCCCGGATCGATTAATTAAAACGGTGAACGGCTTTATCATCGTAGATTTCAAAACAGGAAGTGAGAAGGAAAAAGACCAGAAACAGGTTGAACTTTATCAGGAAAAACTGGAGAAATTCGGAAAAAAAGTTTTGAAAACGGATGTGATTTATATTTAAACTTAAAGAAATAGACTGATAGAATAAACAAAAAAAATCCCAAGAAATAGATCTTGGGATTTTGTCTTTTATTTTTTAACGGCGGTTACGACCTGGCCTTCCATTTTTGTAATATTATCAAAAATCTGTTTGAACGCCGGATAATATTCTTTCGGATAAACGGGATCTTCTACCGTTGTGGTTGTTTCTACAGTCAGTTTGTTCCCTTCCTGCGTCACTTTGTAAACATACTGAATTGCGCTGTCTTCTGTCCGGAATTTTTTAGATTTCGGAACGTTTTCAAAAACATAGCCGTCCGGCAGAGTGATTGTTACTTTTTTAATTTTGTCATAACCTGTGTACAGTTCTATCGGCGATCTGCGTTCGTCTGTCTGATCAAACTCGTGGGATTTGTTGAATAAAAAGAGAAGCGGATTGAAAACCAGCTTGTTCCCGATGCCATCTACAAAACTATCGGAATCAAAATCGAAACTGGTCTGGAAATCACCTTTCTCCGTAACGCCAGATTTGATATTGGTGTAAGGGAATTTGTATCTTTCTTTATAATAGGTGTTTTGATATTCGGTCTTGTTTTCGTCGTGCCTTTCATTGTTCATCATTGCATAAAGCATGGTATCTCTGTCGGAAAAACTGCCGCCAAAAGTGCCGTCCGGATTCAGTTTGGCATCTACGGTAAGATAAGTCACACTTTTTTGAGGACACAGCACATTGATCTGTTTGGCCTCGGTTTTCGTCATCACAAATCCGTAATAATTGAGCGCTGCTGGACGGATGATGTTTGGTGTTGTCATCTTGGAAGTGGCATCATACAGGGTAAATTTCCCATCAAAATCTACAGAAGCCAAAACATAGTTCAGCATTCCGATGCTGGGCGAATAACTGGTAAGAATTCCGCGGCCCACTGTAGAAAGAAGAACCGGTTCTGCATTTAAGTTGGCACTTCTCATTAATAAAATCAAGAGAAGATTGATCTCTGCAGAGTTGCCCAGTTTTGTGCTGATGAGATTCTTGAGCCCTTTGTCCGTGAAAGCAGAATATTCCCCGTCCCAGCTGTATTTGCTTTGTGTAAATTTCAGCACTGCGGCCGCTCTTTCCGCTTCATTTTTGATAGATTTGATCTCCTCTGGCAGGATTTCTTTTACGAGATTATTCCGTTTCAGCTCATCGCCAAAATTCTCATCGTCATAAAGTTGCTTTCTGATATCCTGCCAGCTCACACCATAAGATTTGAAACCACCGCTCATCGAACCATCGTGAAGATTGCCACCAGTCATAGGAAAATTGGTAGAATTGAGTTCAAAACGGACAGAAGTTCTGTAATTTTCGATATTGTTGACATATTTTTCGTCTTTGTAAGCTGCAATATCTTTGTATGCAAAACGGTAAGTTCTGCTGTCTGAGCCATAAAGCATTTTGTCCGCAACTTCCTGCTTAAACGGTTTCAGCTCGCCTTTGTAATTGACGTTGTATCCGTAATATATTGGTGCATCAAACACGTATTCGAAATAGCGTATCGGCACTTCATCCTCTATCATCACCTTTGGAATCACGTACATAAATGGCGATAATATGGAGTATTTATATTCTACGACAGAGCCGTCTTTTACATTTTCGAAGGCAAATTTGGTGACACTGTAGTTTTTGTTTTCTTTGGATTTGTATTTGGAATTCTTATCTACTTGTGTTGCGGCAATTTTGCCATCTACCAAATTGTAAGTATTCACTTTCAAAGAGGTAATTTTTTCATTGGTATTATTGCTTCCCTGGCGCGTATAGATCTCCTCTTCCAGAAACTTTTTAGCATCATCTTTTTTATAAATCTTGACTCTGCTGATGACGTCCAGATGCAGCTCTCCTTCCGTAATATAATAATGGTAGGTTTTGTAGAGCACCTCAGCAGGCTCAGCAGCATTTTTGGAATAGGAAGTGGTTTTCAGATCTTCTATGTCCAGTTTTGGAAGATCGAGAAATTTGTACTGTGCAAAAATGGGCAATGCCAGAGTGACAGTTAATAATTGTAAAATTTTAGTTTTCATTGGTTTGTTATGATGCGGTAATCAGAATTTTGGTATGGTCTACCTTATTGGTTTTTTTTCGGAAATTGATATAATCTGCAATTTTATCGGCAGGAAAAGTTCCTTTCTTCAGCAAGAACTTTCTTCTCACCAGTAATTTTTTATCCTGCGGAATAAACTCCATAGAAAAGCTTCCGAATTCGGACTCTATTTTTACGGGTGCAATTGTTTCGGAAAACTTGTGTGTTGCCGGGATGGTGTATTCTATTTCGTAATCATCCGTGAAACCGAAAGGGATTTCTATCGGTAATTTTCTGTCTGTATTTTCCAGATAAAAATCGGAATCGATAAAGGGAATGGCTTTAAAGTAAATGTCGGAACCCAGAGATTTGGAGTAGTTGACTGCTTTGAAGTTCAAATCGAAATCGATCTGCGCATTATTCCTGTCATTGGTCACATTTTGAAGGTCTATAGCAGAAAACTGAAGATTATCATAAAGGTGTTTCAGCGCATCCTTTTGCTCTGCAGGCGTTAAGGATAAAATAGGCATCAGCAGATCGTAACTGCCGCCCATATAGGAAAACTTAGAAAGAACGTCCAATGTATTGTCAGCAGAGATCGTGGCTTTTATCCGCAGGATCTCTCTGTTGTTTTCTGCCAGTGATTTTGGAGTATCCAGGATTTCTACAGTGTTATCCTTCACCATCATCACGTTTCTGTCCATTGTTCTGTAGCCCAGATGGTCAAATGCAATTTTCTGCGAGGTATTCTCCAGCCAGATATTTCCTTTCTCCGTCGGTACGCAGAGTATCACATGATTGCCATCCATTTTCGGAAAATCCTTATCAAAAATTTTTGGCGTAGCATCCATATAAATGACAGAATAATAGGATGGAATGCCGGCTGCTTTCAACAGTACACGCATATAATTGGTGAGTGCCTTGCAGTCGCCATAGCCTTTCTTACGCACTGCATCCGCAGACATCGGCTGCCATCCGCCAATGCCTATTGAGATATTGACATAACGCGTTTTGCTCTGCATATACTGATAGATCGTTTTCACTTTTTCCTCCGTAGAACCTTTTAAGTTAAGTGAATTAACTTCCTGCTGAATCTCGGGTGTAATCTGAGAAACTGGATCCAGAAGTGTATTGTACCATTTCCCGAAATCTGCCCAGCTTGTAAAATTGCCCTTTTTTCCCTCAAGACTAAATTGATCCAGCGCAAATTCCGATTTCGGCAGGACGACGGACATACTTGGAGAATACTTCTCATCATTGATCGCAGGTACGTTTTTGTAGGCTACAAAAAGATGGTTATCATCACCGGAAACCTCAGTTTTTGCGTAAGAATTTTCTGTGATTTTCTTTCTCAGTTTGATGCCCGATTTGTTGAGGATCTCTATCCCGGAATTCTCTATAGAAACATTAAAATCATAAAATGGAGAAATAGTCGGTAAAAATATAGTATTACTTGTACTTGCCTTATACTGGATCTCGAGCGTGTAAGGATACGACATACCTACGATATTGGTGTACAGAACGCGGTCGTCACCATACAGCTCAGACTGTCCGCTATGACTGACATCCTGCAGGTCGCTCTTGGAATAGGTCTTGGTCACCTTGCCTTCGCTGTTATAAATCTTAATTTTAACATCGCCGATGCGCAATGTTTTGTTGAATGGGATATAAACGCGGGAGTACTTTTCGCCCGCTTTGTTGAGGATCGTCAGAACTTCTGTATCTGTGATGTCCAGGTCATCTACAGAATTGACAGTATATTGGGAAAAGTTTTTTCGTACGACAGCATTGGCATCTTTTTTAAGTTCTTCCGGAATCTCTGAGACAGCATAATTCTGTGAAAACATCTTTACAGATATCAACACACACAGGGTTATTAGTTTTTTCATGGTTTGAGGAAGAATTAGTTGGCTGCCGGCACAAAAACTCTCTGCGCCAATTCCTGATCAAAAAGGTATAATGCAGAAGGATTGTCTTTTACCATTTTGATTTTAGTTACCAGAAGCGAAGCGCTTGCCTCCTCCTCTACCTGCTCATTGATGAACCATTGCAGAAAACTGGTTGTTGCAAAATCGCTCTCGTCATTGGCCGCCTTCACGATGTTGAAGATACTTCTGGTCACCAGTCTCTCGTGATCCAGGGCTTTTTCGAAAATCTCCTGTGCGTTTGAGAATTCGTGCGGAGGTTTTGGGATCTCGTTTAGGATGATCTTTCCTCCTATATCGTTGACGTAATCGAACATTTTATCAGCGTGCATCAGTTCTTCTTTAGACTGTACCCGGAAATAGTTTCCGATGCCTTCCAGATCCTGAGCGTAGAACCACGCACTCATAGATAAATAAAGCTGCGCAGCATACTGTTCTTTTGTAATTTGTTCATTTACGAGATTTATAATCGTCTCACTTACCATAACCTTATATATTTTTCTCAAATATAA
>Ga0308164_10004676_pt1 | contig 11458 bp, 9 predicted proteins | sample PhyTR2_FD_201031 | JGI IMG/M metagenome (GOLD analysis project Ga0308164, IMG submission 201031) | Phyllosphere microbial communities from UC Gill Tract Community Farm, Albany, California, United States - DLSLT.R2 | ecosystem: Host-associated > Plants > Phyllosphere > Unclassified | place: USA... | reverse complement strand
TCTCGCTATAAAGCAGAAAAACGAGAAGTGTTCGTACCACTTCCCGTTATAAAGTTTTGGGATTAATCATCCTGCCGGAAAAGTCCTGATCAGGAAAACAAAAAGTTATCTAAGCTATAATGTTTTAAAACCCAAATTCAAAGTTATGAATTTTAGTACAATCTTTCGTGCTGTATTTAGCATGCAGCATAAACCTTCGCAATTAATATTGGTAATGAAGCTTACAACAATACTTTTACTCACAACCTTGTGTCAGGTTAGTGCAAGTGTTTATAGCCAAAACATAACATTGAAGCAGAAAAATGCGCCAATGGATCTAATTTTTAAATCAATAGAGAAACAAAGTGAATATGTTTTTTTATATGATAACCTGGAATTGGCTAAAGCCCAAGGGGTTAGTATAGATGTTAAAAACGCATCAATCGAACAGGTGTTGAGTCTTTGTTTTAAAGATCAGCCCTTGAGCTACAAAATCTTCGACAAAACCATCGTCCTTCGCAAAAAAAGTGAAATAATTGAAAAACAATTTTTCGAAACCATAAAAGGTAAAGTGGTTGATGAAACAGGAGCGGTTATTATTGGAGCGAGCGTTATCCTAAAGGGAACAAAAATCGGTGCCACCACAGATGCTAATGGTAATTTCGCGATAAACGCATCCCCTGGTGAAACTTTAGTCGTTTCTTATATAGGTTACATTTCTAGAGAAATAACGATTGGCGACAGTAAAGAATACAGCATTTCGTTACAACCTTCTTCAAATAATTTAACGGATGTTGTGGTAACGGCTTTAGGTATTAAGCGTTCGGAAAAATCGCTTGGTTATGCTGTTCAAAAGGTTTCCGGTAAGGATTTACAAACGGTAAAAGGCGTTGACGTTGGAACATCTTTAACGGGCAGAGTTTCTGGCTTGGTAGTTAAAAATTCAACTGAATTTAATGCCAGACCAACTATCGAACTGCGTGGGGAAGCTGCTTTGCTGGTCATTGATGGTGTTCCTTATGGAAATATGTCGCTTCGCGATGTACCAACAGATGATATCGAGAGTATGGATATTCTAAAAGGTCCTACGGCATCAGCTTTATATGGTTCAAGAGCATCAGGTGGTGTTTTGTTGATTACGACAAAAAAGGGAAACAGCAGCAAAGGTTTGGCGATAGATGTTAATAGCAACATAATGGCTTCACTTGGATATTTAGCAATTCCTGAGGTTCAAAGCTCTTACGCCCGCGGGCAAAACGGGGTATTAGACAACGATTATGTTTGGGGTCCGAAATTGGATGCAGGAACCACAGCAAGAGATTGGAATCCTTTTACAAAGCAGTTCGAAGACAATAGACCTCTGATCTCAAAAGGAAAAGATAATCTAAAGAATTTTATGAACACCGGCATTATCCTTAACAATAACTTAAGCATTGCACAATCGGGTGAAAACGGAAGCTTCAGAATCGGATTAAATAATATTTATAACAAAGGCCAGTTCCCAAATCAAAATTTAAACATGTTTAACCTCACTATGGCCGGTGAAATGAAAATTAACGATAAGTTTAAACTCGAAGGGCACATGGGCGTAAGCAGACGTTGGGCCGATCAGGTTTGGGGTGGCGGATATGGAAACCAGGGCTACCTTTATCAGTTAGTAATGTGGACTGGTACAGAATATGATATTCGCGATTATAAAGACTATTGGAAAGAACCTAACAAGACTCAAAATTGGATGTATAATAATTGGTATGATAATCCATATTTAATTGCTTACGAGAAGTTAAATGGTATCCAAACGAATACAGTTAATGCGAACGTTACGGCGAACTATCAATTTAGTAAGGATCTTAACCTCCTTGTACGTTTAGGATACGATAATTACAACAACAAAACAACCTTTAGAAATCCCACAGCTAACATTTATTCAACAAGAGGGGGCGCAGTTGATGGAAGCGGATGGAATGCAAAAGGACTTTACTCGGTTCAGGATTCGAGAGGGTTTAGCACGAATGATGACGTTATTTTAAGTTACAAAAAGAAACTTAATAAATTTAGTGTGGATGCGTTGGCGGGCGGAACAATTTATTATTGGATTGATGAATCCTTAAGTGGCACCACAAAAAATGGTTTAATATCGCCTACATTTTATTCATTAGCAGGTTCAGTGGAGCCACCCACCGTCTCTCAAGGGTACAGTACTCGTCAAATCAATAGTTTATTCGGACGAGCATCTATTGGCTACGATGATGCAATCTTCGTAGATTTTACAGGGAGGAATGATTGGAATTCTGCGCAACCAAAATCATCCAGATCTTATTTTTACCCATCTGTTGGTTCGAGTATCGTTATTTCAGAGTTAGTTAAACTTCCTAAGGTGATCGATATGTTTAAGATTCGTGGCTCTTGGGCGGTATTTAAAACCGCTCTGAATGTTTATGCTACAAACAGGAATTACAACACAACAACGGGTGCATGGAATACATTAAATTCTGCAAGTTATCCATCATCATTACTTGGATCTAATTTATTGCCAAGTTCACAAAGAACCTATGAGATTGGTGCAGCCGGCTATATGTTTAAGAAACGTCTTCATTTTGATGTTGCATATTTTAACAAATATTATTACAACCAGCAGGTAAGTACATCGATTCCGTCTTCATCGGGTTTTTCATCAACATTGGTTAATACTCAAGAAACCTATGAGAGAAGAGGGCTTGAAGTTACAGTTGACGGATCCGTTGTTAAAAATAAAAATTTCGAATGGTATTCTACAATAAACTGGTCTAAACAGCACCGCTATTATGTAAACCTGGATCCGGTTTATTCAGCTGATGATTTGTGGGTTAAGAAAGGCGAACGATTAGATACGTACACAGATAATTATTGGCTTAAAGATCCTAATGGTAGCGTTATCTACGAAAGCGGCTACCCTGTATGGAGTGATTATGTAAAGAAGTTAGGCTATGGCGAACCTGATTTTAGCTTTGGCTTTATCAATAGCTTCACCTATAAAAATTGGAATCTAGGGGTAAATATTGATGGTAGAATTGGCGGATTGATGTACAATTATATCTACGACAAAATGTTTGATTCGGGAACCGCACCTAAAACGGATAATATCTATCGTTACAATCAAGTGGTGCTCGGTCAAAATAATTATGTCGGACAGGGGGTAAAGGTTGTTTCGGGAGGCGTAACGTACGACAAATACGGACAAATTACGAGCGATACACGTAAATATGCGGTTAATGATGAAACGGTTGGTTATCAGGATTATGCTCAATGGTACAGAGGTGGTGATGCAAGGGTGCAAAATGAATCTTTCGTTAAATTGAGAGAGGTTTCGTTGGGCTTTAACGTGCCCTCAAAATTTGCAGGTAAGTTAGGAATGAGATCAGCATCATTATCGTTAACAGCTCAGAATTTATTTATGTGGACGAATTTCAAATATTCAGATCCTGATGTTGACACAGAAAACCTGAATTCGCCATCGATGAGGATGGTAGGATTTAACCTTAAAGTTGGTTTTTAAACATTATTTAATAAGAATTTTATGAAAAGTAATTTTTTAAAATATACATTATTATTACCTGCATTGGTATTAATATCTAACGGCTGCAAAAAATTTGATGCCATTAATACAAACCCGAATGCAACCACTCAGGTAAATTCTGCCATGCTTGCTACAAGCATGATTTTGAATATTACACGCAGTGATATCAGCACGACGAAATCGTTTATGCAGCCATTTTTGCTTGGGAAATACCTGACCTGGGGCGAAGGCCAGGAAAATTTCCAGTACAACAAAATAAGCCGTACCGACTTTGGAAGAATTACATTACTGCGAAACATTGCGCCAATGGAGAATTATGCAACGAATGAAGGCTTGAAAAAATCTTATCAGGGTTTAGGCCATTTTATAAGAGCCTGGCAATTTTTCATGACGACAATGCAAGTAGGAGATATTCCTTACGCTGAAGCGGTAAAGGGTGAAACCGATGGTATCCTTCAACCTAAATATGATAGCCAAAAGGCTGTTTTTTTAGGGATATTAAATGAATTGGATCAGGCCAATACGCTGTTTGCAGCCGGTTCAACATTTGATGGTGACCCAATTTACGCAGGTAGTGCGGATAAGTGGAGAAGATTAACCAACAGCTTCGAACTTCACGTCTTGATCAATCTTTACAAAAAGACGGGCGATGCAGATTTGAAAGTCATAGATCGGTTTAGGGACATTGCAGCAAACAGGCCGTTAATGCGAGATTATGCAGATAATTTTGCGTTAACCTATAATGCAACGGCTGGTCAAAACTACCCTTGGAGCGATGTTCCTGCGGGTTCAGGTAACTCATTTGTAAAGTCGAATTATACAATGCTTACTAACGTCTTATTAGAGCCTTTAAAGGCAAGTAATGACAGGCGATTGTTTTATTATGCAAAACCATCGCCCGTAAAAATTAGCGCCGGTGTATCACAATCAGATAATGCGGCGTATCCAAGTGTAGAACCTTCTGATTCCTTTTCGAGCTTACAAACCAGACGGGTTAATAAAGATTATACGGATATAAATAATCGCTACGCAAACCTTGTAAATGCCGAACCGGTTGGTGTGTTCAATTATTGGGATTTGCAATTCGTACTCGCTGAAGCAACCATACGCGGATGGATAACGGGAACAACTGCGCAACCGTATTATGCAGCTGGAATAAAAAGTTCGATGAAATTTATTGCTACCTATACGCCCGATCTGCCGGATTACAACCACGGTGTGAAAATGGATGATACATACATAAACGCATTTCCTGTTACGGTTGCGCTTGCAGGTACCATTGAACAACAGATAGCACAGGTAATTACCCAAAAATATTTAGCAAGCTTTTTACAGGGAAATAAATACCAGGGGTGGTTTGAAAATCGCAGAACTGGTTACCCGGTATTTAAGCTAAATACTTCAACTAACTTAAATACACCATCAACAAACTTTCCTCTAAAATGGTTGTATCCTCAAAATGAATTAAGTTACAATTCTGCAAATCTATCTGCAGCAATTGCCAGCCAATATGGCGGTGGCGATGATGTTAATCAAACAATGTGGCTCTTAAAATAACCCTTTTGTAATATAATATCCTTAAATCAGCCCTTCCCGTCCGGAAGGGCTTTTTTGTTAAAAATTCATATTACATTAGACAAAAAAAGACATGTTATTTATTTATATTCTATTGGCTCTCGTTTTAATAGGGCTCATTGTTTTAAACTTACCTGTATTTGGCCGTTTACCAAAAGGCGCCCGATTGGAATCTATTCACCATTTAAATAACTATAGAGACGGAGCATTGCAAAATTTATCTATAACGCCAATGCAGCCTGAAGGTGTAGGTTTATTCGAAATAATTATTAAATTTCTTTTTGGTAAGCATCCTGATAAAGTGCCTGTTAAGCCACTAAAATCTGTAAGTCCGGTTCTTAACAGTACGCCTGTTACCGACGCTCCTGAAATTATTTGGTTTGGCCATTCCTCATATCTTATAAAAGCCGGCGGAAAAAGAATTCTAGTCGATCCTGTTTTCAGTAAAACACCTTCACCGTTTTCTTCTATCGGGAGCAAGGCTTTCCCCGGTACAGACTTTGTAAAAGCAGATCAGTTCAAAAATATAGACATTCTTGTCATCACTCACGATCATTACGACCATTTAGATTATAAAAGCATTTTAACAATAGCCCCTAATGCCGATAAAATTCTTACCTCGATTGGAGTAGGGGCGCATTTAGAGCGTTGGGGAGTTTCAACCGAAAAAATTAATGAGCTTTCCTGGAATCAGTCCATTGAAATTTTTGATTCCATTAAATTTACAGCCGTGCCTGCACGTCACTTCACAGGAAGGAAATTTAAACGCAATCAAACACTTTGGTCGGCTTTCGTGTATGAAGTTGGAACCTATAAATTATTTTTAGGCGGCGATTCGGGTTATGATACTCACTTTGCTGAAATTGGAAAAACTCATGGTCCGTTTGATCTCGCTTTGTTAGAATGCGGGCAATACAATGAGCTTTGGCCCTACATTCATATGTTTCCGGAGCAAACTGTGCAAGCAGCTATCGACTTAAAAGCGAAGGCTTTAATGCCTGTACACTGGGGCAAGTTCAGCCTTGCTATGCATCCCTGGAACGAGCCGATTAACAGGGTTACCAATGAAGCTGAAAAGCGACAGCTGACAATTGTAACGCCCAAATTAGGAGAAACAACGATGCTGAGTGAGAAAAATATATCGCAAAAATGGTGGCTGGATTTATAATGGTTTAAACAAAAGTAAAATTCGACTGTTTAATAATTTGTAGAAAAAAAATATGAAAACCGACCTTGTAGAAATCTTCCAAACCATTAGAGCAAGTTTGCAACCATACGCAACTCGTGGTTATACCGTTCGCGAAAACTCAGAAACAGAATATGTTTTAGTCAGCGAAAAAAATGTTATAGAAGAAAATGGCAAAACTACCGAACGTTTTTTTGCAGGCATACACATATTGGCCGATAAAGTTGCTGTCAAGTTGAATACAACTGAATTCAAATCTGAGCAGGAATTAACTGATTTTGAGGGCGGGAAGAAGGGCTTGGAACTTTCAGAACTTAGCGAGGAGCAACTTAAACATATTGAAACACTGATTGCAATCATCCATACCCATTTTAAAGAAAAGGAATGGATTTAAATCCGGCAGGAAAACTTAAATTTGCTTTCTGAAATTTTTTCAGGATATATTTAGGAAAGTTTAATTGAATATTCAGCCGTCAAATTCGTTAAAGTTAAGTGCAAATTGGAAAAGTGATTTCGAATTGTTTCTGAGCAGGGATAAAATTCCATTCGAACGTATTACTGAAAGTGGTTATAGTTTAATTCGTTTTACTCATTGCGATTTAGTCATCAATCTTATTGATATAGATAATAACTTCCAACCCGATAATTTAATCAACCTTCAATCCTCATTCAAAGCGCTCGATAAAAGACTTGTTCATCTATGGGAAGATGTTTGGTTGAGCCGTTCGACTCAAGTCTTATACAGGATAAAATCTTTAATTGGCGAGAATATTAGAATTCATGGTAGAAAAACCAAAGTTTTAAGGCTCGATAAACCTTCCGCGGATTCTTTTTTAAATGAAAACCATTTGCAAGGCGCTGTTAGCAGCCGTCATAAATTTGGGCTCTTTTACGCTGATGAACTCGTGGCTGTAGCAACATTTTCCGCCCTCAGAAGAATGAACCATACTGAAGATTATAAATCAACAGAACTTATTAGATATGCCGTAAAAGGTGGTTTTTCGGTACAGGGCGGATTTAGTAAATTAATCAAACATCTTAAAGATGAAATTCGACCAAATGATATAATGACTTATGCAGATAGAGATTGGTCGGCTGGCGAGGCATACTTAAATCTTGGCTTTGAGCAAAAAGGAATCTTGCGCCCTCAATATTTTGAGTTAGACGAAAGTTATAATCGTAAAATTGATAAGCAAAAAGATGCTGAGCTTTTAAATCGGGTTTTTAACACAGGCAGCATCAAATTCATATTAAAATACTGATATGGAAAAAAATCGCCTACTCATCATTTTAGGTGCAACTGCATCGGGTAAAACTAAACTCGCTGTTCGGCTTGCGGAAAAGCTTAATGGCGAAATTATTAGTGCAGATAGCCGGCAGGTTTTTAGAAAGATGGATATCGGAACGGGTAAAGACTTAGCTGAGTATCACATAAGGGGAGTTGAAATTCCTTATCACTTAATTAACATCCTTGAGCCGGGCGATCGATACAATGTTGATGCTTTCAAAAATGACTTTTTCAACGCATATGCATCAATAACAGAAAAAGGCAAACTGCCAATACTTTGTGGCGGCACAGGAATGTACATTCATAGTCTTTTGCAAAATCAACGCTATACTGCGGTTCCCGTTAATTCCGCATTAAGAATACAACTCGATTTTTTAAATAAAGAGGAACTGATTAATCATTTGCGAAAATATCCTGAAGAGCTTTCCAAACACGTTGATTTATCTTCAAAGAAAAGGTTGATCAGAGCCCTTGAAATTGCAGAATACTTAAGCCACAATGAGCTTGCTCCACAGGTAAGGCCTGAAATAAACCCCATAATTTTTGGATTGAAAAATGAAGTAGAAATAACGAGACGAAATATCATTGAACGATTAAATCTCAGATTGCAGCACGGGTTGATAGATGAGGTTAGAGATTTAATAGCAAGTGGTGTTAGCAACGAAATATTGACTTTCTATGGACTTGAATATAAATTTATTGTGGCGCATCTGTCAGGAGCATTAACTTTTGATGAATTAAAATTGAAGTTGGGAATCGCAATTTGCCAATATGCGAAAAGGCAAAATACATTCTTCAGAAAAATGGAAAAGGACGGCGTTATTATAAACTGGCTTGATGCTTCTCTTCCAGCTAACCTTTTAGAACAAGAAATTTTGGAAAAGGTTTTAAAAGTTTAAATTATGGTTGTTGTGAGTTAAATATGACCGAAATGTATCTCAAAAAGTGTTGTTGGCAGCCTTTTGGCACAACCTTTGTAATTGTGCAGGTATATTCGTTTAACTCAAAAATAAAATATAAAATGAAAACAATTACTAAAATTATGGCTACCTCAGCAGCTGCAGTAGCTCTATTTTTCTCTACAAATGTTAATGCACAATCAAGAAATTTTGGAATTGGCTTAAATGTAGGTGTACCGACTACAGAAGGATATGACTTCGCTATAGGTGGGGATCTACGTTATCAATTTAATGTTGATAAACAATTATCAATCCCAGTAACGGCAGGTTATACAAACATCTCAGGTAGTCAAGATGTATTAGGCCAAAGTGTAAAATATAATTTTGGATATATTCCTGTTAAAGTGGGTGCAAAATATTTCTTTAACGAATCTGGTTCTGGTGTTTACGGTTTAGCAGAATTAGGTGCTGGATTCGGTACAAACGAGGGTAGTGGAACATCATTTGTTTATTCACCAGCGCTTGGTTATGCTTGGGATAATGGATTAGACTTAGGTGTTAAATATGAAGGCTTAGCTAAGAACAGTACAACTACTGGTTACTTTGGTTTGAGAATAGCTTATGGGTTTAAATTGTAGTAGACAATAAAGATCACCAAAAGCCACCGAAATCTTCGGGGGCTTTTTTATTTTTCAGAAATTTCAAAAAAATAATCAATATAAAATCTGTAACTGTAAAAAGTTCGTATGTGTATTTAAACCTTAATTGATAATTTAAATACATCCGAAAAATGAAAACAATTACTAAAATTTTCGCGGTCGCTTCAGCTCTAGCGATTTTCGCAACTTCAAATCTAAGCGCACAGACTTCATCAACTTCAATGTCATCAACAAGTGGTATGGCTTTTAAAGTGGGTGTTGGTGCACAGGCCGGTATTTTTCCCGATAAATCTGAAATGGACTACGGTTACGGAGCAGATTTAAGGTTACAATATGACTTAAGTCCTTCAGTAGCGATTACAGCTTCAGGCGGTTATACTAAACTTAAATGGAAAGGTAGCCCTTTAAACTTCGAGTTTATCCCTTTAATGGGTGGTGTTAAAGCTTTTGTTGTAGACAGAATGTTCTTAACTGGCGGAGCAGGTACAGGATTGGCACTTAAAGACGGCGCTAATATGAATTTTATTTATACCGGTGGTTTGGGCTACGAATGGAATAACGGCTTAGAGGTTGGTGTAAAATATGAAGGATATGTGAATAATAGTTCATCCGATTTATATTTTATGAAAACCGGTCAGTATGCTTTAAGATTGGGATATAATTTTAAATTATAATTGAAACATCATTAATTGAGAGCCTCCGAAATTTTCGGGGGCTTTTTTTATTTATTTAATATTAAAATTGCTATTTTGAGCCGAAAACCAAATACCATGAAACGAATATTAGGAATCGCAATATTAACAGTGCTGATGGCTTGCAATCAGTCAAAAAATAATGCGGATCAGAAAATAGATTCTACAAATTCAGATTTACCTACAGTCAAAAGTCAGGTTCTTATTAAGGATGTAAAGAAGACCTCCATATTTAATGATTACGAAGATTTAAAGAATGCGCTTGTGGATTCTGATTCTTCAAAAGCACAGAAATCTGCTCAAGTACTAGAGAAAAGTTTGGACGAATATGAAGGTTGTGAAACGACGGCAAGCATCGCAAAGAAAATATCTGAAACAACTGATTTGGCAGACCAGCGCAAAGATTTTACAGCGTTAAGCATGGATTTGATCGCTTTTATCAAATCCTCAGAAATTGAAAAGGGTACAATCTACGTTCAGCATTGCCCGATGGCGAATAAAGGTGACGGAGGTGATTGGTTATCAACTGAGAAAGACATAAAAAACCCCTACTATGGTAAAGAAATGCTTACTTGCGGCAGGGTAGTAGAAGAAATCAAAGGAAAATAAACAGGTTGCAAATTGCCGTTATAAATCATGATTGTTACGTCTTACTGACTAATTATTCATATTAATTTAACAGATTTGCTATGCATGTATATTAATTTTATATAAATTAGAAAGCTAGAAACACAATACAATAATATGTCAGATATTGCAGAGATTAAACTTGAGGGTAAGACAATAGAATTACCGGTAATTACAGGAACAGAAGACGAAAAGGCTATCGATATTTCTAAACTAAGAGATCTCACCGGTTTTATAACTTTAGATACAGGTTTTAAAAATACAGGCTCTACTAAAAGTAAAATCACATTTTTAGATGGCGAAAAAGGTATTTTAAAATACCGCGGGTATTCTATCGAAGAACTTGCAGAAAAATCAAGCTTCTTAGAGGTTTCCTATCTTATCGTTTATGGAGAACTTCCAACGCAAGAACAACTCGACGGTTTCCAGGCTGAAATAAGTAAGCACACATTGATTCATGAGGACATGAAGAAATTTTTTGACGGTTATCCGTCGAGATCTCATCCGATGGGTCAGTTAGGGTCTTTAATCTTCTCTTTGTCTACGTTTTATCCTGAATGCTTAAAGCCTAATCAAACGGCTGAGGAACAGAATTTAACGATAATTAAGTTATTAGCTAAGCTGCCTACAATAGTCTCTTTCATTTATAAAAAATCGCTTGGCCACCCACTTATTTATCCGAAGAACAAGTATGATTATGTCACTAATTTCTTGTGGATGACTTTTGGTCAGCGTACTGAAGATTATGATGTAAATCCGATTGTGGTAAGTGCAATGAATAAACTACTTATTCTTCATGCAGATCACGAGCAAAACTGTTCCGCATCAACAGTTCGTATTGTTGGTTCTTCAGATTGTAATTTATATGCATCAATAGCAGCAGGTATTGCAGCACTTTGGGGGCCGCTTCATGGCGGCGCAAATCAGGCTGTTATCGATATGCTTGAGTTGATAAAAGCAGATGGTGGCGATACTGAGAAATGGATTAATAAAGCAA
>Ga0308164_10004675_pt1 | contig 11458 bp, 6 predicted proteins | sample PhyTR2_FD_201031 | JGI IMG/M metagenome (GOLD analysis project Ga0308164, IMG submission 201031) | Phyllosphere microbial communities from UC Gill Tract Community Farm, Albany, California, United States - DLSLT.R2 | ecosystem: Host-associated > Plants > Phyllosphere > Unclassified | place: USA... | reverse complement strand
TCGAGACCGAAATCGTCGGTAGTGTCACCATCGTCGATCCAATCGGCTAAGCAGTCGTACTATGCAGCATCCAAAAGGGGGCCCCGCCCCCTTTTTCCTCACCTCGTGCACGTCCCGCTTGCGGGACGACGCACTACTGACGCGAGCGCTTGAACTGTTCGCGGCGGGCCACCACGCCGATGCGCTGCTGGCTGCCGAGTACGTCTGCCGCCGCTTCCCCATGAAACGCATTCCAGCCATCTTGCGCGCCAAGATCCTGCAGACGGGCTATCCATCGTTAGCCGCCCGCGCATGGCATGCCGCATGGATGACCGAAGCTGAAAACCCGTTATTACAAGACATCATGCTGCAGAGCTGGCTCAAGGACGGCGGCCGTGCCGACGTCGCCAGCCTGGGCCCTGCTTTTTTGCCCGCGCGCTGCCGCGCTGGCCAGCACACCAGCCTGCTGCCCATCTTGCGCACGGCCGGCGTCGCCCATACCGGCGCCTGCTGGACCGAAGGCGACGCCATCGACGTCATGGTCTTTCTTGGCACCAGCAGTGCGACCGCGCCACGCGCGACCCTGCTGCTGTCCGACGAAACCACGCAATACCAGTTCGAGATCCCCGGCGACGGCACGCGGGTGCGCTTGAGCCCGCCCCGCCCCGGCGCGGTCTGGTCGCTCACGCTGCTCCAACCCGACGGCCGCCGCCAGTTGCTGCCCGGCTCGCCATTGGCGTTCTATCCGGCCCCATCGATCCGCGCCGACGCTGCGCCCGACGCCATCGCGCCGGCTGCCCCGCGCCCGGTGTCGATCGTGGTGCCGGTGTACCGCGACCTGGCCCTTGTGCGGGCCTGCATCGACAGTGTGCGGACGAGCCTGCCGCTCAACCGCACGCCGGCCCGCATCGTCGTGGTCGATGACGCGAGCCCCGAACCGGCCGTTTCGGCCTGGCTCGACAAGCAAGCCGCCAGCGGCGCGCTCACGCTGCTGCGCAATCCATGCAACCTCGGTTTTATCGAAACGGTAAACCGCGGCATGCGCATGTTCGATGACCACGACGTGTTGCTGCTCAATGCCGACACCCAGGTCCACGGCGACTGGATCGACCGCCTGGCCACGGCGCTGTATGCCACGCCGGACGTGGCGTCGGTCACGCCATGGACCAATAATGGCGAGATCAGCAGTTTCCCGGTGATCAGCCAGGCCGCACCGGCGCCCGACACGCGCGAGCTCGCGCTGATCGACCAGACCGCCGCCGCCGTGCGCGCCGCGCCGGGCGGCGCCGACATCGAACTGCCGTCATGCTGCGGCTTCACGATGCTGATCCGCCGCACGGTGCTCGACGCTGTCGGCATGCTCGACGGCACCGCGCTCAACCGCGGCTACGGCGAAGAAGTCGACTGGTGCATGCGCGCACGCGCCGCCGGCTGGCGCCATTTGCAAGCCACCGGCGTGTTCGTGGCCCACGAAGGCACGGTCTCGTTCCGCGCCGAAAAGACGCTGCGCGTGGCGCAGAACCGCGGCGTGGTCGTGGCGCGCTATCCCGATTATTACGGTGAGTTTGCCGCGTTCCAGCGCAACGACCCGCTCTTTGGCGCGCGCGACCTGCTACGCGGTGCGCTCGCCCAATCGCGCGCGGCCGCGTGGCTGCGCAAGGCCGAGACGGCCGAATACACGGCCGCACTGCCCAACACCGTCGCCAAAAAACCGATCCCGGCGAACCTGCCGGCACTGACCTCGTCATACGACCGCATCGCCATCTGGCGCCACGATCCGCTCGCGCCGATGGCGCGCCAGGTACTGGCGCTGGCACGCACCATTGCCAGCCGGCCGCAATTGCGGCTGCGCCTGCTGATTCTTGGCGGCGCCAGCGACGCCCTGCTACATACCGGCGTGGTCGACCAGGTTCCGGCGCTGCTCGGCGAAGCCTTGCCGCTGCTGGACGATCTGCGCCTGCTCCAGGTCGCCGGCTGCCGCGCCGTGCTGACCGCTTCCCCAGCGGGCCTGCCCTCCCGGGTACGCCCTGTACTTCTCGACGACAGCTTCGATGCTGCCGCGTGGCTGAACGACTGGATGTCCCGCAACCCAGGTGCCAAGGCTGCCTGACTTTCCTTTTCCGTAATGAACACCGAATCTGTATTACCTGATGGCGCTACCGCAGTCGCGGTGCGATGGCATGGCGTAGTAGATGGACTTCACGACAAACTGGTGTATGGCTGGGCCATCGATTCAGAGCGGCCGAATAGCCGCGTCGTGGTCGAAGTGTGCCTCGATGACGAACCCATCGCCTGCATCATTGCCGACGTCGCCCGATCCGACCTGCTCGACGGCCTGACGGCACTCGGCGCCACCGACGTCTGCCACGGCTTCGTGGCCGATCTAGGCGCGCTGCCGGCACACTCGGCCGGCGTCATTTCGGCGCGCATCGCCAACACCAGCGCGCCGCTGGCCGGCCACGTGCGCCTGCGTCAGCCGACCCTGCCGCCAGCAGCCGCCATCAACACCGTGGTCGGCGACGGCGGCCTGCGCCTGCACGGCTGGGCGCTCGACCCGGCCGATCCGAACCGAACACTGACAGTGCGCGCGTTTGTCGGCAACGACATGGTGGCGCACGCGACCGCCAATATCATCTTCCCATCGATGCGCGGCCATATCGACGGCGCCCATGGCTTCGACCTCGCCCTGCCCGCCTCGCTGGCGGACGGCGCACTGCACAGCGTGCGCGTGGTGGACGACGAAGGCCGCCCACTGAACGGCAGCCCGCTGACGATCTGCTGCGCCCTCGACGGCCTGGCCGGCCTGCTGCCGCCCGACGCCGATGAATTGCTGGTGAACGTCGCCGACATCTACCAGCGGCACCTGCCACGCAGCCTGCCCATGTCGGCCTGGCCGGAATGGTCGGCCCGCTTCGACCGCGAGGGACCGGCGACGCTGCCGACCCTGAGCACCGCCATCATCGTCACGGGCGACGCCGATGCGGCGCAGCTGGAACGCACGATCGCCAGCATACAAGCGCAGCACGGCATGACAGCGCAGACCTTCTCCGGCCAACCTTTCCCAGCGCTGCTGGCGCAGGCACTGGCATCCGGCAGCGACGTCATCGGCTGCGTACGCGCCGGCGACACCCTGGCGCCACACGCACTGGCGTATGCGCTGGAAGGCTTTGCCCTGCCGGATGCCAAGGTCGTGTACACCGACAGCGAATTCGACGGCCGGCCTTGGTTCAAGCCGGCATGGAATCCCGATTACGCGTTCGCGAGCGACTATCCGCTCGATTTCCTGCTGGTGCGCAGTGACGTCGCGCGGGGTTTGGCAGGCATCGAGCATGCAGCCGGCTTCGCATGGGATGCACTGGCCGCGGTCTGGCACGACGGTGCCACCAGCGTCGTGCACGTGCCGCGCGTGCTGCTGCGCGTGTTGTCGCCATTGACGACCGAAGAACGCACCGCGCGTTTTGCAGCTGCCACGCGTGCATCGCTGGCAGTGCAGCCGCAGGCAGTGCTGGAGCCATTGCCGAATGCACCGCAAGACGTTGCCTGGGCGGCGCGACGTGCGCGTCATCCGCTGCCGGAAGGCGCGCGGGACATGACCATCAGCCTGGTGATTCCGACGCGTGACCGTGTCGACCTGCTGCAGCGCTGCATCAGTTCGATCCAGCGATTCACCGACTGGCCGAAGCTCGAGATCATCATTATCGACAACGGTTCGACCGATGAGGCGACGCTTACCTACTTTGCGGAGATCGCACAGCTGGGTGTGCGGGTGCTGCCGATGCCAGGGCCGTTCAATTATGCGGATCTGAATAATCGGGCGATTGCACAGGCCAGTGGCGAGATCATTGGCTTGGTGAACAACGACATTGAGGCGCTGCATGATGGGTGGCTTGACGAGATTGTTTCGCAGCTGCTGCGACCAGGCGTTGGTGCGGTTGGTGCCAAGCTGCTTTGGCCGAATGGGATGGTGCAGCATGGTGGTGTGTTGCTTGGGGTGGGGAATGTGGCTGGGCATTTTGGGAATCATCTTACGGACAGTGATTCGGGTGATCATGGACGTAATCTTCTAGCTCAACAGGTCAGCGGATGCACCGCCGCATGTTTATTTTTGCGCACGCATGATTTCATTGACCTGGGTGGAATGGACGTCGATGCCTATCCTGTTGCATTCAATGATGTCGACTTATGCTTGAAAGTACTTAGATCCAGCAAATTAATCGTTTGGACACCCTATGCGAAATTGCTACATGCTGAATCAGCGAGTCGGGGAAACGAGGACACATCACAGAAAAAAACAAGGGCGCGCCGCGAAATTCACCGATTCCGCGAACACTGGGGTCATTTTATAAAGAAAGACCCTGCTTACCATCCAAGCCTCAATCTTGACCCAAATTCCGGTTCTTTTAACGGGTTCGCCATTCCACCGCGCCCCCGAAGCCCACGCCTAGCATTAATACCGTAGATTTTACTAAAATCCAGTAATGAAAATTAATTTTAAAATTAAAACTGGATTCTAGAAATTTTATCAATCTAATACCAAATATTCTCAATTAAAAATCTAGAAGTGTTTTTAAAAAAAATACCTTCAGGACTGATAAATTTTCTCCCATTGACTATGACATCAAACTTAGCAATCTCGACCTTTTTTTCTCAGATAAAATATCATTTTGACGGCTATTTAGGAGATTCGGCCTGTGGCTGGATATTTTCCGAATTCAATCCTGATGAGGCTATAGCAGTTGGTGTCTATGCAGATGAAAAACTTATTGCCAGTGGGTATGCAAACATTTTTAGGGAAGATCTAGCTTTGCAGAAAGTTGGAAATGGATCCTGTTCATTTAAGTTACCCTTACCTCTTAACGATGATTTCACGACGCTTGAGGTTCGTATTCTTGAAACCAACTTCATATTAGGTGGAAGTCAACAACGGTCGACTCATTGGGATATTTGCGTAGATCAATTAACAAAGAAATTTCGATTTGAAAAGTATAGCCAATTTTCTGAGTTGGAAAATATTTCTGCCTCTACGAACGCCTACAAGGCTAAGAGATCTAATCGCTTAACGAAAGAATTTTCAAACTTTGAAAATTCTGATACGAGCACTCCAGCATTAATGAAGTGGACGTTCAGCACAGAAAGGCAAGGTGGCGCAGGTTTCTTTGAAACTAGTTCACACCATCATTTAGACAATGTCGCGTGGTATCTTTTTGACTATAAGTCTCCGGCGAAAAGATTTCTTCCTGCATCTGCAATAGCGCAATTCTTCATGCCGCTGTACCCCAACATGTCAGGGATGGAACATTACTCGATTGCTTACTCAATCTGGCTTCATAAACACGGCATAAGACTCAACAACATAGCGATCGATGGTCGGGAGCACTATTTTGGATTTTTGAGTTCTTTGTTATCGGCGAACACTCCAATTTGCAAAGAAAATTTGCCAAATTGGATTACTTCCAATGTAAAAAAGTATTTGAGTTTAAAAGAAGAAAAACTCCCTCAAATTAGTAAATATGCTGAAATGAAATACCAGAGATCGTATAAGCAACATTATGATATGGCCAATGCCGTTCATTATTTGGCGTACCTTTTTGACGTAACACTCCATTGCAATAGCGATGAAGCGAGTTTAATGGGCGACGAAGTTATCTCATTCTTTAAATCTCCAATCGCGGTAAGCAATGGTTGCGTAAGTCGTTTTACTTTGATTGTCTGGTCTTATTATAAAAAACTTCAAAACGACTACAGAGAAGATGAATATGATGCATTTACCATACAGTTATGGTTCGAATCAGTTTGGTTAAAAAAGTTTCCAGTTCATGTTTTATATATTGCTGATAATAGCACTCCAAATAATCGCCAAGTGGTAGAGCCTGAAAAGAAATGCTATATCATTTCGCATTGGGAAAATATGAGTGGCTTAACAAAAAACGCTCACATGTCGGCGCAAGCGCTTGAAATGACTGGAATTCCCGTAGCAAAAGTTTTATTAGACGGTTCAATTATCGAATCCTATGAAAATAATCTATACAGCAATAAGACAAATCTCAAACGTGATGTCGTAATTTTGCATGTGAATGCTGATAAAGCGCCCGAAGCGCTTGCAGCACTGGCGGCATATATAGATATTGATGATGCGCACATTGTTGGCTTCTATTTATGGGAATTAGAAACCATTCCAGAATCTCACCTCCTCGGACTTGCCCTCATAGATGAACTTTGGGCACCGACAAATTTTATTAAAGAAATATATTCTCCTTATATATTTGAAAAAATCAAACATGTAGGAAAAGCTATATCTGTGCCGGAATTTAACAAAATCGCTCCGGAGAAATTTGGGATCTTACGCGAGTCTACTTCCTTCCTTATAACGTATGATATTAATTCAGGTATCGAACGAAAGAATCCACTAGCTGCAATTCGCGCTTTTCAAGCAGAGTTTTCTCACATAGACAACGTACAGTTGATTGTAAAAACTACGCCATACAAGCCTGGTCACTGGGGTGATCCTTTCAATCAATGGGGACAAATATTGAACAAAATTGTCAACGATGACCGTATTGTTATAATAGACACCTATATTTCAGACAATGAAATGTTTGAATTAATTGCTTCAGTGGATGTAGTAGTTTCCACCCATCGCTCGGAAGGTTTTGGATATCTTCCTGCATATGGACTAATTTATGACCGCCAAGTTATCGCCACTGGGTATAGTGGCGTGACCGACTTCATTCCGTTATCAGATATGTTGGTCGCTGATTTTTCGATGGTGGACGTACCTTGCGAAAAATTCGTTTATCCAGTTCCAGGTGCTCAATGGGCAGACATAGACATCAAACACCTGAGAACGCTAATGCGCAATTGTCATGAAGAAAAAAAATTAAATATTATTAGTGACAGTAATAATGATGAATTCCGTGACTTCTTCTCATATGAAAAATTGTCACAAAGATATATCAGCGCTCTTAAAAATGCGTCCATCATCTAACAATTGCGATCGGAAATATGCAAATCAATCTTGCTTGGGCAGCTAGTACTTCTGACACTCCCTACTCTAATTTCGGTGATGCATTAAATCCTATCCTGTTGCATCTGCTAACCGGAAGAAAAATCACGCATTCAAATTTCGATAGTGATGAGTCTAAACTAGTTGCAATCGGAACCATTCTTCAGGATTTTCGAAATGGCAAAGTCGATGTCTGGGGTACTGGCTTAGACGTTAGAGTTCCGTGCCAGCAAGGGGAAAGACGTCATTTTGACCCACGTATAACAAATGTCGATTATTGTGTGCATGCAGTACGTGGAATTATGACTGCGCATACCCTCAGTAGCTTTGGAGTTAATGTCCCGAAAGTCTATGGTGATCCCGCCATTCTTTTAAGAAGACTTTTACATTCGTATGTAAAAGGAGAGAGGCAAGATAAATTAGGCATGGTCTGCCACCTATCAGAACTCCAGAACTATACCGATTTCTCGGAAGTTAGCGATTTAGAATTTTACAAGGTTGATTCTGAAGAAGCCAAAGTGATTTCCCCTTTGACGAAGCCTTTCGCAAAATGCATCCTAGAAAAAATCAAAGAGATTGCTTCATATAATTTTATTCTTTCTCGAAGTTTGCATGGACTGATCATCGCAGATATATTTGATATTCCTTGCGCTTATTACACAACTGGTGGCTTTAAATCCGGCGTATATAGCATATTCGATAATAGTGTTGATATCGACCACAGATTTAGGGACTATTATTCAGGCATCGGAAGAACTGTAGTCCCCGTTTATGTTTGTCCAGATGAGGGAATTAATGTGGAAGATGCAAAACAGTTTTTGACACGAAATTGGGAACCTGTTTCTCAGTGGGATGCAATCAGCGAGCGCCTGGTCAATGCGCTTCCATTTTACGTTGAAGGGTATAAAGACCACACAGAGTTTGCTTCGTCAATTGATGCTTTAAAATTGTGAAACTCAAAAAAACATCAATCTGTTGCTAAATAATATAACGTTAATTCTCAAATCGAAGAATAACTAATTTATCCATATTAAATTATGACTCCAGTCCAACATCTTAATTTACACATGGCCGATACTGGCCATTCCACTACAAAAAGATGGACTAGATATTTTCTTCCAGTTGACAGTTTCTCAAAAGATCTTCCAGTGCCTATACTTGGAATCATGCTGCTTATTTGGCAAATTCGCGATGCTGATCTTCAAATTACTTTTCCGCTAACAACTACTGAAAGCAAAATAGATTTTTTGTGCTGGTGCGCCTCCCATGGTTCAAGGGAATATATAGCCCTGCAAGAGGCAACTATTTTTAATGAAAAACTATCGGAAAAAGCAGATTTAAACATCAATTTAGGACCTAGCGATGCAGGACATATAATATCGAATTATATGCTTTTGATTAAGAAATCACGAAAAGATTTGCCATACGATTTAATGCGTGTTGATGGCCGAGCGCAATTTTTACAATGGTATCTTGCTCATGGTCGTTTCGAGATGAACTTAGAAAAAGATCTACTCGAGTGGCAAGTTGAATATTTGAATTCACCGAGCGAAATATCTGGCATAAATCGTTTGCAACTCATAGTTTACTTATCCAGGCCCGACTTAAAAGCTTCTTTTTCATTGCCAGAGATGAATAGACAATTCATCGATTGGTTTAACAGCAATTTTCTTTTTACCCCAATTTGTATTCAATCCGATTTAGATCGCGGGTTTAATGAACATCCTGAAAAAAGAGTTCTCTTAAAGGGTGTAAACGTGATCGGATATGCTTTTGGACAATTAGGAATTGGTGAAGATGCTCGCATGGCGACCAAGGCTCTAGCTGTGGCCAATATTGAGACTGTTCTAATTAATTTCCCACCTGGCAGCAATATCCCTCAGAATGACAGATCAATGGAGGACTTTGTTCGAGATACTGGCGTTTTTGACACGAATATTTTTTGCCTCACGGCTCTTGAGACTGGAAGAAACTTTGCGGAATGGGGCTCAAGCCAATATGTAGATAGATTTAATATTGGTTATTGGCCATGGGAACTAGAGGAGTGGCCAAAAGAATGGGGGCACTTATTCTCTTTAATCGATGAGGCTTGGGCATCTAGCATGCATACTTACCGATCAATTTTTTCGGATAGTCCTGTTCCTGTAAAACATGTTCCAATGGCAGTCACCATTCCACAAGAAAGCGACCTTACGCGGGAAAAGTTTTCCTTACCAAATGACACTAAATTATTCATTTTCGGATTTGATTTAAATTCTGCTGCCAAAAGAAAAAATCCTTCAGCGTGTGTCGAGGCATTCCTTCTTGCCTTCCCTCAAGGAGCAACCGATCAGCATGACGTCGGTTTAGTTATCAAGATCCATCCTCCAACTGGATTTAATCCAGAATGGGAGAAATTACTAGAATTAAAAAAAACAGATTCTCGAATCCATATAATAGAATCAACTCTTACCAAAGAAGACCTTTTGGCGCTTTATAGGACTTGCGATTGCTTTATTTCACTTCACCGAGCTGAAGGCTTCGGGCGAAATATTGCTGAGTGCATGCTGTTGGGAATGCCGGTTATTACCACTGCCTATTCTGGAAATTTAGACTTCACAAACAACCAGAACTCCTACTTGGTACCTTATCAAATGGCGCGTCTTAATGAAAAAGATTATCCGTTCGGGGAAGGAAAGTTTTGGGCTAACCCAAATATCAACGCGGCAGCATCAATGATGCGCTTGGTTATTGAGAACTCAAAAACGGCACATTTAATTTCGCAAAAAGCTAAAAATCAAATAGTAAGTCAGTATAACTTGCGTACAGTTGGCCTCAGATACCGCTTTGAATTAAGCAATCATTAGTCCGTGCAGCTAATAACTAATTTGCAGAGGAATGCGTACTTCTCAAACTCCTGTTTTTCATAAAGTCATAGGATGCCCATAAATCTTGGCTTATTATGTCAATGCTAGAAAACTAGATACCTATGAATACTTTCAAAAACTCGCTACCAGGTGTTCCCAGCATCGAACACCCTCTGTTCGCGCGCATCTTCGACGAATCCATCGATCCAGAAACCCGTCGTATAGCCTTCGAACTAGCAACCAAAGGCTACGCAGTACTGGACTTCCCCGATCAGGATTTCGATTCAATGGCCGAGTCAATCAAGCAAAACCTTCACCCTCACTACGATTTCGAGGGCTGGCGTGACCACGGCCACAAAGCCGGCATCAGCCTGCGTGTGCAAGACGCCTGGGAGTTCGACGACGACGTCAAGCGCATCGCTTGCAACGACAAGGTGCTGGCCCTGCTGTCGCAACTCTACGGCCGCCAGGCCTGGCCATTCCAGACGCTGAACTTCCCGGTCGGTACCCAGCAGCATTTTCATACCGACTCGATCCACTTTAGCTCCAGCCCTGAACGCTTCATGTGTGGTGTCTGGGTTGCCATGGAAGATATCGATGCGTCCAATGGCCCATTGATGTACTTCCCCGGCAGCCATCGCTGGCCGATCTATACGAACGAACACATCGGCAAGTGTATTGCGGAGCTGGAAGGCACGAAGTCGCAGGCCATCTACGAGTCGATGTGGCGCGATCTGGTGGAAGCCCATGGTGCGCAGCCGGATTACTTCCATGCGAAGAAGGGGCAGGCGCTGATCTGGGCGGCCAACCTGATGCATGGCGGCACGAAGCAACTCGATCCGGACCGCACCCGCTGGTCTCAGGTCACCCATTACTTTTTCGACGACTGCGCGTATTACACGCCGATGATGTCCGACCCGTTTTATGGCAGCATCGCGTTCCGCACGCTCACCAACATCGTGACGGGTGAGCCTGTCCCCAATCGTGTCGCCGGTTATGCGATACCCGAGAGTTTTATTGAAGCGACGTCGCCCGGGCAAACCACCTGGCATGCGGCGCCCGCCTTTGATCCGCAGCTGTACCTGTTGGCCAATCCGGACGTGGCAGCAGCGGGCGTCGATCCAGAGCAGCACTACCTGCAGCACGGGAAACGTGAACAGCGCCGGCTGCGGCCCTGAGCACCAACGTAGTTGCGCCCAGGCGTCGATACCACGGGCGCAACTCCGCTCAGCCGCGCAATAAACGCGAGGACGCCTTGTCCGGCCGCGAGTCAGGGAACAACACCTGCGCAGTGCGTTGTGGATCAAGCATAAACGCGTCGGCGCAGGCCTGCGCCACCAGCGCGTCAAGGCCGAGAGTCGGTCGCAAGTCACGATTATCGAGCAGGTCCGCAGGCGCAAGTCCTGGCCAGTCTGCGACGATCTTCCCGCCCTTCACCGCACCGCCAATCAGCATGGCAGCCGATGCCGTGCCATGGTCGGTCCCGCCCGTGCCATTTGCCGCAACGGTGCGCCCGAACTCGGTGGCAACGAGAATCGTCGTGTGACGCCATGCATCGCCAAGGCCCTGCTGCAGTCCGCTGATCAAGTCATCGAGGTTGTTCAGCTGCGTGGCCATGCGCCCTTTTTGC
>Ga0308164_10004674_pt1 | contig 11459 bp, 11 predicted proteins | sample PhyTR2_FD_201031 | JGI IMG/M metagenome (GOLD analysis project Ga0308164, IMG submission 201031) | Phyllosphere microbial communities from UC Gill Tract Community Farm, Albany, California, United States - DLSLT.R2 | ecosystem: Host-associated > Plants > Phyllosphere > Unclassified | place: USA... | reverse complement strand
GGTGTAACAGCTGCCGTTATCGGTAAGCCACTCGATTGGCTCGGGCACTCGGTTCACCTGTCCGTAGCGATGCTCGACCGTGGCGACAATCAGGTCCTGGACGTCCTCGGCGGTGATGCCGCCCGTCGTCGCCACGTGGCCCATCGCCTCGCGGTCGCAACAGTCGAGCGCGAAGGCGACACGCACCTTCTCACCATTGTCGCAGGTGATCTCCAACCCGTCGGAACACCAGCGGGTGTTGCGGAAGTCGACGGCGACCCGGCCATCGTGACGCCGTTCCGCGGCGTTCGCCGTCCCGCTGTAGCAGCAGCCCGTGCACCTTCATGACGCGGTAGACGCGTTTCGGATTAGGCGCTTCGCGCCCGGTCTTCTCGGCCTACCGGCGGAGCAGAGCATGAACGCGGCGATAGCCATAGGTTGGCAGATCGGCGACGAGCGCGCGGATGTCGGCGACCAGCTTGGCATCCGGCAGCGGCGGTCGTCCGCGTGTGTCAATCGGCGTCCAAAAAGGGCTCTGACGCACATTTGATGATCTCAGAGCCATGCGGGGCCGACCAATCGCGCTTCGAGTAGGTCGAGTTTACCGCGTCCGTACATCTGGCGTTTGACGAGTTTGAGCTTGGTGATCTGCCCCTCGGTCTGCCCGTTTGACCAAGAGGTGACGATGGCAGCTCGAACCGCGGCGACATCGCGTGCAATTCCATTGGCGAAAGACGCTACCAAGCTGCCTCGGCCACGTTCGATCCAGGGAACAAGATCTTCCTCTGTTTTGCGTCGGATCATCTCATGGAACCCCTCGACGACGGTACGCGCCTCAACGAGCGTCGGTACGCCGGCCTCTACCGCAGCAACCGTCACAGTTTCTCCCTTCGACAGGGTATCGCGTCCGGTCTTCATCAACCTATCTATGGTTCTTGCCGACGGCACGCGGTGGAGGGACTCCGTATCGACCCGCTCAGCCTGTCGTCGCCGGCTAGCCCATTCGGTTAGAACCGTAACGACCCACGAAATCCTTGTGATCTCAGGCGTCGCCAGAGGTCAGCACCATTGTGAGATCCCGCTGCACACTCGATCCAACCACGGCAGATAGGTTTCCAAGGAGCTCTCCCGAACCCTGAACACATCGCTACGTTCGCCACGCAAAATTCGGCGGATCAGGCCACGACTGTGTCCGGTGCGGCGCACGATCTCCTTGATAGATGCCCCGTCCTTGGCAATCGTCAAGATGGAAGCGTTTGTCTCCTCACGGTGAAGATAGCCCTCGTATTGCAGACGCTCTGCCGCTGTCAGCAGGACGGGGTTTATCGTCATGGCGCCGACGGATTGGCGGATTTGCCGCATCGACCGGCGGACCGCCTCAAGAAATGCGTGGCTCGCATTTTCCATCAGGTGCCAGCGGTCCGCGACCTGGACTGCGTGCGGCAGGGCCTTTGCGGCAGCCCGCGCATACGCCCCACCTCGGTCCCGGGCGACGACCGCGATCTGCGGCTGGGTGGTAAGCCATGCCTGAGCGGTTGCCGGTTCCCGATCCGGGAGCAGGCTGATCGGCTTTCGCCGCTCCAGATCGCAGATGATCGTGCCGTATCTATGATTCCGCCGCCACGCCCAGTCATCGATACCTATGACCGTCGGCGCCGGCCTTACCGGGCATCCGCGCCGACGTACCACTCTTAGCAACGTGTCGTTGCTGACCGGGAGCATTAGTCGCTTGGCCAGGCTTGCGGCAGGCCGACCGCCAAGCGCCATCCCGAAATGATGTACGAGGCCGTCAAGACGCCCCGTACGCCGCGCCCAAGGCGCCAATACCCCAGTGGCGAACTGCTCAGTAAAGATCTGCTGCCCACACTGCGTCGCGGCACATTGGAAACGGCAAACTTCGGCGATCAGGCGCACCGATCTCCCAGCCAGTGGCAGGTCGGCGACACGACGCTGATAGCGGCTATGAACCCGGTGACTGTCAGTTCCACACGTAGGACAACAGCTTGATCTCGAAATGCTGCGAACCTTAACGGTCGTTCGGTCGCCATCGCTGGACGCCGCGACCATCGCAAACCCAGCAGGGATCAGGGACGAGGGGTGAAGCGCCTTGTGCATGACGATGATCCCATCCGGAGCTAACGCCATCAGACCTCATAACTGCATCAAAATTGAGTCAGAGCCCTTTTTCCACGCCGATTGACAGTCGTAGTGACAAGATACTGCGCCGTCAGCCCCTTGAGCAGGATCGCCGTGGCATCGTCCGACGTCACACTGGCGGGCAGCTTTACAACTCACTCAGCCAGATAAAGCCGCCCGTCCGCGTAGCCGCGGAGCGGACCGAGGGCACGGGCCACGCGATCACCGACCGCGACACCGGTACCGGTCGTAGCGATGGTTCCAGCGGCCTCCACCCCGAGTCCGCCCGGCAGCGGGATCGAAACATGGCCGCAACGCTGCGTCACGTCGCTTTAGTTGACGCCGACCGCTTCCTGGTCGAGCCAAACCTCGCCCGGACCGGGCGCTACGCGCGCGACCGTCCGCCCCTGCAGGACATCCGGACCGCCAATGCCGTCAAGCCATAACTGTGTCGCCATGCGGGTTTCCTCTTCGCTCGTAAGCTGCATCAAGGCATGTACAGGGCTTCAGCTCAAGCGCCCGATGCGCGGATCGATGCCGTACTGCGCGGGAACGCCAAGATGCTCGCGCAGCGTTGTCCCTACATAATCGTGATGAAAAAGTCCGCGTTGGCGCAGGATCGGCAGCACCCCATCGACGAAGGCTTCGAGGCCGTCCTGGTACACGTCGGGCGCCACCCAGAAACCATCGGCCGCTTCGCCTTCGAACCAGCTTTGCATGTGATCGGCCACGTCGGTCGTCGTGCCGGCGACGACCGGCTGATAGTCGATCACGCCGTGGGCGAGGATGTCGCGCAGGTTCCAACCCGCGCGCGCGATCTCCAGCGCTCGCGCCGATCGGGGGTCGGCCGACAGCCGCGCGGTGGCAAGCGCATCGGGCGAGATCGGAGAGTCAAGGCGTGTCGGATCGATCCGGACGCCGAGCATCTGCTGGAGGTAGGATGCGCGCTGCGATAAGGTCTGCCCGCTCAGCGCGATGCGGCGGTCGAGCGCGGCGCGCGTGTCGCCCGCGATCGTCGGCATCAGGCCGGGGATAAACTTGATTTCGTCCGGATCACGGCCCGCGCGCTCGGCTGCTTCGCGGAAAGCGGTACGCTGCGCGCGCCCGTCCTTGACCGAATAGGCCGCGCCGATCACGACGCTGGCATAGCGGCCGGCAAAGCCCAGCGCGTTGGCGCTGGCGCCGCCGGCATGGACGATCACCGGCTGCCCCTGTTCGGACGGCGGAATATAGAGCGGCCCGCGCGAGGCGACGTAGCGCCCGCCCAGATTGATCGGCGCGACCTCTTCCGACCGGGCGAACTGGCCGCTCGCCTGATCGTGCACCCACGCGTCCTTGCCCCAGCTGCCCCAGAGCGCCTGAACGATCTGGACCATCTCGTGGGCGCGCCCATAGCGGTCCGCGCTCGACGGAATGCGCTGGCCGTAGTTGGCGGCGACATCCTCGCCCGCGGACGTCACCGCGTTCCAGCCCGCCCTCCCGTGGCTCATGACATCCAGCGCCTTGAACTGCCGTGCGAGATTGAACGGCTCGTTGAAGGTCATGGAGCCGGTCGCGACCATACCAATCCGCGTCGTACCCCGCGCGACGGCGGCCAGCGTCATCATGACATCGAGGTTGAAGCCGGGCGCCTCGTGTTCGATGTCGGCCGCCACCGCCTGCGGCCCGTCGGGCAGGAACAGGAAATGCACCTTGCCGCGCTCGGCCGCCTGCGCCTGTGCGACGCGAAGGTCGAAGCTGGTGTAGGCGAGCGGGTCGACACCCGGCATCCGCCACGCTCCGGGCAGGGCACCATAGCCGTTTCCTAGATGCATTCCGACGATCATCTGCCGCTTCACGTTTTACCTTTCCGATACTGCTGCAACCGCGACCTGGCTACACGAACAGCGCGCGGCTCATCCGAACAAGGAATTCGGAGGTGACTTCCTCGGCGCCGCCGTTCGCGCGCTCCATGATCGCCGCGATGGCAAGGTCGCGGCGCGCGGGCAGGCGTGCGCGGTCCGCGGCGTCGAGCGCCGCCGGAAGCTCGTCACGACTGCGGTCCGTGCAATAGGCCGGTGCACCCGGCTGCTGCCGCCATGATTGCGCGAGCGTTCCCGAATAGACGGCATCAAGGCCGGTTTCGTCAACGAGTTGCATGGCAACGTCACGCTCCTGGTCGCCGTCCGCGGCAACGGGAATCGCGATCCGGTCGGCCGCTCCGGCAGGCAGGCCTTTGGCCGCGAAGGACTGGGAGGTGATCGCGTTCCAAGCCTTGGCGATCGGTCGCCCGAGCTGCTCGGCCGCCCATTCGCTTTCCGCCAGCCCTTGCTCGATCGCCGCGATCTCGCCGTCGCGGTGCGGGTAGTAGTTGGCGGTGTCGATCACGACGACTTCCGCGGGAAGCGCCCGGATGAGCGGCGCGAGCTTCGCGATCGCGCTGAACGGGGTGGACAGGATCACCGCATCGACATCCCTGACCGCCTCCTCGGACGTAGCGGCGCGAGCGCCGTCCGACAGCAGGGCAGGGTCGATCGTCTCGGGACCGCGTGAGTTCGCTACCTTGACGTCATGGCCGACCGCGCTCAGTTTCCTGACCAGGGTCGCACCGATGTTGCCGGTGCCGATAATGCCGAGCTTCATACATCTTCCTTATGGCTGATTGTTGCAGTCCGGATTGCCGTGGCGACCGCGATACTGTCAGGGATGGGGGCAAGGTCGTATCGTGGGTGCGGCACGCCGCACCCAAGAGGGCGCCTCAGAGCGTCACGACGATCTTGCCGATCTGCTCGTTGGATTCGAGGAAGCGGGTCGCGTCCTGGATCCGGTCGAAGGGGAAGGTACGCGACACCAGCGGATCGAGCGTGCCCGTTTCCAGGCCCTGGCCGATGAAGGCTTTCGCGCGCCCGAGCGCGGCGTCGTCCGAGACGATCTCGGTATAGAGGAAGCCCTTGATCGTGAGGCTCTTGCCGAGGATCGCGAATTGCGGGAACGGCCCCTCGTCCGGGCTGAGCGCACCATATTCCAGCAAGATGCCCCCGACCGCCATGGCTTCGACGAGTTGGGCAATGGCGGGACCGCCGATCGGATCGAGCACGACGCGCGCGCCCTTGCCTCCGGTGATCTCGCTCACGCGAGCCGCCAGGTCGTCCTCGGCGGTGGCGATGACATGATGCGCGCCGGCGTCGCGCAGCGCCTGCGCCTTCGCGCCGGTGCGCGTGGTCGCGATCACCGTTGCACCGACGCTGCGGGCGATCTGGATCGCGGCGACGCCGACGCTGCTGGAGGCCGCCGATACGATCACGAAATCCTCGGGCATGAGCTTTGCCTGATCGATCAGCGCGCCCCAGGCGGTGACATATTGCATCCACGATGCCGCCGCCTGTTCGAACGACAGCCTGGCCGGGTGCTTCACGACATGGCGCGCGGGGATGTTGATGACCTCGCCATAGGTCGGCCAACGTGCGAAATCGAGGGTAGGGATGACGCTGACGGCATCGCCCTCGGCAAAGCCGGTCACGTCGCTGCCGATGGCCGCGACGGTGCCCGCCGCCTCGTAACCGAGCTGTGAGGGGAACACCGCCTCCTGAAGATAGGCGCCGTTACGGAACATGACCTCCGCCCGGTTCAGGCCGATCGCGCGCACCGCGATCTGGATTTCGTCCGGGGCCGGGGCGGGCACCTCCACCTCTTCGATCCGCAGCACGTTTGCGGGACCATATTCGTGAAACCGTACGGTACGTGGCATTTCGAGACTACCTGTTCGTTTGCTGATGGTCTTGGAACGACATGGAGCGGTGAGGCCTGCGACGATCGAGGCTTTTTCGAGTGAGCACAGTCAGGAAGACGGGAGTAGCTTCTTCAGGCGTTCCAGCATCCCGTCGACCGCCTTGTCGGCTGCCGGCACGATGCCGGTCATCATGTAGAAGCCGTGCGTGAGGTTGCTGAATTCGATCACGTCCGCAGACACCCCCGCCTCTCGAAGGCGCTGGGCATAGGATCGCTTCATCATGCAGGGCGTCCACGGTCAGCACCGCGATGACCGCGGGTGGCAGGCCCGTCATGTCCTCCGCAGTGATTGGGGATATCCGCGGATCCGCACGATCATGGGAGCCCGCGTAATTGCGGTAGGACTGCTCCAGGAACTTGCCGTCCATCAGCGGATTGGCATCGGCCCGGCGAGATGGGTAGTCCGCGGCCCTGGCCCGCAGATCCAGCGACGGATTGATGAGCAGTTGCCCGGCGACGGCCTTGCTGCCCGGCTGACCTCTAAGCGCCTGCGTCGTGACCGCAACCAGATTGCCGCCCGCGCTTTCGCCGCTCAGCACAACTGGCAAGTTGGCTCCGCCCAACTCACCAACATTGTCGAGCACCCAGCGCGCGGCGAACAGCACGTCGTCATGGACGGCGGGGAAGGGTTCTTCCGGCGCAAGACGATAGCTGCTGGTGACCACCACCATCGACAGGTCGCGGGCGAAGCGCCGCGCCACCGCGTCGATCTGGTCGATGCTGCCCAGCATGTAGGCGCCGCCATAGAAATGCAGCATCGTTCCGACGATCTCACCCTCCGGTCGATAGATGCGGATCCGCATTGTGCCGCCGGGACCGGCCAGTTCACGGTCCTCGACGGAAGCGACCGGCACCAGTCCGCCAGGGCCGATCATCGCCGAAAACGATTCATCCGCCATCTTGCGGAGCGCCGGAATGTCCAGGACGTCGGTTTCGAACTCAGGCGTCTGATCGAGGATCTGCTGCAGAACGGGATCGAGTGACATGTCGGCTTCCGGAAAGAAGCAGCTGATCACCCAGCCACTTGCAGTTTCAATGTGCCATATCATATAGTGCACGACAGGAACAGGAACAAGGCAATGCCCGGACGGAAACGGGCCGGAGCGTTTTTATCGGTCGCTCCCCTCAGGGCCCGGCCAACCGTGGGGTGGATGCGCAAGACGTTCCTCGAACCGCTTGAGCCGACCGCCGGGACCCACGCTATCAAAACGAAGGTCCGCCCCCTCACCGGCCAAATCGAGGCGGCGTGTCCGCCATCGACGGCTGGCATCCTCAGTCTTCCACGATGACCAATCAGAAGGAACAAGCACAATGAAGATCGGAATCCTTGGCACAGGTTTCATGGGCAAGCACCTTGCCCGCAAGCTCGCCGCGTCCGGCCATGCCGTGAAGGCGGCCAACTCACGCGGCCCTGACACCATCGAGGCCGAGGTGCTGGAGACCGGCGCGCTTGCGGCGACGGCGGAGGACGCAGTGCGCGATGCAGAGGTCGTGATCCTGGCGATGCCGCACCCCGGACACGAGAAGATCCGCGGCCTGATCTCGGCCCTGCCCGACGCGACGGTGGTGATCGACATCTCGAATTATTTTCCTGGACGCGATCCTGTGAACCGCGAGCTTGAATCAGGGAAAGCGGAGAGCGCGTTCGTCCGCGACTATTTCGGACGCCCGATCGCCAAGGCGTGGAACAGCATAGGCATGGCGTCCTTCGAGACGAAGGGTCAGCTCAAGGGGCAGCCGGGCCGCGTCGCGCTTCCGGTCGCTACCGACCGGGCGCATGATCGCGATGTCGCGATGGCGCTGGTGGAAGACACCGGCTTCGACGCCTTCGACGCCGGCACGCTTGCCGAATCTTGGCGGCAGCAACCCGGCTCGCCCGTCTACATCACCGACCTGACCTATGACGAGTTGGCCCCCGCGCTGGCCTCGGCGGAACGGGAGCGCCTGCCGCGCCGGCGCGACCTCTCCGCCCAGGTGTACGCCGAGCGGGTCGGGGAACGGGCTTCTCCCAACGCCGAGACGGTCGTGAGGATCGCCCGGGCATTGTTCATGTAGGCTGCGAGCGCCCGGTCCTGTGGCCGGGCGCGGTGAAGGCGCGGGTTGCGGTGTCTGAACCCGCAAAGCCCCGAGGAGGATCGGATGAAAGCATGGCGTGCAGAGGCGTTCGGCAGGCCCGGTGAGGTTCTGAAGCTGGTCGACGTCCCCGATTCCGATCCGGGGCCGGGCGAAGCTCTGTTGAAGGTGCTCGCCGCCAATATCGGCCTGCCCGATCGCATGATGCTGGAGGGCCGCTACTTCCTCGTGAAGAACCCGCCGGTGACGCCGGGCCAGGAGGTCGTCGGCATCGTCGAGAAGGCGGGACGGGACTATCCCTTTCCGGTCGGCACGCGGGTGATCGGAGGCGCCAACTTCATGAGCGGCTCTGGCGGCCTAGCGGAATATTGTCTGTCGCCGGCTGGCGGTGCGATGCCCGCGGCCGACGACATGCCCGACGAGCAGGCCGCAGGCTTCCTCGGCACGTTCCACGTCGCCTATGTCGGTCTGGTCAATCGCGCTCGTGCGAAGCCGGGCGAGACGCTGCTGGTGCTCGGCGGATCCGGCGGCACCGGTTCGACCGCGATCCAGCTTGGCAAGGCGCTGGGCCTCACCGTCATCGCCACCGTGCGCGACCCGAAGAAGGTCGCGTTCTGCCTCGAACAAGGCGCCGACCATGTTGTCGAGACTGAAACGGGCTCGCTGAGCGAGCAGGTGCGTGCCTTGAACGGCGGCAGGGGTGTCGACATCGTCTACGATACGGTCGGGCCTACCTTAGTCGAACAGGCGCTCGAGGCGATCGCGGTCGGCGGAAGCTATGTCCTGATCGGTTTCGCCGGCAGTTCGGACTTTCCCAGGATCGAGCCGTTCAGGATCCTGACGCTTGGGATCTCCGTCACCGGCGCACTGCATGGCGTGCGTACGCCCGGGGAACGCGAGGAGGCTGTAGAGGTGCTGGGGCGGCTGTTCTCCGAAGGGAGGATCGCCATGCCGATCGACCTTGTCGTTCCTTTCGCCGACGTCGCGCAGGCGCTCGACCGCTTGGGCGGCGGAGTGAACGGCAAGTTGATCGCGCGCGTCAGCCATGCGCGATCCTGACGCCAGTGTCCTGCAGCTCTCTCCCTCTGCTTGAGGACCCGACGCGATAAGGCGGCACGCAATGGAGCGATGCACCGCGTGCGCGGCGGCTTTCCCGTTGACGCGTGCCGAAGACGCTTACCGGAGACGCCCAATCGCGATCGACATAGCAGGCGTGGCCATCGGCGGTCAGCCTTGAAACCACCCAAATGCATACGCGATGTCATAAACCGGGTTTGAAGTCCTCAATTGCGATATTATATAGTGCAACATATAGCCAGATCCGAGGTATCGGTTTGGGTGTGGTTGGCTGGCTGAGGTTGGGAACAGGATCATGGCAGACGCTGAAAACCCGGTGATAGTCGTGACCGGCGCGAGCCGCGGCATTGGCAAGGGCATAGCGGTCGAGTTCGGTGCTCGGGGTGCGACCGTCTATGTGGTCGGCCGGTCCGCGGCCGGCGTCAGCGGCATGTCGCCGACCGGGGAGGCATTGCCCGGCTCGATCGAGGAAGCCGCAGATGCCGTCACCGCGGCAGGCGGCAAAGGCATTCCCGTCGCCTGCGATATGGCCAATGACGCGGAGATCCGCGCCCTGTTCGAACGGGTGGAGCGGGAAAGTGGCCGGGTCGACATTCTCGTCAACAACGCGGCCTCGCTGCACAGCGACATGGGCAGGCGACCGTTCTGGGAAGCGTCGGTCAGGCTGGCGGACATCATCGACGTCGGCCTGCGCTGCCACCACGTCGCCTCCCACACCGCCGCCCCGTTGCTGATCCGCGGCGGACGCGGGCTGATCGTCAACATCTCCTTTTATGGCAACGCCAAGGTGCACGACCCGGCATATTATGCGGCCAAGGCGGGGCTGGATAAGCTCGCCTCGGTCTATGCCGAGGACTTCACGCCGTTCGGCGTCGCAGCGATCTCGCTCTGGCCCGGCTACGTGAAGACCGAACGGGCCGAGATGATCGCCGGTGACCGGATGGAGGAGCTTGCCGGAATGAGCCTGGAAAGCGTGCGCTACTGCGGGCGCGTCATCGGCGCGCTTTGGGACGATCCGGACATGATGGCTCTGACCGGCAAGACTCTGATCGCTGCCGAACTGGGCGAGCGCTACGGCGTATCCGACCTGGAAGGTTTCAGTCCGAAATCGCTGCGCGACCTGTACGGATCGCCGCATCCGCAATTCGATCTGGCCTGATGTTGATCACTTCGGAGAGCGAGACGGCCATGAAGCAGGAAGACGGTGTCGGGGTGCAGCTGTCGTTCACCCTCTACGGCGCGGCCAACCGCATCATGCGAATGCACAAGCCGTTCCTCGAGCCGCTGGGACTGACCTTCCCGCAATTTCTCGTGATCCTCGAATTGCTGAATGGCGCGCCACGCACCGTCGGCCAGCTTGGCACCCGGCTGGGAATGGACACCGGCACTCTCACGCCATTGCTCAAGCGGCTCCAGGTTGCAGGCATGGTGACCCGCACCCGCGACGTCCGAGACGAGCGGCGCGTGCTGGTCGATCTGACGGATGCGGGCCGCGCCATCGAAGACGAGGTTCGTGCTGTCAACGGCCAGATCAAGACTGCCTGCCAGCTTTCGGAAACCGGCATTCGTGATCTTCAGCGCACGCTTGAGGGGCTGGGTCACCCGGCCGTCGGATAGCTCCACCAACTAAAGGATTGATGACCATGAAGATCGGTATTCTTGGAGCCGGAAACATCGGCAAGCGCCTGACCCGCAAGCTCGCCACGGCAGGCCATGACGTGAAGGTAGCCCATGCGGATGCCCCCGACGCCATCCCGGCCGAAGCGCTTGAAACCGGCGCACGCGCGACGATGATCGAAGACGCGTTGTCCGACGTTGACGTCGCCATCCTCTCCATGCCTTACACGGCGTACGAGGAGGTAAAGCCGCTCATCGCGGCCTTGCCCGAGCAGACGGTCGTGATCGACACGGCCAACTACTTTCCGAGCCGTGACGTCGAGATCGCCGAGATCGAAGCCGGCAAAGTCGAGAGCGTTTGGGTCCAGGACTTCATCGGACGCCCGATCACGAAGGCGTGGAACACCATCTTCATGAACTCGCTCGAAGGGCGCGGGCAGCCCAAGGGCCATCCTGACCGGGTCGCCGGCCCCGTTTCGGGCGATCGCGCACGGGACCGCGAGATCGCCGTCGCGCTCATGAACGACACCGGTTTCGATGGCTTCGATGCCGGACCATTGGCCGAGTCCTGGCGCCAGCAGCCCAGCTCGCCAGTCTACTGCACCGACCTGAGCTACGAGGAGATCGCGCCGGCGTTGGCGTCTGCGGAACGCCACCGACTGCCCAAGCGGCGCGAACTGACCGCCAATGTCATGGCGGAGCGGGCGGGCGATTGGGGCGCTGAGAAGGTCGCTCTCATCCACCGCGCGCTCAACATGTGACCATCTGAGCCTCGTCCGGTGGGACCGTGCACCGGACGAGGCGTCGTC
>Ga0308164_10004672_pt1 | contig 11463 bp, 10 predicted proteins | sample PhyTR2_FD_201031 | JGI IMG/M metagenome (GOLD analysis project Ga0308164, IMG submission 201031) | Phyllosphere microbial communities from UC Gill Tract Community Farm, Albany, California, United States - DLSLT.R2 | ecosystem: Host-associated > Plants > Phyllosphere > Unclassified | place: USA... | reverse complement strand
CGCTCGACCAGGTCGTTGCGCGCACCGTCGAGACGGGCTTCAACGCCGACCTCCGCGGTATCGCGCTGCGGCTCGGCGCATTCCGCACCGTCAGTCGGAACGACATCCTGTTCGTTGCCGACGATACCGCGGGCTTCGGCTATTTCCGCAACTTCGGGAAGACCCGCCGTCAGGGCATCGACGTCGATTTCGCCGGCGATGTCGGCCCGGTCCATCTGACCGGCCACTACACGCTGCTCGATGCGACCTATCGCAACGGCGAAACTGTCAACGGTTCGGGCAACGGTTCGAGCGAGCATGTCGCGCCGGGTTTCGAAGGTGAGATCGACATCGTAAAGGGTGATCGCATCCCACTGATCCCGCGACACATCTTGAAGGCCGGCGCGCTGTGGAAACCCGGCGGGACGTTCTCGCTCAGCGCGGACATGATCGCGATCTCGGGCGTGTATGCGCGCGGCAACGAGAATAACGAGCATGAGCCCGACGGGGTGTATTACCTCGGCGAGGGCAAGACCGACGCGTATGCGGTCGTCAATTTTGGCGCGGAGGTCCGCCCGGCACGCCAGTTGACGATCTTCGCACAGCTGAACAACGCGTTCGACAAGCGCTATGCGACCGCCGCGCAACTGGGTGCGACCGGCTTCGACGCGAACGGCAACTTCCTCGCCCGACCGTTCGCTGGGCCGGTGATCGACGGCGAACGGCCGTTGGTGTCGTCGACCTTCTACGCACCGGGCGCCCCACGCTCGATCCAGGTGGGGGCCAAAATGCGGTTCTGACGCGTTCGTCGGCGCTCATTCGCATCGAGGATAACAGGGCCCTTTGCACCGTATTTCGGCGGGACGGGAGCAAAGCCCTAGGCTCGCTTGCCCACCAGCGGCAGCGATCGTTCCTCCAGCCCCGGATAAAAATGCGACACCGACCGCTGCAGTTCATACCGCGCGGCCTTCATCGCCGTGAAGCGGGGAGGAATCGCGATCTCGCCGGCTTCGACTGGATCGAGCCCCGCCTGGATCGCGTCGGTTAACGCCGTGTCGACCCAGTCTATCCAGTCGCGCGTCTGGTCGATCGCAGCGTGCGGCGTGAGGTCGATCGGCCCATGTCCGGGCACGACGCGCGCTTGACCAAGCCCCTTCAGCGTATCGAGCGACGTACGCCAGCGCGGCAGGTCGGCATGCGGAGTCGATGGCGCGCGATCGTGAAATACAAGGTCGCCGGCGATCAGCGTCTTTGTCGCCTCGTCATAGATCGCCAGGTCTGCACCGCTGTGCCCGGCCAACGTCAGCATCCGTAGCGTACGACCGCCGATCGTCTCGCGAGGTGTGGCGATCACATGACCGGGGATGTGCAGCTCGGTCCCGCGCATCCAGTCGCCAAGCAAGCGGTACATTCCGTCCGAAAAGCCCGGCCCCTCGCTCTTCAGCTCGGCGATCAGCGCAGGCGTCGCAGCGATCTGCACAGGTTGGAACGCGGCATCCCCGTAAGTATGATCGGGATGGAGATGCGTCAGATAGACGCGCGCGACGGGCTTGCCGGTCAGTTTCTTCGCGAGCGCTGTCAGTGCGGTCCCATACCGCAGCGACGGGCCGGCATCGACAAGCACCGCGCCATCCTTGGTATCCAGGATCGTGACGTTGGCGATCGCGCCGCCATTGCCCATCAGGATCGCATCGTCGGCGCCGCGGACCACCCAGATGCCATCGGCGACGACCTCCGGTTTCAGGCCATAGTGGAACGTGGCTGCCCCGACCGGCATTGCCGCGACGCTTGCCAGGCAGCCGCCGACGAAGGCTCGTCGGTGAATCAGCGACCTGCTCCCTGCACTGCTGCACCCACCGTCGCTGCTGCGGTCACAATGCCGGCATATTCGAGACCGTTGGTATCGCGACCGTCGAACGAGACCGACTCGCCGGGCTTGATCTTGGGCATGAGCGTCAGGACCGGATCCTCGGCAACCGACGCCTGCATATGAACTGTGCCGATCACGGTGCCGCTCGAAGAGGTGACCGTCATCCGTTCGAGATAATAGGCCGGGATATTATCGACGAAGCCAGTATCCATCGGATGCCGGAACGACAGCATGACGCGCGCAGCACCGGCATTTTCCCAGAGCCGACCGCGGGACTCGCCGAGATGCTGAGCCCAGTCTCCTTTCACGCGGCTCACCGGTGGTGCCGAACAGCCGCCGCCCGCCGCATCGATCCAACCGCCCGAAACCAGCCAGCTGCCGTCCTTCACCTGTACGGCGCCGCGTACCGGCGTGCGCTGGTCGAGCTTGATCCGCGTCGCGATGAACGGCTCGGCATTCGCCAAGCTGAAGTCGATCGATTGCTGGATCGGGTTCATGTCGGCGAAGATCACGATCCGCACGACGTTGGGTATCGCGCGCGCATCGACCTGGACCGGGAAGGAACGCTGATTCTCCGCGATCTTGGGAAAGTCGACCTTTACCCGCGGATCGAACCGGACGACCGCGTTTTCGCCGAACACCTGCTTGCCGACATAGCCCCACATCGGCGAGCCAAGCTGGTCCTTCGGCAACGCCGCATGGGCGGTGGCGGGAATGGCCGAAAGGCCCGCGAGCAAGATGCCAAGTGTCTTCATACCTTGGTAGAAAGGTACGGACGAGAGACTTGCGCTACAATCCGACTTTGGGAGAATAGCGGCCATGAGCCGGATGATGATGTTCGCTGCCGCAATCGCTGCCGCAGTCGCTGGGCAATCGGTCGTGCCTGCTGCCGACACCGACCCCGCGACTGGATACCGGACCGCCCATTACCGCGCGATCGTGCCCGCTGCGCCCGAGGGCGTACCGAGGATCGACACCGCGACCGTCGCACGGCTGTTGGCGAAGAAGCACGCCATCCTGATTGACGTCATGCCCGCCGAGGGTGGCGTACGCGATGCGGCAACGGGGGTTTGGCGACTTGCCAAGCCGCGTCCGAGCATTGCCGGCGCACACTGGTTTCCCGAAGCGGGGCGCGGGGTGATGGATCCCGGCATTGCGACATGGTTCGACACGGGCGTCGCCTCGCTGCGTGGCAAGCGCGATCCGCGTCCGCTGATCGTTTTCTGCCTCGCCGACTGCTGGATGGGCTGGAATGCCTCGCGTCGATTGGCGAAGGCTGGGTATGGGCATGTCTATTGGTATGCGGACGGTACCGATGGCTGGAGCGAAAGCGGGCGGCCGCTTGTCGATGCCCTACCGTTTCAAACTCGTCCGTACTAACGAACGTTCATCGGCGAACGCGGGTGCCCGGTCTAGGTCCTACCTTCGCGGGGACCCAGACTCAGGGGTTCGATCAACCGGTCAGGCGCTGCGCCGCGGGGCTGATCGTCGTAAAGTTGACAACGTCGCCAAACACCGTCGCCGCAGTCGATCCCGAGATCGCCGCATCGCGCGCGGCCCCGTCGGTAAAGGTCAGTACCGCGACCGCGACGGCTGCCGGCGCATCGTCGTCGGGAAACAGAGCTACCGCCTCGGTCAAGCCGAGTGGTCCCCATGTCTCCTTCACGAGCGGCATGTGCGTGCCCGTATAATAGTCACGATCGAAGCTTGCGCCTTCGGTGGCTGGATAGCTGACGAGCAGGATACCCGCCATCTCACTTTGCCTGTGCCAGAGCCGCGGCCATGCGCTTGCCGCCCAATCCTGGGACCTTCACCGCCTTGGCCGCGGCGAGGTTCGCGGAAGGGCCGTTACCGACCTGGACGACCGCGACCATGCCCATCGCGTAATGCGGCTTGCACTTGATGCCGTAGATGCCGGGCTTGGTGACGGGGAGGACGAACTCCTTGTTCATCAGGCCCGCACTCGGTGCGACGCCGTCGGGCAGCATCGTCGGGATCGTCTCGGCATTGTGGCTCGGGTTGGTCGGGACGAAGTGGATCACGTCGCCCGGCTGCGCCTTGATGAAGGACGGCTCGAACACCATCATGCCGCCCTGCCCGCTGGTCTTCATGTGTACGGTGACGTCCTTGGCGGCCGCTGGCGCCGCGGCGAACAAGGCGCCGATCATCAGCGAGGGGGGGGCCAGCGATGCGATGGTAAGCTTCATGCTATACTCTCCTGAAACGCGCGCGGCTCGACCCGCGATTGACGTCCCCCTCACGCACGCTGCGGCGCAATCCCGCAATTGCCCTTTGGTGCAATGGCGCCCGCGTCGCGACGGGTCGATGGTCGCTGCAAGCCATAGATACGTCCGCAATCACCGAAGCGCGGACCATTGTACCGAGGAGGGACTACCATGCTTCAACAGGCACTCGACCAGCTGAAGGGTCACATCGCGATCCGATCGAAGTACGATAACTATATCGGCGGCGAGTGGGTGGCGCCGACCAAGGGCCAGTATTTCGACAATCCTTCCCCCGTCACCGGCAAGACGGTGTGCCAGGTCGCGCGCGGCACCGCCGAGGACATCGAGCTGGCGCTTGACGCCGCGCACAAGGCGAAGGACGCTTGGGGCAAGAGCAGCCCGGCTGAGAGGGCCAACATCCTCAACAAGATCGCCGACCGGATGGAGGAAAAGCTCGATCTGCTCGCGATGGTCGAGACGATCGACAACGGCAAGCCGATCCGCGAGACGACCAACGCCGACATTCCGCTCGCGATCGACCATTTCCGCTATTTCGCCGGCTGCGTTCGTGCACAGGAAGGCGGCATCTCGGAGATCGATCACGACACGATCGCCTATCATTTCCACGAGCCGCTGGGCGTCGTCGGCCAAATCATCCCCTGGAACTTCCCGATCCTGATGGCGGTGTGGAAGCTTGCTCCCGCGCTCGGTGCCGGCAACTGCGTCGTGCTGAAGCCCGCCGAGCAGACGCCGATGTCGATCATGGTGCTGATGGACGTGATCGGCGACCTGTTGCCGCCCGGCGTACTGAACGTCGTCAACGGCTTCGGTGTCGAGGCAGGCAAGCCGCTTGCGCAGGACAAGCGCATCGCCAAGATCGCGTTCACCGGCGAGACGACCACCGGTCGCCTGATCATGCAATATGCGACCGAGAATCTGATCCCCGTCACGCTCGAACTCGGCGGAAAGTCGCCCAACATCTTTTTTGCCGACGTGATGGACGCCGACGACGATTATTTCGACAAGTGTCTCGAAGGCTTCGCGATGTTCGCGCTCAATCAGGGTGAGGTCTGCACCTGCCCGAGCCGCGTGCTGATCCAGGAATCGATCTACGAAAAGTTCATCGCGCGCGCGATCGAGCGCGTGAAGGCGATCAAAATGGGCTCGCCGCTCGATCCCGCGACGATGATCGGCGCGCAGGCGTCGAATGATCAGCTCGAGAAGATCCTGTCGTACATAGACATCGGCAAGGCGGAAGGCGCCAGGATCCTCACCGGCGGCGAACGCGCGCAGCATGACGGTGAGTTTTCCGACGGCTATTACATGGAACCCACGATCATCGAGGGTAACAACCGGATGCGCGTCTTTCAGGAGGAAATCTTCGGCCCGGTCGTCGCCGTGACGACCTTCAAGGACGAAGCCGACGCGCTCGCGATCGCCAACGACACGCTTTACGGCCTCGGCGCGGGGGTCTGGTCGCGCAACGGCACGACCGCCTACCGGGTGGGCCGCGGTATACAGGCCGGCCGCGTATGGACCAACTGTTACCACCTCTATCCTGCGCATGCCGCGTTCGGTGGCTACAAGCAGTCGGGCATCGGGCGCGAGAACCACAAGATGATGCTCGATCACTATCAGCAGACCAAGTGCCTGCTGGTCAGCTATTCGGCCAAGGCGCTCGGGTTCTTCTGATACGGCTTCTGGTACGCACGCGAGATCGGATCCCCTTTCTCTCATGATCTCGCGACCGCGCTGCGGCGGGCCCCAGGGTCCGCCGCATTTTTCCGTTCTAAAGGCTGGCTCCATGACCCTTGCTACGCTCGCTCCGCCCCGGATCCTGTCGACCGCAGCCGCCGATGCGCTGATCGCGAAGCTCGCCGCGCAACACGGCCCGCTGATGTTTCACCAGTCCGGCGGCTGCTGCGATGGGTCTGCGCCGATGTGCTATCCGGCGGGCGATTTCCGCGTCGGAACGCAGGACATCCTGCTCGGGCGTATCGCGCCCGGCACGACGGAAGGTGGCGTCCCCGTCTGGATCGGCGCCGCGCAATTCGACTATTGGCGACATACCCAGGTGACGATCGATGTCGTGCCGGGGCGGGGCGCGGGCTTCTCGCTCGAGGGCCCCGAGGGACTGCGCTTCATCATCCGCAGCCGCGTCTTCACCGATGCCGAAGTCGATGCGCTCGACGCCGCGGGTCCGCTCGAGCGCGGGGCATGACCCGGCCGATCGACGGATGACGGGGGCGCCTGACTATGACATGATCGCGACAATGCCTGTGCCGCTTACCCCATCGCCTATGCCATCCGCGCCGATCCGCGTCGCCGCCACCCGCATTGCCGATCCCGAACTGGCGATCTGCGATCTGTTCGGACGGATGGATCTGCCCGAGCTCGCCGGTGTCGTGCTATTCTGTTCGAGCCGCTATCCGCTGGACGCGCTGGCCGACGCGATCGGCAGCCGGGCGGAGGGCCTGACGATCGTCGGGTGCACCTCGTCGGGAGAGATCACCCCGGACGGTCTGGACGAAGGCACGATCACTGCGATCGGCTTTCCCGCGAGCGATTTCCGGCTGAGCGCGACCTGTTTCGAAAATCTCGACACGTTCGACGCGCGCATCGCGCAGCAGACCGTCCGGTCGATGGTCGCCACCGCCGCATTGCCGGGTCCGCAGCTCGGGGACACGCCGAGCCACGCCGCGATCTTCCTCGTCGACGGCCTGTCGCACCGCGAGGAGATGCTGACGCTGACGTTGCAAGATGCGCTCGGCGAGGTGCCGCTGATCGGTGGATCGTCGGGCGACGGCCTCGATTTCCGCGAGACGTTCGTGTTCTACGAAGGCCGGTTTCGCCGCGACGCCGCGATCGTCGCGATCCTCTCGTCGTCGCGCCGCATGAAGGTGTTTCGCGCGCAGCATTACGACGCCGGCGACGTGAAGATGGTCATCACCGTCGCCGATCCGGTCACGCGCATCGTCCATGAGATCAATGCCGAACCCGCGGTCGAGGAATATGCTCGGCTGATCGGCACGACCGTCGAGCACCTCAGCCCCAATCATTTCGCCGCGCATCCGCCAATGGTGCGCGCGGGCGGCGAGTATTTCGTACGATCGATACAAACGGCGAACCCCGATGGCAGCCTCACCTTTTATTGTGCGATCGACGAAGGTATCGTGCTGACGCTGGGCGAGACGACCGACATTATGCGAAACCTGCACGAGCTGTTCGAATCGCTTGACCGCTCGGTTGGCGGAATCGATCGTATTCTGGGGTTCGACTGCGTGCTGAACACCGTCGAGGTCGAGCAGCGCCAGTTGCGCAGCGCGGTGTCGACGCTGTTCGCGGCGCGCGGCGTCGTCGGATTCAACACCTATGGCGAACAATATCACGCGCTGCACGTGAACCAGACGTTCAGCGGGCTGGCGATCGGGCGATAATGGCGGGCGCAACCGGCGATGGCGATGACCGGATCGCCGCGCTGGAGCGCCAGCTGGGCAAGCTCGCGCGGATCAACGCATCGCTGATGGGGCGGGTCGAACGATCGACCGACCTGCGCGGCAACGCCTTTTCCGCGTTCGAGACCGCGATCTCGCTCGAGGGCAAGGTTCGCGAGCGCACCGCCGACCTCGAACGCGCGCTCGGCGAGCTGGCGTCGACCAACGCCGAACTCGCACAGGCGACCGAGGCCGCCGACAAGGCGCGGCGCCGGCTGGGCGACGCGATCGAGACGATCAACGAGGGGTTCGCGATCTTCGACGCCGACGACCGGCTGGTGCTGTGCAACCAGACCTATTTGTCGCTGTGGCCGAAGGTGGCCGACCAGATCGTGCCGGGTGTCCGCTTCACCGAGATTCTCGGCAAGATCGGCGAGACGCGCGGCATGCTCGGCGCGATGGTCGCGCCCGATCGCTGGATATCCGAACGCGGCGCCGCGCACGAGATCGCCGAGGCCGGCCAGGTCATCGCGCTGGCTGATGGGCGCTGGATCCAGGTCAACGAGCGGCGGACGACCGAGGGTGGCGTCGTCGGCGTCTATACCGACATCACCGACATCAAGGCGGAGGACGCACGGCTGCGCGCGCGCGAACTGGCCGAGCGTGCGGTCGTGTTGCAGGCGACGCTCGATGCGATGCCGCAGGGGGTGTGCGTGTTCGACCGCGATCGCGCGTTACTCGCGTGGAACGATCCTTTGCTCGCCTTCCTCAAGCTGGAGCCGACGCGGGCACGGCTGAGGATCGCGGATCATGCCGCCTTGATCCAGTGGTGCCGGACCGCCTTGCCGCGCGCCGATGCGGCCAACACGCTCGGCTGGCTGGGCGAGGGCGAGGAGGAGATCGCGGCGGTCCGCCGGCTAGAGAATGGCCGCAGCGTCGAGGTCCGACGACTGCCGATGCCGGGCGGCGGCATGGTGATGAGCTTCGACGACGTAACCGACCGGCTGCGCGCCGCCGCCGCGCTGCGCGAGACGAACGAGACGCTCGAACGGCGCGTGCAGGAACGGACCGCCGCAGTTGTCGCGGTCAATATCAAGCTTCAGCACCAGGTCGCCGAACGCGTCGCCGCCGAAACCGCGATGCGCGAGGCGAAGACCGCGGCGGAACAAGCGAACGTGTCCAAGACGCGGTTCCTGGCCGCGGCGAGCCACGATCTGTTGCAGCCGCTGAACGCCGCGCGGCTGTTCGTGTCGGCGCTGGCGACGCGGCGGATGGCGCCGGCGAACCGAACGCTCGTCGAACAGACCGGCTCCGCGCTCGACTCGATCGAGGATCTGCTCGAGGCGCTGCTGGAAATTTCGAAGCTCGACGCAGGCGCGGTCACGCCCGAGATCGTCGACGTGCCGCTCCGCGAGGTGTTTCATGCGTTGGAGGCGGAGTTCGCGCTGGCAGCGGGCACGCGCGGGCTGACGCTCACGGTGAAGCCGACGACCGCCTGGATTCGCTCCGACGCGCGGCTGCTGCGGCGTATCCTGCAGAACTTCCTGTCGAACGCGTTGCGCTACACCCGGCAGGGCGGCGTCGTGATGGCCGCGCGGCAGGAGAAAGCCACTATCCAGATCTCGGTGACCGATACCGGCCCCGGCATCGATCCGGCGCATCATGCCGAGATCTTCGAGGAGTTTCGCCGGCTGAACGCAGGGCATGAGCGCGGCATGGGCCTGGGCCTTGCGATCGTGCAGCGCGCCGGGCGGATGCTCGATCATCCGATCGGCGTGCGATCGGCGATCGGTGCCGGATCGACCTTTTGCGTGACCGTGCCACTCGCTCTCGAAGGCGCGCGTCCGGTCCGCGCCGCAAGCCCCGTCACGCGCCGCGGGATCGCCGCGCGCACGGTGTTGGTGATCGACAACGAACAGACGATCCTCGACGGCATGCGCGCGGTGCTCGAAGGTTGGGGTTGCGACGTGCTGACCGCACTCGATGCCGCCGAGGCGAGTGCCGCGATCGCATCGTCAGGCGCGCCGATCGACGTGATCCTCGCGGACTATCACCTCGGCGACGGCATGACCGGGGAGATCGTCGTGGCGGCGCTGCGCAGTGCGCTCAGCTGCCTGACGCCCGCGGTGATCATCACCGCCGACCGCGAACCGGATCTGCGCGACCGGCTATTGGGTGCCGGGCTGCACGTATTGCAGAAGCCGGTGAAGCCTGCGCAGTTGCGCGCACTGCTGGCGCGGCTGACAGGCTAGACTTTATTGCGGCGCGTGCTGCCCGCGCCTTTGCGGGGAAACATTGTCCCGGACGGGATCGGGCCTGGGTCGCCTCAATGCCGCGCCGTAAATGGTACCGGGACGAAATTGATCTTGTTCGCCAGGATCACCGCCTGTGTCCGGCTGTAGACGTTGAGCTTCGCCAGGATCGCCGACACATGCGCCTTCACCGTTGTCATCGAGACGTCGAGTTCGTACGCGATCTGCTTGTTGAGCTTGCCGCCGACCACCAACCCCAGCACGACTCGCTGTTGCGGGGTCAGCGTTTCCAGGCGCCGGCGGATGTCGTCGAGTTCGACAGTGTCCACGCCGATCGTCCGGAATTCCTCCGGCATGAAGATGTCACCCGCCAGGATCGACTGGATCGCCGCGACGATCGCGCTACGCTTCAGCGATTTGGGGATAAACCCCGCCGCGCCGTTCGCAATCGACGCGCTGACCAGCCCATCTTCGACCGCACCCGACACGATCACCACGGGCACCGAGGGAAACCGGTCGCGCATCTGTGCCAGCCCTGAAAATCCGTCTGCGTCGGGCATATTGAGATCGAGCAGGACGAGATCGAAATCGCCTTCGCGTTCGACGATCGCGATCGCCTCGGCGATCGAGGACGCCTCGAACAATTCGCACTGGTCGAACGCGACCGAGATGACCGTGCGAAGACCATCGCGTACGAGCGGATGATCGTCCGCGATAAGCACACGTTCCACGTCATGCCCCCCTGCCCGCCGCTGATGTACAAGGTCGGCGGGCGACAGGGAATGGGATGCCGTCGCCGACATCCCATTCTCGATCATCACGATTTTGGCAGCTTGAATACCCAGAGCGCACCGCCCTGGTTGATGTGCTGCACCGCCTTGGCGACCTCGCCGCCCCAGAGCGGCACCGCGCCGCCCCAGCCCGACATGACCGCGACATATTGCTCGCCGTCCTGCGTCCAGGTGACGGGCGATCCGACCACGCCCGATCCGGTATTGAACTTCCATAGTTCCTTCCCGGTCTTCGCGTCGAACGCCTTTAGAAAGCCTTCGGGCGTCCCGGTGAAGACCAGATTGCCCGCGGTCGTCAGCACGCCGCCCCATAAAGGTGCCTTGTTGTTATATTCCCACGCGATTTTGCCGGTTGCCGGATCGATCGCGCGTAGCACGCCGATATGATCGGGATAGAGCGGCTTGATCGTGAAGCCCGCACCGAGATACGCCGCGCCCTTCTTGTACGAGATCGGCTCGTTCCAGATATCCATGCCCCACTCGTTGCTGGGGACGTAGAACATGCCGGTCTGGCCGCTATACGCCATCGGCATCCAGTTCTTGGCGCCGAGGAACGCAGGCGCGGAGAACACCGTCGTACCCTTTTCGGTCGAAGGCGGACCCGGACGGTTGGTATCGTCGAAGATCGGCCGGCCGGCCTTGGTATAGCCCTTTGCCCAGGTCGTCTTGGACACGAACGGATTGGCCGAGATGAACTTGCCGGTCGTCCGGTCCAGCACGAAGAAATAGCCGTTGCGATTGGCTTGCGCGCCAAGCTTCATCATCTTGCCGCCGATCTTGGCATCGAACGGGATGAACTCGTTCACGCCGTCGAAATCCCAGCCGTCGTGCGGCGTATACTGGTAATGCCATTTGATCTCGCCGGTGTCGGCATCGATCGCCAGCGTCGACGAGGTGTAGAGATTGTCGCCC
>Ga0308164_10004669_pt1 | contig 11466 bp, 9 predicted proteins | sample PhyTR2_FD_201031 | JGI IMG/M metagenome (GOLD analysis project Ga0308164, IMG submission 201031) | Phyllosphere microbial communities from UC Gill Tract Community Farm, Albany, California, United States - DLSLT.R2 | ecosystem: Host-associated > Plants > Phyllosphere > Unclassified | place: USA... | reverse complement strand
GTCCCTGAAATACAAAACGCCCGATGCGGTGCATCGGGCGTTTTGAGACTGAAATAGGTGTAAACCTATTTCAGGACTAGACAACAAGATCAACAGCTCGCAGCCAAGGCCGCTCCTACACCGACCGCATTCCACCCCGAAATTGGCGTTGCGAACCCGACCGGGGTAGGAGCTGGCGCAGCCTGTGAGCTTGGCGCCAGCTGGCCCGCTACACCTCTCGACGACAGTCAATTGCTCCCACCCCCACCGTGCTTCACCCAATAGCCCGAATTGTAAACCCGGTGGGCGTAGGAGCTGGCTTGCCTGCGAGCTCTTGGCAGCCACTCAAATCACTGGTTCTGCCCCAGAATCAGCTGGCCCTGCTTGTCGACCGGAATCGAATTGCCCGGCTCGCGATCCATGCGCACTTGCCCGACCTTGCCGTTCAGCTGGTACTTGACGTTGTAGCCGACGGTTTTGTCGCTGATGTCATTCACCGTGTTGCAACGAGTTTCGGTAGTGGTGTAGGTGTCGTTGTTCTGCATGTTTTCCTGCACCTTGTTACCGGCATAGCCACCACCGGCAGCACCGGCGACGGTGGCCAGGGTCTTGCCGTGGCCACCACCCACCTGGTTGCCCAAGAGGCCACCAGCGACGGCGCCGAGCACGCTACCGACGATCTGGTGTTGGTCCTTGACCGCACGGCGGTGGGTCACGGCGACGTCCTTGCATTCCTGGCGCGGCGTCTTGATTTGCTGATTGATCGGCTCCACAGCCAGCACTTGAGCCGCGTCCGGGCTCTTGACCAGGCTGTAGGTGGCAAAGGCGCCACCGGCGGTAACCAGCACGGCACCCAATACGGTACCGGTCAGCAATGACTTGTTCACGATAAAACCTCCAAGCTACTGATAGCGGGGCAGTTTTTATCGAGGCGAGACCCCGCGCTTCTCCCAGCCTTGGAGCACAAAAAAGGGCGCAAGTTCAAAACTTGCGCCCTTTATGTATCACCCGCTGTACATCAACTACCCATCAAGGACGGTCGTCGACCTTGTCGGTGGTGGTCGGCGGGATCAGGTCTTCGCTGTTGAGGTTCAGCCAGATCAACACCACGTTGGCGATGTAGATCGACGAGTAGGTACCCGCCAGCACGCCGATGAACAGCGCCAGCGAGAAGCCCCACAGGTTGTCGCCAGCGAAGATCATCAGCGCGCCGATGGCCAGCAGCGTGGAGATCGACGTCGCCATGGTGCGCAGCAGGGTTTGCGTGGTCGAGACGTTGATGTTCTCGATCAGGTTGGCCTTGCGCAGCACGCGGAAGTTTTCCCGCACGCGGTCGAATACCACGATGGTGTCGTTCAGCGAGTAACCGATGATCGCCAGTACCGCCGCCAGCACCGTCAGGTCGAAGGTGATCTGGAAGTACGAGAGCAGGCCAACGGTCACCACCACGTCGTGGATCAGCGACAGGATCGCGCCCAGGGCGAACTTCCACTGGAAGCGGAAAGCCAGGTAGATCAGCACGCCACCCAGCGCCATCAGCATGCCGAGGCCGCCTTGGTCGCGCAGCTCTTCACCCACCTGCGGGCCGACGAACTCGACGCGCTTGACGGTGGCCGGGTTGTCGCCACCGGCCTTGCGCAGGGCATCGGCCACTTCCTGGCCGAGCTTCGGGTCTTCGCCCGGCATGCGCACCAGCAGGTCGGTCGTGGAACCGAAGTTCTGCACTATCGCTTCCTTGTAGCCGCCCGCGGCCAGGCTGGTACGCACCTGGTCGAGGTCAGCCGGCTTGGCGTAGGTCAGCTCGATCTGCGTGCCGCCGGTGAAGTCGAGGCCGTAGTTCAAGCCTTTGTGGAACATGCTGAACAGCGCGAGGATGGTCAGCAGGACCGTGATGGCGAACGCAACATTGCGCACGCCCATGAAGTTGATCGTTTTCATGTCAGCCCCTTAAATCCACAACTTCTTGAAGTCACGACCGCCATAGATCAGGTTGACCATAGCGCGGGTCACCATGATGGCCGTGAACATCGAGGTAAAGATACCGAGGGACATGGTCACCGCGAAGCCCTTGATCGGGCCGGTGCCCATGGCGAACAGGATGCCACCCACCAGCAGCGTGGTCAGGTTGGCGTCGATGATCGCCGTGTAGGCGCGGTCGAAACCTTCATGAATGGCGCGCTGCACGCTCATGCCGTTGGCGATCTCTTCACGTATCCGCGAGAAGATCAGCACGTTGGCGTCGACCGCCATACCCATGGTCAACACGATACCGGCGATACCTGGCAAGGTCAGGGTCGCGCCCAGCAGCGACATCAGCGCCAGCAGCATGACCATGTTGAAGGCCAGGGCCACGGTGGCGATCAGGCCGAAGAAACGGTAGATGATCATGATGAAGATCGACACGAACAGCATGCCCCAGAGTGCCGCGTGGGTACCCTTGGTGATGTTGTCGGCACCCAGGCTCGGGCCGATGGTGCGTTCTTCAGCGAAGTACATCGGCGCGGCCAGGCCACCGGCACGCAGCAGCAGGGCCAGCTCGGACGATTCGCCCTGGCCGTTCAGGCCGGTGATGCGGAACTGCGCGCCCAGTGGCGACTGGATGGTCGCCAGGCTGATGATTTTCTTCTCTTCGGTGAAGGTCTGCTCGGCGACGTCTTTCTCGACGCCGTCGACCATCTGCTTCACGTAGCGAGTGGTCGGCTTCTGCTCGATGAAGATCACCGCCATGCTGCGCCCGACGTTGCTGCGGGTGGCGCGGCTCATCAGGTCGCCACCGTGGCCATCGAGCTTGATGTTCACTTGTGGCGCGCCGTGCTCGTCGTAGCTGGCCTGGGCGTCGGTGACCTGGTCACCGGTGATGATCAGGCCACGCTCGACTGCGGCCGGCGGACGGCTGCCATCGCGGAATTCGAAGGTTTCGGTGGTCGCACGGGAGTCGTCCGGACCGGCACCGAGGCGGAACTCGAGGTTGGCGGTCTTGCCGAGGATACGCTTGGCTTCGGCAGTGTCCTGCACGCCTGGCAGCTCGACGACGATACGGTTGGCGCCCTGACGCTGTACCAACGGCTCGGCGACGCCCAGCTCGTTGACCCGGTTACGCACGGTGGTCAGGTTCTGCTTGATCGAGTATTCGCGAATTTCGGCGATCTTGGCCGGCGTCATCGCCAGGGCCAGTACGGCGGTGTCGCCCCGCTCGGACGGGGTGATGACGAAATCGGTGTAGCTCTTCTTGATGATCGCTTCAGCTTGATCGCGGGCAGTATCGTCGGCGAAGCCCAGCACGATCGCGCCATCCTGGGATGGCAGGCTGCGGTAGCGGACCTGCTCTTTGCGCAGTGCCGACTTGACGTCGCCGTCGTAGATCTTCATGCGCGCATCGAGGGCCTTGTCCATGTCCACGGCCAGCAGGAAGTGCACGCCACCCGACAGGTCGAGACCCAGCTTCATCGGGCTCGCGCCCAGGGCACGCAGCCAGCCTGGAGTGGTCGGCGCCAGGTTCAGAGCAACGACATAGTCGTCACCCATGGCCTTGCGCACGACGTCCTTGGCAGGCAACTGGTCGCCCGCTTTCTGCAGGCGGATCAGGCCGCCCTTGCCATTGCTGGCCAGCGCCGCGGCCTTCACGGGAATGCCGGCATCGGTCAACGCCTTGGTGGCCAGGTCCAGTTCCGCCTGGGAGACCTGCAGTGCAGTGCTCGCGCCGGTGACCTGGATGGCCGCGTCGTCAGGATAGAGATTGGGTGCGGAATAAATAAAACCGATCGCCAATACGGCCACGATCAGAATGTATTTCCACAGGGGGTATTTGTTCAGCATCACGCCGCCCATTCAAGACGCGGGGCGCCTTGCGCGCCCCGTCGATTGGTAAAATTCCGAAGCTTAGATCGCTTTCAGCGTGCCTTTCGGCAGGGTTGCGGCGATCGAACCCTTCTGAATCTTCAGTTCTACAGTGTCCGAAACCTCGATAACCACGAAGTCGTCGGTCACTTTGTTGATCTTGCCAGCGATGCCGCCGGTGGTGACCACTTCATCACCCTTCGCCAGGCCACCCAGCAGGTTTTTCTGCTCTTTGGCGCGCTTGGCCTGTGGACGCCAGATCATCAGGTAGAAGATGACCAGGAAACCGACCAGGAAGATCCACTCAAAACCACCGCCCATAGGGCTGGCGGCAGCCGGTGCGGCGGCATCGGCGAAAGCATCAGAGATAAAAAAGCTCATTTTGCGCTCCAGTTGCAAAAGTTGACTCTAAGGGTCACGAAATCAAGCCAAAGGCGGCGTAACAAGCCCGCGTTTGGCGTAGAAGGCATCGACAAAGGCGGCCAATGTACCCTGTTGAATAGCCTCGCGCAAACCAGCCATCAGCACTTGGTAATGGCGCAAATTGTGGATGGTATTCAACATACTCCCCAGCATTTCGCCGCACTTGTCCAGATGGTGCAGATAAGCGCGGGAGAAGTTCTGGCAGGTGTAGCAATCGCAGGTTGGGTCCAGCGGCGAATCATCGTGGCGATGGAACGCGTTGCGAATCTTCAGCACACCCGTGTCGATGAACAAGTGCCCGTTGCGGGCATTGCGGGTTGGCATGACGCAATCGAACATATCAACGCCGCGGCGCACACCCTCCACCAGATCTTCCGGCTTGCCTACCCCCATAAGGTAACGAGGTTTGTCAGCGGGCATCTGGCCGGGCAGGTAATCGAGGACCTTGATCATCTCTTCCTTCGGCTCGCCCACGCTCAGGCCGCCAATGGCCAGGCCGTCGAAGCCGATCTTGTCGAGGCCTTCCAGCGAGCGCATGCGCAGGTTCTGGTGCATGCCACCCTGGACGATCCCGAACAGCGCCGCGGTGTTGTCGGCGTGAGCGTTCTTGGAACGCTGGGCCCAGCGCAGCGACAGCTCCATGGACACCCGCGCGACATCTTCATCGGCGGGGTACGGGGTGCATTCATCGAAAATCATCACCACGTCGGAGCCCAGGTCGCGCTGCACCTGCATCGACTCTTCCGGGCCCATGAACACTTTCGAGCCGTCGACTGGCGAGGCGAAGGTCACGCCCTCTTCCTTGATCTTGCGCATGGCGCCCAGGCTGAAGACCTGGAAGCCGCCGGAATCGGTAAGGATCGGGCCCTTCCACTGCATGAAATCGTGCAGGTCGCCATGGGCCTTGATCACTTCCATGCCCGGGCGCAGCCACAAGTGAAAGGTGTTGCCGAGGATCATGTGCGCGCCGATCGCTTCGATATCGCGCGGCAGCATGCCCTTCACCGTGCCGTAGGTGCCCACCGGCATGAAGGCCGGGGTCTCGACCACGCCACGGGGAAACGTCAGGCGGCCACGGCGGGCCTTGCCGTCGGTGGCCAGCAACTCGAACGACATACGACAGGTGCGACTCATGCTTGATCCTCTGGGCCGCGTGCTTGCGGATTGCGGGTGATGAACATGGCATCACCGTAACTGAAGAAGCGGTACTGGTTGGCCACTGCGGCTTTATAGGCGGCGATGGTCTCCGGGTAACCGGCGAAGGCCGAAACCAGCATCAACAGCGTGGACTCGGGCAAATGGAAATTGGTCACCAGGGCGTCGACCACATGGAACGGCCGGCCTGGGAAAATGAAGATGTCGGTGTCGCCGCTGAACGGCTTCAGTTCGCCGTCACGGGCCGCGCTTTCCAGCGAGCGCACGCTGGTGGTGCCCACGGCCACCACCCGGCCGCCGCGAGCCTTGCAGGCCTTGACCGCGTCGACCACGGCCTGGCTGACTTCCAGCCACTCTTTATGCATGTGGTGGTCTTCGAGCTTGTCGACCCGCACCGGCTGGAAGGTGCCCGCACCGACGTGCAAGGTGACGAAAGCCGTTTCGACCCCCAGCGCCTTGATCTGCGTGAGGATTTTCTCATCGAAATGCAGGCCGGCAGTCGGCGCCGCCACCGCGCCGGAGCGCTCGGCGTACACCGTCTGATAGCGCTCACGGTCGGCGCCCTCGTCGGGGCGGTCGATATAGGGCGGCAGCGGCATATGGCCGACGCGATCGAGCAGCGGCAGCACTTCTTCGCTGAAGCGCAGCTCGAACAGCGCATCATGGCGCGCAACCATCTCGGCCTCGCCGCCGCCGTCGATGAGGATCATCGAGCCCGGCTTGGGCGACTTGCTCGACCGCACGTGGGCCAGCACGCTGTGGCTGTCCAGCACCCGCTCCACCAGAATTTCCAGCTTGCCGCCCGAAGCCTTCTGCCCGAACACCCGTGCCGGAATCACCCGGGTGTTGTTGAACACCATCAGGTCGCCTGGGCGCAAATAGCCCGGCAGGTCGAGAAACAGCTGATGGGACAAGGCCCCGCTAGGGCCATCAAGGACCAGCAGGCGGCTGCCATGGCGCTCGGCCAGGGGGTGGCGAGCGATCAAGGAATCGGGGAGATCGAAGGAAAAATCGGCGACACGCATGATGGGGTTCGGCTACATAGGGCTGAAAAGTCTAGCAAATTTCTCAGATTTTGACCATGAAACTGGATTGACCAACGGTCAGGTCATCTCTATACTTCGCGCCCAGCAAGCCCTGATGGCGGAATTGGTAGACGCGGCGGATTCAAAATCCGTTTTCGAAAGGAGTGGGAGTTCGAGTCTCCCTCGGGGCACCATCTAGATGCAAGCGTTGGCCTTCTACCGGGCCAGCGGAAAAAAACCGGCCGAATGGGCCGGTTTTTTTATGCCTGCAAAATAGGCTGCCTATTTCAGAGATTTGAGATGAGGTGGAAGTGGTCTGCGAAGCCCCCGCCATCGGGGAGCTGAAGACCGGCGATCTTTCAGGATTTCGGGTGCATAAATTCAAATTCCATGGCCAGGAATACCTGGTCGCTTACCTGCCATCGGTTTCAGACCCCGAACCGGGGGATGGAGATCGCCCGACGCCAGTGATCAGCGTTTATCAGCGTTTATCAGCTAGGGCCGCACGAAAACTTCTATCTGTCAGGCGTTACCTGCAAAAGGGTCAAATCACACTGAGCACGACGCTCGGCAGAAGCCTGCTGTTCTCCGCGCCCGAACTGAGAGCATTCAAAAAGGCACTCAAAGTGGCCAAGGGCTAGGCGATCCATTGCATCGCCAGAACCTGTAGCGCCGCGTTTCAACCGGCGCCTGGCGGAGCTCCATTCAGGCGCGGACACCTCCGCCCCAATCCCCTACCGCACCCACATCAATCCAGTAGCAAACACTTCTGATAATACTTATCATTACCAAAGATCCTCCTCTGGTAATTCGGCATGGCCACCCCGGCGCTCGACTCTCCGCACTCCCTCCACCAGCTCTACAACGACCACCACGGCTGGCTGACCCAGTGGCTGCGGCGGCGCCTGGGCTGTGCGGAGAACGCTGCCGACCTGGCCCAGGACACCTTCGTGCGCCTGCTGGCCAAGCCCCGCGATCTGGAACAGGTGCGCGAGCCCAAGGCCTACCTGCACACCATCGCCAACGGCCTGCTGGTGAATTTCTGGCGGCGGCGGGATATCGAGCGGGCCTATCTCGACGCCCTGGCCCTGCAGCCCGAAGCCAGTGCGCCGTCGCCGGAAACCCGCGCACTGATCTTCGAAACCCTGGTGCAGATCGACACCCTGCTGCACAGCCTGCCCGAGCGCGTACGCCGGGCCTTCCTGCTGTCGCAGCTGCACGGCCTGACCTACGCCGCCATCGCCGCCGGGCTGGGCGTGTCGGAGCGGATGATCAAGAAGTACATGGCCCAGGCCATGCTGCAATGCCTGTTGCTGCTGGAGGATTGAGCATGAACGCCGATTACCGCGTGTTGCAGGACGCCGCGCAGTGGTTCGCCCGGCATGCCGACGGCCACCTCAGCGAGGCCGACCTGCAAGCCTGGCAGCTGTGGCTTTGCCAGCCGGAGCACGCCGTGGCCTGGCGCAAGGTGGAACGCATCAGCGGCCAGTTGCAGCGCCTCGGCGGCGACAGCGCCGGGCGCGCCGCCAGTGGCGTGCTGGGCAAGCGCAGCGGCCGGCGGTCGGTGCTCAAGGCGCTGGCGGTCATGCTCGGCGGTGGCAGCCTGGCCTGGTACGGCGGCCGCGAGCAACTGGGGGCCTGGACCGCGCAGCAGCGCACAGCGGTCGGCGAGCGACGGGAGATCGCCCTGGCCGATGGTTCGCCGCTGTGGCTGAACACCGACAGCGCACTGGATATCGATTTCTCCCCCGGCCTGCGGGCGCTGCACCTGTACCGCGGGGAAGTGCTGCTGGACGTGCGCAGCGAAACGCGGCCCTTGGCGCTGCAATGCGCGGCGGGCGAAATTCGCACGCAGAAGGCCCGGCTAAGCCTGCGCATTGATGGCACCGACAGCCGAGTGGATGTGTACAGCGGCGAGATCGCCCTGCAGCCGTTGGACGGCGTCGAGGCCATGCGTTTGCAGGCTGGCCAGTTCGCCCGCTTCGATGCTCGCAGCGTGCTGCAACTGGGCCTCAGCGACACCAGCCGCCAGGCCTGGAGCAGCGGCATGCTGATGGCCAACGAGCGGCGCCTGGATGATTTCCTCGCTGAACTGGGCCGCTATCGGCATGGCCACCTCGGCTGCGATCCGCGGATTGCCGGGCTGAAAGTGGTGGGTGCGTTTCCGTTGGCCGACACTGATCGAATCCTCAATGCCTTGGCCGCCACCCTGCCGGTGCGGGTGCAACGGACCTTGCCCTGGTGGGTCTCGGTTGAGCCCGCGTAAAGCGCGGCCGGCGCGCCCAATGGTTTATGCGCAGTCCTCTCGGGCCTCATCGCGGGCATCGCCCGCTCCAACGAAAGCACCGCAAGCCTCACGAAAGCGCAGCAATTCACATCGCAACGTCGCGGTACGGTTAGAGCGGGCGATGCCCGCTTCCACGAGAGCACCGCAAGCCTCACGAAAGCGCAGCAATTCACATTGCAACATCGCAGTACGGTTAGAGCGGGCGATGCCCGCTCCCACGAAAGCACCGCAAGCCTCACGAAAGCGCAGCAATTCACATTGCAACGTCGCAGTACCGTTGGAGCGGGCGATGCCCGCGATTAGGCCGGTACTGCTGGCGCAAAATTATTTCTCACCTCGCGGTTCCCCTTTTCCGATCTCGATGGGCAATCCAGGTAACTCACTGGAATTCACCTGAAGGGAACCTCGATGCCTCGCCTGCCATTCACCGCCGCCCCCTCGCGCTCGCTGCGCCTGGCCGTCCATGCTGCCCTGTTCGCCCTGCCCCTGCTGGCCGGCATCGCGCCGCTGGCCCAGGCGCAAACGCCCGCCACCACCCAGAGCGTGCAGCGCTACGCCATCCCCGCCGGCCCGTTGTCGGCGGCGCTTAGCCGCTTCGCCAGCGACAGCGGGATCCTGCTGTCGACCCCGGCCAGCCTCACCCAAGGCAAGCAGTCGAGCGGCCTGCAAGGTGACTACAACCTCAGCGGCGGCTTCCAGAAGCTGTTGCAAGGCAGCGGCCTCAACGCGGTACAGGACACCCAGGGCAACTGGTCCCTGGCCCCGGCCAGCAACGGCCAGAGCACCAGCACCGAACTCACCCCGCTGTACATCGAAAGCACCCTGGGCAACGCCCTCGGCTCGGTCGATGGCTACAACGCCAGCCACAGCAGCGTCGCCACCAAGACCAGCAAATCCCTGGCCACCACCACCCAGAGCGTGTCGGTGGTGACCCGCGAGCAGATGGACCAGCAAGGCTCGCGCACCGTCGCCGAAGCCGTGCGCTACACCCCCGGCGTGGTCAGCAACCTCTACGGCAGCACCCACCGCTATGACTACCTGGCCATGCGCGGCATCAACGACGGCTCGGTCGACAACGTGATCATCGACGGCCTCAAGTCCATGGGCGACCCGGGCTCCTACACCACGCTGTCGATCGACCCGTATTTCCTCGAGCGCATCGATATCCTCAAGGGCCCTTCCTCGGTACTGTACGGGCGCAGCAACCCGGGCGGCCTGGCGTCGCTGACCACCAAGCACCCCGAGTACCAGCAGGCCGGGCAGATCGACTTGTCGTATGGCAGCCACGATATGAAGACCACCGGCTTCGACTTCACCGGCCCCCTGAGCGACAAGATCGCCTACCGCGTGGTGGGCCTGGCGAAGGATGGCAACACCCAGATCGACGGCGTCGAGGAAACCCGCTACACCCTGATGCCCAGCCTGACCCTGGACCTGGACGAAGATACCAGCCTCAACCTGCACGCCTACCTGCAGCACGACCCCAACGGCGGCTGGCACGGCAGCCTGCCGGCGTCCGGCACCCTGTACACGCGTAACGGCTATCGCCTGCCGGGCAGCTTCTTCGAGGGCGACAAGGGCATCGAGAACTTCAACCGGACCCAGCAGATGGTCGGCTACGAGTTCTCCCACCGCTTCAACGACGTGTGGAGCGCGCGGCAGAACTTCCGCTACCTGGACGCCAAGGTCGACAACAATCAGGTCTGGCAAAGCGGCTACACCAGCGCCACCAGCAACGACCTGTACCGCGGCTACAGCGGCGGCCAGGAGCACCTGCACTCGTGGATCCTGGATAACATGCTGCAGGCCCAGTTCAACACCGGCGCGGCCGCGCACACGGTGGTGGCCGGCCTCGACTACCAGTACATGAAGAATCGCGTCGACTACACCTACGACTACACCTCGGTCACCCCGCTGGACGTGACCGCGCCGGTGTACAACGGCAATGCCCTCTCCGGCCTGGCCACCAGCAGCGACGCCTTGCGCCGGCAGAAGCAAGCCGGCCTGTACCTGCAGGACCTGGTGGAAGTGGGCAACTGGAACTTCTCCGCTGGCGTGCGCCAGGACTGGTACGACGTGTCCATCGACGACTACTTCGCCCAGAGCAAGGATGCCCGTGTAGGCGACCGCTTCAGCGGCCACCTGGGCGCGCTCTACACCTTCGACAACGGCATCGCGCCGTACCTCAGCTATTCGACCTCGTTCAACCCGACGTCCAACTACTCCAGCGGCCAGCAGATTCTCGCCCCGACCACCGGCAAGCAGTGGGAACTGGGGATCAAATACCAGCCGCCGGGCACCGACGACCTGTACACCGCGGCAGTGTTCGACCTGACCATGGACAACCTGTTCGCCAAGGAAAACAACCTCAGCACCAGTTCGTTCTACAAGGGCGTGGGCCAGATCAAGTCCCGTGGCCTGGAGCTGGAAGCGCGCACCCACGTGACGCCGCAACTGCAGTTGATCGGCAGCTACACCCTCAACAACGTGGAGTACAGCAAGTCGTACTTCGTCTACAACAGCGCCGGCGGCCTGGTCGACGCCAACGGCAACACTCCGTACCAGACGCCCGGCCACCTGGCCAGCGCCTGGGCCGACTACCGCTTCACCGACAGCAGCTGGCTGGCCGGCTTCACCGCGGGTGCCGGGGTACGGTATGTGGGCAGCAGCTGGGGCAACGATGCCCACGATTTCAAGGTGCCGAGCTACACGCTGTATGACGCCTCGGTGAGCTATGACTTGTCGCGAGTGGGCTTGAAG
>Ga0308164_10004668_pt1 | contig 11467 bp, 14 predicted proteins | sample PhyTR2_FD_201031 | JGI IMG/M metagenome (GOLD analysis project Ga0308164, IMG submission 201031) | Phyllosphere microbial communities from UC Gill Tract Community Farm, Albany, California, United States - DLSLT.R2 | ecosystem: Host-associated > Plants > Phyllosphere > Unclassified | place: USA... | reverse complement strand
AACTATCGGAACTGAGCTGCGGCTGAATGCCCACATGACATTGCTCACCGGTTCCACTGTGCGTGAGTAACACTTCGCGACGATAAAACGTGGGAATCGCTACCCACGGCAGCGCAGACAGATCGCGCGCATGCTGCGGCTGGCCGTAGCGTGCCAGTAGCGAGGGCGCGGCAACCATCATGCGCGGTACTTCGGCCAGTTTGATCGCAACAACAGAAGGGTCAATCGCTTCGCCAACCTGAATCGCGCAGTCGATCCCTTCACTGATAAAGTCGCCACCACGGTCATGCAGAATCCATTCGATTGTGATGCCTGGATAACGTCGCATGAATTCTGCGAGCGGGCCGATCAGCTGTTTCTGTCCGAACGCATGCGGCACGATCACGCGCAAGGAACCGGTCACGTCATTATTCGCAGCGCGCAGATCGGTTTCAAACGCCTCCCAGCTTGCCAGTAATTCCCGCGCGCGCTCGTAACAGCGTTCGCCATCTTCCGTCAGCTTCATTGCATGCGTGGAGCGTTGCAGCAAACGCAGGCCAAGCGAACGTTCCAGCAACTGCAGGCGACGACTGACCGTGGGTTGCGTGGTGCCCATCTGGGCCGCTGCGGCAGACAAGCTGCCTGCCTGAACGATGCGAACAAACGTCTGCATCAGTTCAATGCGATCTGCGCTGAAAGTAGTTGGGTTAGTGGCATGCTTTGTCATACGTTAAGCGTATAACAATTCTGTGTGCATTGCTACTACCGTAAGGCATAACAAAGGCTCAGACTTCAGTTCATCAATCGGGTAAGTCCTCATTCACTGGAGAAAAGAGTATGTCTTCCATTCAAAATACGCATACAGGAGCAGTTCTGCCTTCTGAACTGGCTCCTGTTTCGCCGAACAAGGCAGGAGCGGAAAAAACGAACCTGCGTCTGCCGGCAGCGCTGATCTGGTTGCTGGCAGCCAGCGCTGGCTTCAGCGTGGCATCACTTTATTATTCGCAGCCCATGCTGGGCATTCTGGGTAGTGATCTTGGTATCTCGGATCGCGCTGTCGGCATGGTGCCGATGTCGACACAGCTGGGTTATGCGGCGGGCATCTTGCTGCTCGCACCGCTCGGCGATCGCTACGACCGCCGTCGCATCATCCTGATCAAGGTTGCGGTGCTGGTGCTGGCCTTGCTGCTGGCGAGTGTCTCCTCGGGTCTGGGCTTGTTGCTGGCCTCGGGCCTTGCGATCGGCCTGTCGGCCACCATGGCGCAGGACATCGTGCCGGCTGCAGCGATCCTGGCACCGGAGCAGCATCGCGGCAAAGTGGTCGGTACCGTGATGACGGGTCTGCTGCTTGGCATTTTGCTGTCGCGTGTATTAAGTGGCTTTGTTGCCGAACACATGGGATGGCGCGCCATGTTCGTTGGGGCTGCCGTCAGCGTTGCGGTGATCGGCGTTGCCCTGTGGCGCAGTCTGCCTAACTTCAAACCGACCACGCAACTCGCCTATCGTGCATTGCTCGGTTCAATGGTCGGTCTGTTTCGTCAGCACGCAACGCTGCGTCGTGCTGCGATGGCGCAAGGTCTGCTGTCGGTCGGCTTCAGTGCATTCTGGTCGACACTTGCTTTGATGCTGCACGGTGCGCCGTTCCATCTTGGTAGTACGGCGGCTGGTGCCTTTGGTCTGGCCGGCGCAGCCGGTGCGTTGGCAGCACCACTGGCAGGCCGTATCGCTGATCGTAAAGGTCCTGAGTTGGTCACGCGTCTGGGTATCGGTCTGGCTGCGATCTCGTTTGCTGCGATGGCACTGGCGCCGTTCTTCTCGGTGGAAGGCCAATTGTGTCTGCTGGTGCTGTGTGCAATCGGTTTCGACTTTGGCGTGCAAGCGACATTGGTCGCCCATCAGACGATTGTGTATGGCATAGATCCTGCGGCTCGCAGTCGCCTCAATGCGGTTCTGTTTGTCGGCATGTTCATCGGCATGGCAACGGGTGCGGCGCTGGGTAGTCTGATGTTGGCGCAGTGGGGATGGATTGGGGTGGTGGTGCTGGCGACGACGATGGCAATGGGTGCATTGCTGGTCCGTGTATGGCCGCAGAAGCGTTGATCACAAGATGGACGACAGTTCTTCTGTCATCAAATAAAAAAGCCTGCCGATTTGTATTCGGCAGGCTTTTTCACGGTCATCTGCTTACTGGCAGAAATCCGTAGGCAGACGGCGAGGGAAGTATTGGCCGGCACCCGGACGATCAGCATCACGTAATGTACGCCATGTATAGGCAAGCGCATTCTCAACCGCGAGCTTGGTATCTTCGCCAAGCGCGAGGCGTCCGGCGAGGGCGCTTGCCAATGTACAGCCAGAACCGTGATAACTGCCGGGCAGGCGATCACAGGTGAATACGGCAAACGAGCCATCGCGCGAATACAAACGATTGAGGACATTGCTCTCGTCGCCATGACCGCCGGTGATCAGCAGATGCTGGCAGAACGGCAGCAGACGTTCAGCGCATTGATCGGGCGTACCGTCTGGCAGTTCGGCCAGAATGCGGGCTTCCGGCAGATTCGGTGTCGCGATGGTTGCGACAGGCAGCAGACGTTCACGCATCGCGTAACCGACTTCATCCTTGCCAAGTGCGCCGCCGCCGCCGGCACGCAATACCGGATCGCAGACGATCGGTAGGCCTTGCAGTCGTTGCAAAATCTGGACGACAGTATCGACCATGGCAACCGAACCCAGCATGCCGAGTTTGACGCCTGCAACGGTCATGTCCTTGATGACGGCATCGGCCTGCGCCAATACCCAGTCGGCATCGAGCACGCGAAAATCGACGACGTCGATCGAGTTTTGCACCGTCAAAGCGGTAACTGTCGGTGCAGCATGGCAGCCTTGCGCCATCAATGCTTCGATGTCGGCTTGCAGGCCGGCACCGCCGCTTGGATCGTGACCGGAAAGACAGAGAACAACCGGACGGGAACGAACAGTATTCATGAGCAAACAATTCCTTGCCAATCGTGGCGTGCAGTTCTGTAGGAATGCTGTGTGGAACGATGCCACACGCGAACGGTCGCTATTATAACTGCGCACTATGGGGAATCAGCACTCTGCAAATCGCACAGGCAGTTTTCCTGCATGCACGCTTGCTGGGAGGGCAGGGGCAGGCGTACCATGCACGCAAACCCATTACAAAAAGGAGGGGCAACATGTCGGTACATCTGATCGAGGCAGTACGTTTTAATGAAACAGGCGATCGTGTGGAAATGGTGCGCTGGGGCCGCGGTCATCGCAAAGGCAATGGCTCACCCGGCTGGGAAGCAGTGATGGTCGAACAGGATGTGAATCTGGTGGTGGACGCCCTGCATTTTGGCGACGAGGTAGCGACGGCATTTACAGTTGGCGGCGAAATCGTCCTCGGACCGCGTGTACATATCGTCATCCATCAGCATGGCATTGAAGATATCGACACCATCGATCACGATGTGCCGGGCCGTACACTGGCCGATCTGCCACGGTTTTAACAGCGATTTACAGAACGAATTACAGAATGAATTAATAAGCGTATGCCGCCGGCGGCAACGCATGAGAGAAAGAAACAAATGGGTGATGATTTATCGACGGACGAGTTTGATGCGCTGCGGCAGATCGCCGAATTCGGTCGGCAGCAAGTACGTCCGTCAGCTTGCGTGGCACGTAACACCAAACGTCTGACGGGTTTGAAGTATGCGGCTTATGCCAAGGATGGCAGTCTTGGTTTGACTGATAAGGGCAAGCAGACACTGTTCATCCAGGGTTGCATCGATTCACTGCGTGCAGTCGCAGTCGATCCGAAAACAGCGCTCAAACCGGATGTCGCAACCTTCCTCGGCAAGAAGGGCCACATCGTCGCTATTGAAGCGGGCGGCTTTGAGATTACGCAAAAAGGCACAGAGTGTCTGGCCGATATTGACGCGCGCGCCAAATAAAACTTTGCCATCTGTCTGAGCGCCAGACTGCAGCAGCTACGTTGCTGTTGCGGTTTGGTCGTCATCTCTTTTCGTTTGCATCTCTGCTCGTATCTCAGTTTGTATCTCGCTTTCCTTTGATCGATATCAAATTCTGAAGTGCATGCCACGGGTAACGTGGTCATGTTCCATCAACTTCGGAGGTTATCGTGAAAAAAAGCGTGGCAGCGCTCGTGCTGCTTTTATCGGCAGCAGCAGGGTCGCAGGCATTGGCACAGCAGGTACAGGAAAGCTCATGGCTGGTGCGTGTTCGCGCAGCGCATCTGGATCCTGCCAACAAATCCGATCCGGTCGGTGGCGTTGGTGCAGCAAACAGATTGACGGTTGAGTCGCGTACGATTCCCGAAATCGACATCACCTATTTCTTTACGCCCCACTGGGCGACCGAACTGGTGCTGACCTATCCGCAAAAACATCGCGTGTCGCTGGATGGTACGGACATCGGCAGCTTCAAGCATCTGCCGCCCACCCTGACGCTGCAATACCACTTCACACCAGAGAAAACCTTTTCGCCTTATGTGGGCGCGGGTCTCAACTACACGCGCATCTCCAGCGTCAATCTGCTCAACGGCGCGGCCGATCTGGAAAGCAGCAGTGTCGGTCCGGCTTTGCAGGCAGGTATCGATTACAAGATCAATCGCAACTGGTCGCTCAATCTGGACGTGAAAAAAATCTACATTCGTTCCGATGTGAATACGGCTGCAGGCACCATCAGTCAGGTCAAAGTCGACCCTTTGCTGATTGGCGTGGGCATCGGTTATCGCTTCTGACGCAACAGGTCAAACAGAAAAGGGCGCTTCGGCGCTCTTTTTTGTCAAAAAAGTGTTGCATTGGAAGCAAGTGTCGTTGGTAAAATGCAAGGAGATTGTCAATTAAAGATGAGCAGGTGGTCACAATTATGGGTGAACGGGAAGCCGCATCAGCAGTAGACGAAGGAATCGATGATTTTGAATCGATGAATCTGCAACCGGGCACACGCCTGCAATTCTTCACACATCGTAATCACAAGCCGACGCATTACGTCTCGACCGTGATCGGCCTGGAGTCCAAAACCTACCTGTTGCTCAAACAGCCGCGCGAACAAGGATCACTGCTGACCTTCATCGATGGCGAGAAGCTGACAGTGCGAGTCTTCTCCGGCACGGCGATCTGCACCTTCGATACGACGGTCATCAAGACGCTCAACAATCCCTTGTACTGTTTGTGCGTCGCTTTCCCGCAATCGATTCGTTCCAAAAAACTGCGACGCGACATGCGGATCAAGGTGGCGCTGGAAGCGAAGCTCAACGTGGGTGGCAATGCAGAGCAGGTGCGATTGAGCAATCTCAGCGCAACCGGTTGTCTGGCACATGCCGACAAGCCCTTGGGCGCAGTGGACGAGACGGTCACGATCGTGTTCTCCTTGCCGTTTGGCGATGGTGAAGATGGTCATGCGATCAACGCAAAAGCCACGATTCGCAACATCACTGAACAGACTACCGATGACGCAACGACCTTTTCGATGGGTCTTGAATTCGCTGGCGTTGGCGCGACTGAATTGCTGCTCATCCGCAATCACGTGTACGAGATGCTGCTCGATGGCCGTCAGAATATCGTCTGAGCGTTCGTTCAGCTTTTCGGTTTCTTTTTCCAGTTGAGCGGCAAAAAGAGCTTCGACAGAATCGCATTGCGCTTGCAGATTTCCCACAGCAACAGCGAAATTCCCGTACACACGACAAAGGCGATGATGCCTGCCAGTAGCGGCGGCATGCGATTCTGCAGGATCGCCACCAATGGAAACTGAATCTGCGCATGACAGATCAGAATCATCAAACTGCCACGTCCAATATACGACAGCAATTCCTGCACTTTTGGGATGCGCGCCAGCAGCGTACATACACACAACATCATGTAAATCCCCGCGAGTGCCTGGACGGTCGAGATCAGCAGGCTGTCATAGCGACGCATGTTGAAGTCGATACGAAAGCCATACTGCGCGTTGAGGATCAGTGAGATCGCAATGGCGATGATCATGCCGGCGAAATTGAGCTTGAACGTTCTTGCTGGCGTCGCCAGAAAATGCCCGAGCAAAAAATAGGTTGCGGATAGCAGCAGCACGTCGGCACTGAACGGTAATCCGCAGTGCAGCAGTTCGGCATCGACCGTCATGATGCGGTCGCAGGCCGGATTGACGGCCACGGTATCGAAACCGTTCATCACGTAAAAGCCAAGGCACAGGAAGGTCAGCAGCAACGCTATTTTCTTTGGCCAGTTATCGATCATGCCGTGACCGTATTTGACGAGAATGCTCACGCTCACATACAGCAGCCACAGATGCGGCAGGAACCACAGCACATTCCACCCGAGCGTAAAACCGGTGCCGTAGAAAATGCCGAGCAATACTGATTCAGCCGTCTCTTTGCCGATCAGCAGTTTCAACATCCCGCCCAGCAGCAGTGCGACCGCATACGGTTTGAGCCAGGCATCGGCACGCATCAAGGCAATGTCACCGATGCTGCGATACGCTGCCGAAAAGATCACGCCTGAGATAAAGAAAAAGAAAGGCAGGCGAAACGCCGCCAAAAAATTGGCAGCGTCGCCGTAATGCGAAGAAAAGATGCGGTTGTGCCCGAGCACGATCAACAGAATGCCGACGCCCTTGGCGACATCAATCATCGGCAGGCGCGTACGTGTTTTTGTTTCGGGCGGGTGTTCCAGCGCCGAGATGGTTGAGGCGGTCATGGCTGCTTTCAATGGTTCTGTGCAGTACTGACTGCAATGTGCAATCGGCTACGCGTGGATTTCAATGTATGTAGCGGGCTTTCCCGGCCAGTTGAGACAGATATTGATCCAGGTTAATAAATTGCCTTTATTGCATTGTTAGACGTGTATTTAAAAATATGTTCAATGCAAATTGTTGTTATGGGAATAATTAATGGCAGCCATAAGCAGAGCTGTGAATTGTGGCTGTGAAGAAATTGTGCGTGCAGAAGTGAGATGAAGGAGTGAGATGAAGGAGTGAGATGCCGGCGTTAGGTGCGGGACTGCGATGAATGGGCCAAACAACATAATTTGTCGCTTGGCCTGTGTGCGTCGTCCGCAATTGCCGTATATTGCGGTTTTTAAATTCACAGCCATCGATCACCATGAACGTCACGCCTGAACAATTCGCCGAACTCGTCACCCAAGCCTTGCGGGACCCTGAACGCATGGGCAGTGATCCCGATTTCGGCGTGACGCTGATGCGCGTTGGCAGCGGTTATCACCTCAAACCGGTTGGCGATGCGCCGAGCGTGTTCATCATGGAATGCTATCGCGTGGTCTACAGCATTTATCAGCCAACGGTCAGCGTGGTACCGCCGTCGCTCTAAGTTGCTGCGCTATTCCCTGATCGGATAAATTCTGTCTGATCAGGACAAACAAAGTGTCAGGCGCGGGTTGCGACGTTATGTGCCAGCAGCACTGCTTCAAAATCCGCAACTGGTATTGGTCTGCTCAACAGGTAGCCCTGGAATGAAAGACAACCAAGGCTGGCAAGGAAGAGCCGGTGCTCTTCCGTCTCTACACCCTCCGCAATGACATGCAGTCGCATGCCGCGCGCCAGATCCACGACGGTGCGCACGATGGTTACATCGTTTTCATCCGTCAGCATGTCGCGCACGAAGGACTGGTCAATCTTGATCTGATCCAGCGGCAGTTTCTTCAGATAGTTGAGCGACGAATAACCAGTCCCAAAATCATCCAGTGACAGGCGCACGCCTTTGTCCTTCAGGATGTTCATCTTGGTGATGATGTCGTTGACGTCATTGACCAGCATGCTTTCGGTCAGCTCCAGCGTCAGCAACGATGGATTGATGTTGGAACGTTCGAGTACCGAGATCACCTGACTCACATAATCCGGCTGCTTGAACTGCAGGGCGCTGACATTCACCGCAATGCTCAGATGCGCGGTCGCAGGATTCTTCGCCCAAGCCATCAGCTGTGCGCAGGCTGCGCCCAATACCCAATGCCCGATCGGCATGATCAAGCCGCTTTGTTCTGCCAGCGGGATGAAGTCGGCGGGCGATACCATGCCCTTGTCGGGATGCTCCCAGCGAAGTAATGCTTCTGCGCCCACGATGCTGCCATCGTCACCGGTTTGCGCCTGGTAATACAGCGTCAACTGATTATCGGGAATTGCCTTGCGCAGATCGGATTCCAGCTGATTACGCTCGCTCAGATTGGCTTGCATCACCCACAGCAGTGTCCATAGCAGGCCGGTCACGATCACGTTATGCATCCACGAGCCGGGGATCCGCACCTCGGGTCCAAGCACATAGCTGGTCTGGATACTCCATGTCGTGCTGGCAAAAAAGATAAAGCCAACCAGACCAGCCAGTGTCATGCCATGTCGGAGCCAAGGCCGATCGTTCTTGAAGACCAGCCATGCAAACAGCGCCATCACCAGAAAATAGTTGTGATTGGAGCGTGGCGCTTCCAGCGTAGGCACATCGATGAACACGCAGAACACGCTCAGGATGACATACACCAGACTGAAGATGACGATGGAGGCGGCACGGATGTGTCCACGCAAAGTAAGTATTGCGGTGCCGACCGCGACGGCCACAGAAGCCAGATTGATCGGCAAGACGCCCCAGTTGTCATGCGAGATGAAGTAGAGTCCCCAGAACAGAGAGCTGCAACCGAGCACGAATGAACTGACCAGCAAGGCGCGCCGCATGCGGAGTGACTGTTTCCTGTTCACACTAACGGACATGTCCATTGAAATGGCTCTTCGGTCGTTGCTGGATGGGGATGGACGTGACTTGCTTGGTGCAGAAAATTCTACGCTTGGGGTTGATGGGCGGCAAGGAAAAACTGGCAGGCATGCTTAACGCATGCGGCAGCAATCCACGAAAGGCACTCGCCTTAGGCAATCGCACCGTCCGCAAGTCAACTTCACGTATAGTGCGCCGTATTCTCTGACCTTGTTTCTTCTCTTTGGCCATGCATAAACCCGTCTACGCCGCTGCCGAAAATCTGCACCGTCGCATCAAGCAATCATCCATCGCATGACTGCATTGATCGACGACTTTGTCGCGCCGCCCTGTGCAGGTGATATTGAAGTCCTGTATCAGGACGATGCGCTTTTGCTGATCAATAAGCCGAGCGGTTTACTGTCGCTCTCGGGCAAGAATCCGCTCAATCTGGATTCTGTCCATCATCGACTGGTGCAGCAGTTTCCCAATGCGCTGCTGCCGCATCGTCTTGATTTCGGTACCTCGGGTTTGATGGTCGTTGCGCTCAACAAAGGCGTTGCCGTCGATCTGAATAGACAGTTCCAGCTGCGTAATGTGACCAAGACCTATGAGGCTGTGCTGGCAGGACATGTCAGCGTAGACGAGGGCGAGATTGCATTACCGATTGCCAAAGACCCGGCAAATTTCCCGAAGATGAAAATCTGTGCAGTAAGCGGCAAGGCTGCCATTAGTCACTTTAAGGTGATTGCGCGACAAACTGGACCGGATGCGACACGCGTTTTGTTCTCGCCGCTGACAGGTCGTACGCATCAATTGAGGATTCACAGTGCAGGGTTTGGTCATCCGATCCTGGGCTGCGATCTGTACGGCACGGCTGAAAGTCATCGGATGGCCGACAGATTGCTTTTGCATGCCGCGACGCTTGAGTTTGATCATCCGGTCACTGGTGAGCGAATGCAAGGCAAAACTCATTGTCCGTTTTGATGCAAAGAAAAAGCTCAGCAAAAACTGAGCCTTTTTCTTTTACAGCTACTGAATCGAACCAGATGAACCCAGTCTATGGCGCAATGATTACGCTTGAAGAAACATGATCGTTGCAGCGTTTATGGGCGCAGGACACCCGGGCTCGCAGGACCTTCGTAGTAAGCGATCGCATAGCACTCGCGGATGAAGTCGCGATCAGTATCGCCAATCAGCTTCAGTACGTAACCATAAGGCTCTCTGGCCAGTTCCACGCCGTAGTGCGGCTGACTGCCCGGGCGAGCAGGATCAATAGCGAGTTCGTTGACGCGATCTGCGAATTCTTGAGGTGTACGGGCCATGACGCGCTTTCGAGGAAAAGAAAAGCGCCATTGTAATGAATTTACCGTGGCTGATTTGGAAGGGTACTGTGCGCCGTCGAGTCGCGACTTTGAGTCGCTTCTCCAGTAGAGCGATTACGCGCTCAGTTTTTCAACGGTTTTGAAATACGACAACACGGTATGAAAACCAAATGTCGCCGCGATCGAACTGTAATAAGCCCACTCCGGTTTCATATTGAGTAGGCCAATCAGAATCGTAGCCACGAGTGCCGTTACGTAAATGATGATGCCGGCGTGTGGCTGGCGCATGAAGAACAGCGTCAGACTCGCTCTTTCATTAATGAGGGAAGAGGGCAGGATATTTTTGAATGCCCAGGCAAGTGCGGCGAATATCAGATAGACCGCAATCCCTTTGGCGAAGGCGAAGATAAATAAAGGAGATTTCAGGCCGATCAATCCAACTAAAATGAGACCCAATGCATACGGGAGCAGAGCAAATTGCATGTTGCGCTTCATGAGCGATGTTCTTGGCAGTGTAAAAATGAAATGAGGCCAGAGTATCGACTGCACGACCGAGAATGCCTATACCGTTTTTATGGGAGAAGATCGCTTGTTCGCACCAAAGTACTTTTCGCGCCGATGGCATGGTGAAGTAGACGGTCGTTCCATTCTCTGGCGCGACATGATCCTGATCGGCACAGTAATCAATCTGGTTGTCGCCGCGATCGCCTTGATGCTGCTTGCAATGGATGCGCCTACGCCGATCGCAGTCGCCGTGTTCTTTTCCCCGTTTCCCTACAACCTGTTCCTGCTCTTGTCATTCTTGCGCTCGCCGCAGCGCACTTCCACAACAACGACGATTGCCGTCATCTGGTTGGTGCTTGTGACGTTCATCTGAACGTCTCAGGAAAGTTTCCCAATAGGTCTCTACAGCTGCGTATCAATAAGCCGAGCCAAAACGCGATGCCTTATCGGCTCTTCTGATCGTCGTTATGCAGTTCTGATCGGATGGCAAGTAAAAGATCCGGAACAGAAAAAGGCTTGATGAGCACTTGGCGCGCATGAATGGGCGGTTGTTCATAGCCCGTCATAAACACGACGGGAAGATCGCGATGACGTTCGGCCCCTAAAAGAGACCATTGATCGGTTTGCTTGCTGTCTGGAAGAGAAACATCGCAAAGAATGAGATCGATATGCGCTTGTTTCATTAGCGCGTGCGCATCTGCCAATGTGGATGCCGTGACGACGTTGTAACTGTTGGATTTCAAAACATCCGGAAGAAGTTCAAGAATCAGTGGGTCATCATCGATGACCAGAATCGTCACTACAACGGACATGAGAATACGCAAGCTCACATTTAGGATCATGCACTTTACCGAGCATCAGTAAAGGAAGTCTGAGCAAATCTGAGCAGATGCTGTCGACGTAAGTGATGCTGCCGATCGTTAGTGGTTCGAGCTAACTGGATTGCGGGAAA
>Ga0308164_10004665_pt1 | contig 11473 bp, 11 predicted proteins | sample PhyTR2_FD_201031 | JGI IMG/M metagenome (GOLD analysis project Ga0308164, IMG submission 201031) | Phyllosphere microbial communities from UC Gill Tract Community Farm, Albany, California, United States - DLSLT.R2 | ecosystem: Host-associated > Plants > Phyllosphere > Unclassified | place: USA... | reverse complement strand
TGTGTATCTCAGTGGCGTAGAAGCGTATTCGACATTGGGCTGGTTCAACGACCCGATCCTCAGTTCGATGCTGGGCTGGGGCGATGAGCGACTGGCTACATTGATCTTTCATGAGCTGGCGCATCAGCGTTTCTATGTGAAGGACGATACGGAGTTCAACGAATCGTACGCCAGCTTCGTCGAGCAGGAAGGCACGCGTCAGTGGCGTGCTGCCCGTGGGCTGCCGCCTGAGAGCGTTTCGCAGTCCGGCCGCCGCGATCAGTTCATTCAACTGGTGCTCGATACGCGTGAGCGTCTGAAAACGCTTTATCGCCAGCCGTTGGCGCCTGAAGTCATGCGCGAACGCAAGGCGGCCGAGTTCGAGCGCATGCGCCGTGACTATCGGACGTTGCGCGATGAGCAATGGGGCGGCGAAAAACGCTTCGATGGCTGGATCAACAGCCCGATGAACAACGCCAAACTGCTGCCCTTCGGGCTTTATGACCAGTGGGTGCCTGCGTTCGAAGCGTTGTACAAGCAAGTGAATGGCGACTGGAAAGCGTTCTTCCAGGCAGTAGAGAAGCTCGGTGGCTTGCCTGCCGATTCACGCAAGGCGGCTCTGCAGCGATTGATGCCGTGAGCGCGCCATGCCGCGCTGCTTCGCATCACGGCCGGACGCGGAGCGTCCTGAGCGGCGTTACCACGCTGGAGCGTGGGAACGAGCGGGGATCTTACGCACACCGATCATGCCCATGCTCCGCACTCGTCGTTTTGCACAAGGCCTCATGGAGGATGATCGTGCCCATCGCTCCGCGTGGGCATACCTCCCGTGACGCTCCGCGTCAAAAATGGCACAGATTGCGGATTCAGTGAGCCGAGCGCATGACGTGGATAACGCTGGAGCTTGGGCACACATCTGCGTCACTTCAACGCCAGACGCGCAGTGCCGCCTTACTTGCCCATAAAGGCCTCATGCAACTCGGCCACTGTCGCAAAGTGATACGTCGGGTTTTCCGCCGTGAGTTCTTCATGGCTGCCAAACCCGTAGCCCACCGCAGCAACGTCCAGCCCGTTGCGGATGCCGCCGATCAGGTCGTGTTTGCGGTCGCCGATCATCAGGGTGTGCGCCGGGTCGAGCTTTTCTTCGGCGAGCAGGTGGGCGATGAGTTCGACCTTGTCGGTGCGGGTGCCGTCCAGTTCGCTGCCGTAGATCACGATGAAGTGTCTGGCGAAATCGAAGTGCCGGGCGATTTCCCGGGCGAACTCCCACGGCTTGGACGTGGCGATATACAGACGTCTGCCCTGCCCGCCCAAGGTTTCCAGCAGTTCGGCAATGCCATCGAACACTTCGTTTTCATACAGCCCGGTCACACGGAAGCGCTCGCGGTAGAAGCCGACCGCCTCCCACGCACGTGCTTCGTTCATGTCGTAAAACTGCATGAACGCCTGCAACAACGGTGGGCCGATGAAGTGTTCCAGTTTGGTGATATCCGGCTCGTCGATACCCAGTTTTGCCAGCGCGAACTGGATCGAGCGGGTGATGCCCAGACGCGGGTCCGTCAGCGTACCGTCGAGGTCGAAAAGGATGTTCTGGTAATGCATGGGGGCCTCGAACTGCAGGTTCTTCAGCATGGCTGGTCAAAGCCTTCTGCCAGGTGCTGGTCCTTGAGTTTCACGTAGTTGGTCGCGCTGTAAGGGAAGAATGCGATTTCCTTTTCGGTCAGCGGCCTCACCTGTTTGACCGGACGGCCTACATACAAAAAGCCGCTTTCCAGCACCTTGCCCGGCGGCACCAGGCTGCCCGCACCGATGATCACCTCATCTTCCACCACTGCGCCGTCCATGATGGTCGAGCCCATGCCGATGAGGACCCGGTTGCCGATGGTGCAGCCGTGCAGCATGGCTTTGTGGCCGATGGTCACTTCATCGCCGATCAGCAGGGGAAAACCGTCGGGATTGAACGGTCCGGCGTGGGTGATGTGCAGCACACTGCCGTCCTGCACGCTGGTGCGGGCACCGATGCGAATGCGGTGCATGTCGCCGCGCACCACGGTCAATGGCCAGACGGAACTGTCGGCACCGATTTCCACATCGCCGATCACCACCGCTGAATGGTCGACGAAGGCCCGTTCGCCGAGGGATGGTGTGTGGTCCTGGAACTTGCGAATGGCCACGATAGGCTCCTTCTTTGGCAGTGATAGGTGAGTGAAGCGGGTTTCGATGCTGCGGTCGGCGTCGATTGTAATTAAGATGCAGGAGTGTTTCTTCCAGCCAAGGTGCAAAACCGTGAGCGCGAACAACCCGCTTCTGCAATCGTACGACCTGCCACCCTTCTCGGCGATCCGTGCCGAGCATGTCAAACCTGCCATCGAACAGATTCTGGCGGACAACCGCGCTGCAATTGCCGACATTCTCGCCAAACAGGGATCGACTCCGACCTGGGCCGGACTGGTGCTGACCATGGACGAGCTGAATGATCGCCTGGGCGCCGCCTGGAGCCCGGTCAGCCACTTGAATGCCGTGTGCAACAGCGCCGAACTGCGCGAAGCCTATGAATCGTGCCTGCCTGCATTGAGCGCCTACTCCACGGAGATGGGCCAGAACCGCGAGCTGTTCCAGGCCTATGAAGCGCTGGCCAACAGCCCGGAAGCGGCGAATTTTGACGTCGGCCAGAAGACCATTCTGGAGCAGTCGCTGCGTGACTTCCGCCTGTCCGGTATCGACCTGCCGCCCGAGCAGCAGAAACGTTATGCCGAAGTGCAGAGCAAGCTGTCGGAACTGGGCAGCCAGTTCTCCAACCAGTTGCTGGACGCCACTCAGGCCTGGACCAAATTGGTCGCCGATGAATCCGCCCTCGCCGGCCTGACCGACTCGGCCAGGCAGCAGATGGCGGCCGCCGCCAAGGCCAAGGGTCTGGACGGCTACCTGATCACACTGGAATTCCCGAGTTACTACGCGGTGATGACCTACGCCGAAGACCGCGCGCTGCGTGAAGAACTCTACGCGGCCTACTGCACTCGCGCGTCCGACCAAGGCCCGAATGCCGGCAAGAACGACAACGGCCCGGTCATGGAGCAGATCCTCGACCTGCGTCAGGAACTGGCCCAACTGCTGGGTTACGCGAACTTCGCTGAACTGAGCCTGGCGACCAAGATGGCCGAGTCCAGCGATCAGGTGCTGAGTTTCCTGCGCGATCTGGCCAAGCGCAGCAAGCCGTTTGCCGTGCAGGATCTGGAAGAGCTCAAGGCTTACGCCGCCGCACAGGGTTGCCCGGATCTGCAAAGCTGGGACAGCGGCTTCTACAGCGAAAAACTGCGTGAGCAACGTTACAGCGTTTCCCAGGAAGCCTTGCGTGTCTACTTCCCGATCGACAAGGTACTGAGCGGCCTGTTTGCCATCGTTCAGCGTCTGTACGGCATCGAAATCGCCGAGCAGAAAGGCTTCGACACCTGGCACCCGGATGTTCGCCTGTTCGAAATCAAGGAAAACGGTCAGCACGTCGGCCGCTTCTTCTTCGACCTGTACGCCCGCGCCAACAAGCGTGGCGGCGCCTGGATGGACGGCGCTCGCGACCGTCGCCGTACCGCCGAGGGCTCCCTGCAGAGCCCGGTGGCCAATCTGGTCTGCAACTTCACCCCGGCAGTCGGTAGCAAGCCTGCACTGCTGACCCACGATGAAGTCACCACGCTGTTCCACGAATTCGGCCACGGCCTGCATCACCTGCTGACCCGTATCGATCATGCGGGTGTTTCCGGCATCAACGGCGTGGCATGGGACGCGGTCGAGCTGCCAAGCCAGTTCATGGAAAACTGGTGCTGGGAGCCGGAAGGCCTGGCGCTGATTTCCGGTCACTACGAAACCGGTGCACCGCTGCCCCAGGACTTGCTGGAAAAGATGCTCGCTGCGCGCAACTTTCATTCCGGCCTGATGATGGTGCGTCAGTTGGAGTTCTCGCTGTTCGACTTTGAACTGCACGCCACCCACGGCGATGGCCGTAGCGTGTTGCAGGTGCTGGAAGGCATTCGTGACGAAGTGTCGGTCATGCGTCCACCGGCCTACAACCGTTTCCCGAACAGCTTCGCGCACATCTTCGCGGGCGGCTACGCAGCGGGTTACTACAGCTACAAGTGGGCTGAAGTGCTGTCGGCCGATGCGTTCTCGAAGTTTGAGGAAGACGGCGTGCTCAATGCCGAAACCGGTCGCGCTTTCCGCGAAGCCATCCTGGCTCGTGGCGGTTCGCAGGCACCGATGGTGCTGTTCGTCGACTTCCGCGGACGCGAGCCGTCGATTGACGCACTCTTGCGCCACAGTGGTCTGAGTGAGGACGCGGCAGCATGACCGATACACCTGCGGTCGTTACCAAGAAGCGCTTCATCGCCGGGGCTGTCTGCCCGGCGTGCAGTGAGCCTGACAAGCTGATGATGTGGAGCGAAGACGACGTGCCGCACCGCGAGTGTGTGCATTGCGGCTACAGCGATACGCTCAACGAGCAGGGGCTTTCGGTGCCGAAAGAACTGGGCACACGGGTCAACAAGGTAGTGGTCAAGCCTGCTGATCCGAAGGTGCAGGGCGTGCAGTTCTTTCCGAATCCGAAGTTGAAGAAGCCGGTTGATCCGAGCTGAATCTTTATACACAGGGGCGCATCGACATGCGCCTCCGTGTATAATCGCTATTGATATTAAAACTTGATTTTCATGAAGGTGCGGGCGAGTGCGATCAGTAAATCATCGTCTCTTTTCTGATGCCCTTCCTTGTCGTCCACATTTACATTTCCCGATACCTTGTCAAATTTTCCGTCGTTTTTCGGGTCACTGACAAACGCGGCATACAGCATTTTTACCCTTATAAAACTCCACAGGACTTCGGGTATTTTATCGCCGTCAAATCTTCTGCCGACAGCCGGATCTCATTCTTGACCATGTCTTCTCTCCTGCTAAAGGTGTAACGCTCGCTTACTCCAGCGAGTCGCTGTCATTCTGGATAAGGTTCGCCAGTGAACCAGGCCACAGACGTTCAAATGCGGGATAGTTTCAGGATTTTTCTTCTGAACGAAAAAGCCAGGTCGAGGAGAATATGGTGTGCTAACTCTGGGTCGCCTTCGACATCAATGGGATCCTCTGGTTGTGTATCCAATGACAATAAGATGGAGCTTAGACACTCACCATTCTCATACAGCCCGGCCACGATTTCGGGATACTTCTTTATTTTGAAGTCTTCGGCCGATAGCCGAACCTCATACTTGACCATTACCCACCTCGCTGTCAGGTAAGTTGCCAGCGTCGGGTCGAGTCTGGCGTCCCGTTACGCTAGTCCTCGCTGAGAAAATCGTCTACTGACAGAAATGACAGTGGCCCCGTCTTTCGTTTATTGCAGACAAGGCCAATGAGGAGAGAGGAGACCGCTTGTCCGGGTCGGCAGGATTCCATGACAAGTTCCGAGTCATTATCGTGTACTGTACGTATAAACAGTATTTGGGTGCTGCATTATGTCTGGCTCTCTTCCGATTCGCGGCCGCGGAACCGCCACCAACCCGCACAACCGCTTCGCACCCAGTCGTTCCGTTGCCGAGGACGATGGCTGGTATCAGGAAGTGCCGATGACACAGGGCACGACAGTCACCTTCGAGACCGCCAAGAGCATCATCACTCGCAACAGCTCTCCGGACATTCCGTTCGATCGCTCGATCAACCCTTATCGAGGCTGTGAGCATGGCTGCATCTACTGTTTCGCCAGGCCCAGCCACGCGTACTGGGACATGTCGCCGGGGCTGGATTTCGAGACGAAGCTGATCGCCAAGACCAACGCGGCGGCGTTGCTGGAACAACAACTGTCGAAACCCGGCTATCGCTGCGCGCCGATCACGCTGGGTGCCAATACCGATCCTTATCAGCCTATCGAGCGAGAGCACAGGATCACCCGCGCCACGCTGGAAGTATTGCTGCGCTATCGTCACCCGGTCAGCATCATTACCAAAGGCTCGCTGATCCTGCGCGACCTGGATCTGCTGGCGGAAATGGCCAGGCTGCGGCTGGTGTCGGTGTTCATCAGCCTGACGACGCTGGACGACGAGCTCAAGCGCATCCTCGAGCCCAGGGCCGCAGCACCCAAGGCACGGTTGAGGGCGATCAAGGTGTTGCGTCAGGCCGGTGTGCCGGTTGGCGTGCTGTGTGCGCCGATCATTCCGATGATCAATGACAGCGAGCTGGAAGCCATGCTGGGCGAGGCGAAGGCGGCAGGTGCCTTGAGCGCAAGTTATGTGATGCTGCGCCTGCCACTTGAAGTGGCGCCCTTGTTCGACGAGTGGCTGAAGACGCATTACCCCCAGCGCGCCGATCATGTGTTGAGTCTGATCCGCCAGAGCCGGGGCGGTGCGCTGTACGACAGCCAGTTTGGCACTCGCATGCGCGGTGAAGGTCCATTTGCAGACCTGCTTGCCCAACGTTATGCGATGTCGATCAAGCGGTTGGGATTGAACAGGCGTGAGAGTTTCGTGCTCGATTGCGACGCGTTTTGCCCTCCGGGCGGGCAGATGTCATTGCTGTAACGAACTTGGGACTATCGTGCAAACCCGCATTCCAGAGCGGTCGCATTCAGTTTCACTTAAGCTTGGGCGTTTAGTCTGTAACTCGGAGTGACACCAGCGGTAGCGTTCAAAGGATTTGTTCGTGAGGCCAAACAACAGGGATCACATCCGGCTCTGGTTAAGCACGCATGAGAAATCCACATCAATCCGTCAGAGAGGATGAAGACATGAGAGACATGGATAAACAGCCGTCGGCTACGTCGGCCAGCACACATAGCCACTCGGATAGCGCCGACGTAGCGTTGAAACATATCGTCGATGGCTTCGTACATTTTCGTAAGGAAGTCTTCCCCCAACAGGAAGAACTCTTCAAGAAACTGGCTACCGCGCAATCGCCGCGAGCCATGTTCATTACCTGCGCGGATTCGCGCATCGTTCCCGAGCTGATCACTCAGAGCTCGCCGGGCGACCTTTTCGTGACCCGTAACGTCGGCAACGTCGTCCCGCCGTACGGCCAGATGAACGGTGGTGTATCCACGGCTCTGGAATACGCGGTCGTTGCGCTGGGCGTACAACACATCATCGTCTGCGGTCACTCTGACTGCGGTGCCATGCGAGCGGTGCTCAATCCCGACAGCCTGGACAAGATGCCGACGGTAAAAGCCTGGCTGCGCCACGCTGAAGTTGCCCGTACCGTCGTTGAACAGAATTGCAGTTGCAGTGGCGAGCTGGAAACCATGCAGGTCCTGACTCAGGAAAACGTGATTTCCCAGTTGCATCACTTGCGCACGCACCCTTCGGTTGCAGCCAAGATGGCCAGCGGTCAGCTGTTCATTCACGGCTGGGTCTACAGCATCGAAACCAGTGAAATTCTGGCCTATGACGCTGAAAGTGACCGTTTCGTGCCGCTCGACGGCTCGGGCCCGACACCGATGGCTTCCCCGAAAGCACGCTTTTCAGCTGACTGATATCAGTCACGGCTGACGGCACACCCTTCTTTAGCTGGTGGCGGCTGCGCATGGAGCGCGCCGCCAGCTTTGCCTCGTCTGAAGAATCCCGGAGAAGTGTCATGGGTGCTACAGCATTGAAATCCGTTTTACCACGGGAGCTGCTCGCTTCCGTGGTCGTGTTCCTGGTGGCCCTGCCCTTGTGCATGGGGATCGCAATCGCGTCCGGCATGCCACCTGCCAAGGGTCTGATCACCGGCATCATCGGTGGTCTTGTCGTCGGCTGGCTGGCCGGCTCGCCCTTGCAGGTCAGCGGTCCGGCCGCAGGTCTGGCGGTACTGGTCTTCGAAGTGGTGCGCGAGCATGGAATGGCGATGTTGGGGCCGATTCTGCTGTTGGCGGGTCTGCTTCAATTGCTGGCCGGTCGCTTCAAGCTCGGTTGCTGGTTCCGTGTCACGGCACCGGCCGTGGTCTACGGCATGCTCGCCGGTATCGGTATTCTGATCGTGCTGTCACAGGCCCATGTGATGTTCGACAGCGGACCGAAACCCTCCGGGCTGGATAACCTGATCGGTTTCCCGACGACGCTGGTCCAGGCCTTTGGGCCGGGATCGGGTATGCAAGCCGGTATGCTGGGCCTGGGTACAATTCTGATCATGTGGGGTTGGGACAAGATTCGTCCCTCGTCATTGCGCTTCGTTCCGGGTGCCCTGCTGGGTGTCGGTATCGCGACCGCCATCAGCCTGTTCATGGCGCTGGACGTCAAGCGTGTCCAGGTACCTGAAAACCTCTCTGACGCCATCGACTGGCTGCGCCCCGCCGACCTGATGAACCTGGCCGATCCTGCGATCCTGATCGCGGCCATCGCTGTGGCTTTCATCGCCAGTGCCGAAACACTGCTCTCTGCCGCAGCGGTCGACCGCATGCACAGTGGCGTGCGGTCGGACTTCGACAAGGAATTGAGCGCTCAGGGCGTGGGTAACATGCTGTGCGGCCTGTTGGGCGCCCTGCCTATGACGGGTGTGATCGTGCGCAGTTCGGCCAACGTTCAGGCCGGTGCGACAACGCGCTTCTCGACGATTTTCCACGGCCTGTGGCTGCTGGCGTTCGTCCTGCTGCTGTCCAGCGTGCTGCAAAGCATTCCGGTCGCGAGCCTTGCCGGTGTGCTGGTGTACACCGGTCTGAAGCTGGTCGATCTAAAGACGTTCAAGGGGCTGGGTCGCTACGGTCGCATGCCGATGTTCACCTACGCTGCAACTGCGGGCGCGATCATCTTCACCGACCTGTTGACCGGCGTTCTGGTGGGCTTCGGTCTGACCCTGGTCAAGCTGGCGCTCAAGGCGTCGCGACTGAAGATCAATCTGGTCGAGCTGCCGGGCAAGAACGAGTACGAGCTGCGTCTGGTGGGTGCGGCGACGTTCCTGAAAGTGCCGGCGCTGACTCAGGTGCTGGGCACTGTTCCGGTCGGCACCACGTTGCACGTGCCGTTGAACAACCTGTCCTACATCGACCACTCCTGTCTGGAGCTGCTTGAAGACTGGGGGCGTGCCAATGCCGCTCACGGGACCAAGCTGGTGATTGAACCTCGGGGCTTGAAGCGTCGACTCGAAGGAAGGGTGTACACCAACACGGGGATTGGTTCAGGCGCCGCCTGATTCAATCTGCTGTTGATGATCGGCACAGGGAGCCGGATGGGTCTTCGCGTAGCAGCGGAGCATCATTCGGCTCCTTCCTTTGCGGCGAAGACATGAATTCGGTGGCGAATCAGCCCGCGGAACGTTCCAGTTCCAGACCGATACCCAATTGACGTGACAGACTCGGCCAGCGCTTCCAGGCGGCTTCGGTGTCGGGGCTGCTCAGTTTCTCGCGATAGGCCTCGACCGAGTCCAGCGCGAAATCCTCATCATCAAGCAATTGATCAACCGCGTGATGGACGGCCTCGTCCAGCTGGTTGGCAAACTGTTCGCCGATCAACTGGTGAGCGATCACGCTGGCAACCGTCGTGTTGGACGGGATCAGCGGCTGGCCGAAGTGTTTGATGTAAAGATCGTTCACTTCCTCGACCAGACGATGCGCCAGATAGGCCTCATCCAGCAGGCTGTCGAGCCCTTCGTGGCCCTGCATGATTTCAGGTGGTGCGGTGAAAAAGTGCTCGGCAATCTTGAGTACCGGTTTGATCTGGCCTTCGATGCCTGCCTCGATCGCCACTTCGTGAGCGGCGTCCAGCAGATCGGGGACCAGGTCGATATAAGCGGTGACAAAACGCGTCAGTGCGCCCTGTGCGTCAACTTCGGGCAGGTGGATGGCAGGATGAAGGTGCGGAAGCTGAGTTTTCAGCTGTTGCAGCAGCTGGCCTGTCTCGGCCTCGTGCTGTTGTGCTCGTTGGATCTGCTCGCGCAATGCGGCCGTGTTCATGACGGTATGGGCTCCTGAAAGCATATAACCAGGTGGGTGTTATTGATCAAAGTCATACGTTAGCTTGATTAACTAAATACCTCAGACGTTTTTGTCATAACCGATTCACATTTATATGCTTTCGCTCTAAAAACCCTCTTTTTGAGCGTTTTTCCAAGGACCAACCGGCCAATCAGCTCACTGTTTGCCACTGTGCACTCATCCGGCGCTGCGTTGCGTTCCTCGTGCCGTGTCTATACTCGACGTTTGAGGAAGTCGGCTTGTGGCCTCTGGTCACGGTCCTGCAGTCGGTAGCCCACTGCCTTGCCCGCGGCGTGATCCGCGTAGAACAAGCGTGTGTGGGGGAACCCGAAATGCGGCATCCAAGGGTCTGGATGGGCCTGCTGCTGTGGTCAGCGTTTGAGCAGGCACAGGCAGACTGGAAGACCAATATGTCACCCGGCGCGTCAGTGGTTAGCGGAGCCGTTTTCGATCTGCACATGACCATTTTCTGGATTTGTGTGGTGATCGGCGTGGTGGTGTTTGGCGCCATGCTCTGGTCGATAGTTGCGCATCGTCGTTCCGCCGGCCAGAAGGCTGCGCATTTCCATGAAAACACCACGGTCGAGATCCTCTGGACTGTCGTCCCGTTCCTGATACTGGTCGCCATGGCCATCCCGGCCACCCGCACACTGATCAGCATGTACGACGCCAGCGAGTCGGACGTCGATATCCAGATCACCGGTTATCAATGGAAATGGCACTACAAGTACCTGGGACAGGACGTCGAGTTCTTCAGCAACCTCGCCACCACCACTCATCAGATCCACAACCGTGACGACAAGGGCGAGCACTACCTGCTGGAAGTGGATCAGCCTCTGGTGCTGCCCGTCGGCGAGAAGATCCGCTTTCTGGTCACTGGAGCCGACGTGATCCACTCCTGGTGGGTGCCAGCGTTTGCGGTCAAGCGTGACGCGGTCCCAGGGTTCATTCACGAAGCCTGGACGCGGATCGAGAAGCCCGGCATCTACCGAGGCCAATGCACCGAACTGTGCGGCAAGGACCACGGCTTCATGCCCATCGTGGTCGATGCCCGCTCGCCCGCCGATTATGAAAACTGGCTGGCCGGGCGCAAGCAGGAGGCCGCGAGGCTCAAGGAGCTGACCAGCAAGGACTGGACCCGCGAAGAGCTCATCGCCCAAGGCGACAAGGTCTATCACACCGTTTGCGTGGCCTGTCATCAGCCTGAAGGGCAAGGCCTGCCGCCGATGTTCCCGGCTCTCAAGGGCTCGAAGATCGCTACCGGCCCGATTGCCGATCACTTGAACATCGTCGTCAACGGCAAGCCGGGCACAGCCATGGCGGCGTTCGGCAAACAGCTGTCAGAGGTGGATATCGCCGCCGTCGTGACTTACGAGCGCAACGCCTGGGGCAACAACAAGGGCGACATGGTCACGCCCAGGGAAGTGCTGACGCTCAAGCAGGTGCAGCCATGAATGGGGTGCCGTTTCGCAGCGAAGGAGACCGTGGGAGGCGCCACCACGTCTTCGACGTAGCGCTCTCGCACAGCAAAAACGGGACTGTGGGAGGCGGCTTGCCGGCGATGAACGATGACGCGATTTTTCTGATA
>Ga0308164_10004663_pt1 | contig 11476 bp, 6 predicted proteins | sample PhyTR2_FD_201031 | JGI IMG/M metagenome (GOLD analysis project Ga0308164, IMG submission 201031) | Phyllosphere microbial communities from UC Gill Tract Community Farm, Albany, California, United States - DLSLT.R2 | ecosystem: Host-associated > Plants > Phyllosphere > Unclassified | place: USA... | reverse complement strand
CCATTCCCAAAGATCTTCATTTGCTGGTTTGGATAATATTGCTGCGATGAGCATTTCTTTCCGAAATAAGATGGATGAAAGGGGAAATAAGCTAGGCGATATTCAAGTTATGAAAAAATTGAACTTTTCGGCGGAAAACCTCCAGGAAAGTATAAACTTTTTTTACGACAGTGAAGCAAAGCGGTTCAAGAATTTTCCTTATATAGAATTTTCCTTTTTAGACTTTGGGGAGGGTATTTCAAAAACATTGCGTCCTGGCTATGAACTGAGCAAAGATGGGGAAGTGTCTTCCATTACGGATACTGAAGTTTTGCGCTATGCCTTTAGGCACGACTCATCAAGACATTCCTCAGCATCTCCTGAAAACGAAAACAAGCTAATTCCAAGGGGACTATATGACGTCCTAGTGCTGGTAAAACGTTACCGAGGCCTTATAGTAGCTAGGAGTAATAATGGAAGGTTGATTTATGATTTCTCGGACGGCAGCACTGCTACGGATGGAGTTGAGTTCTTAAAGAGTAGTCGCTACTTTTTTCCGGGAACACTGATTTCGATCTATATTCCCGCTGTTGAAGATATAACAAAACTTAATCTTTCTACAATAAAGCCAGAAATTGAATTTCCGGCAAATGTGAGGGTTTCAGGCAAGTATAAGTATATAAGCTTTGCCGACATATATGATAAGCTGAATTATGCTAAGCCCGAACTTTACAATAGCCTTTTCCGTGAACTGCGTTCCAAACTTCCGGTGCGTGAAAAGCCATCGCTTGTTTTCTTTGATTTCTTGACAACCCACCATGTTGAAAAACGAATCTTAAGGAAGGTTCTGTACTTTCTTGTTTCTGATTACGAAGTGAATAGGATGAACAACGTCGTGATTATAAATTTTTTTCACACAGACCTGTTGAAGGAAGTATCAGATGAATTAATGGAGCTGAGTACAGAGATAAAAAATTATAAAATTCATCCACTACCCGTAACATCCTTTAATCCTACAATAGGTGAGCTCAATGTAGTCTGGCTTGGTATTTTTGATGTGGAGGATAGAAAAAAGCTTGAACAATTACTTTATGATGAATATTCCTTGGCGAAATCAGACTTTAGAGATCCCCAGAATATAGCCGGGCATATAATAAATTTCGATGCCTACGGCAACTTAATATCGAATTTTCCAAGTAGCACCGAGTTGGTGAAGATATATCGGCGACAACAAATTCATATGTACTCCTTGGAGGTACAACGCCTAATTGATAAACATAGTTGCATATGGGAAGGTGGGGAAGATAAGATTTTTTTATGCAGTGGGAACTACTACCAAAGACAATATATAGAGGTCACAGACCTTTTGAATGACAGAACCGATAGCCAGATTGTTTCTAGGCTACTTTTTGATCTTGTTGCGAATGCATGCGGGAACATTGAGGATTATCATTTTATTGGCATCACTTCAACAAGCCAGAAGCTCTTCAAAGCCCTCGAATTGCAAAATATTATTGCGAGAGAAAAATATATTGTCTTTGACAGTTATCATGTTTTGGAAAAAGATGGAGAAATGGACCAGATCGAGAGGGGGAAAAAGTATATATTGATTTGTGATGTGATTGCCACCGGTTCGCTTACACAAAGGTTGTATGACAAACTAAAAGAGAATGGGGCGGAGCTCGCTATTGTAGGGGTCCTAGTAGATACTAGGACTGACGAGGGGGGGCTATCAAACACCCTCATGAATAGCTTTCCTGGGAAGATCAAAAGCCTTTTCCGTCGTGGCATTTCAAAATATATGAAAACTCACATATCGGATGAATTAGCAATTAAAAGGATCATACGTATAAATCCATTTACGAACATTCCAATTACTTTGAGCATTGACAAGACCTATTATAGGGATTCTGTAATATTTCCGTCGAATATAAGTTTTACCGAGGTGGATCAAAAGATAGTTGTAGATAACGAATTTCTTTTTGAAGCAAACGAGCAAGATATAAATGTTGGGTATTTGAAGTTTAACAGCTTAGTTCATCCGTATTTTTTCGATACGGATAAGATTTTTTCTTCAATAGGAGAAGGCCACCTGAAGAAGTTGTTCGAAAGGATCGGCAGACCAAATCTCGCAACCGATGCTATCAAAATTTTTTACCCACGAAAATCAGGAATTGAGCACTTCGATATCAATCTTTTGAAAAGCGCTTTAGGTAATCATGATGTCGAGCAGGTTGAGTTAGAAAGGTTTAGCACCTCCGAAGGGTGGAGGTTCCCCCATAACAGCAACTATACGGTAAATCACGTCAACAATAAGATATGCTTCATTCTTGACGATGGTTCATGCTCGGGAGACTCGTTGATGCAGATGGTCGATGAGATTGCCTTTTATAATGTGCGGGAGATCCTTGTGCTATGCTTTGTTGGAAGGGTTGGCGATCATAAACGAGAATTTTTCTCCAGGTTGTCCACGCTCAAAGTGAACGGCGTGACAAGCGTAGACATTTCCATTTATTTTGTGAGCCATTGGCATTTGCCAACATATTATCTCGATGAAAATCCAAATATCAACGAACGACATTGGCTTAATGAAGTAATATCCTTTCCAAATGCACCTTTAGCGTTAAAACGTATAGCAAAGAATGTTCTGGGCCAAATTATCCCACAGGAGAAAAAAGATTTCAAGGATTACAAATATCTTCCTAAGGAAAAGAATTCAGACGGCACCAAAGCGCCTAAGAAAGCGCTTCTGGTCGTGAGGGAGGAATTAGGTAAGGTTATAGGTTTTAGACTGTACAGCCAAAGCTTTAAGTTTTTCGATCTTTTCTTTAAAAAATATGAACTTCTGCCTATTGCAGAAGAACATTACAGAGAGATGGAACTCTTGTGTGCGTGCTTTATTTTTGAGCCTTACTTATACGAAAGGATGAAAGGTGTATTGCCAGATATTGCACTCCAGATTGAGGAATTTGTACAGAAGTTGATATTTGGAAAAACAATCAACCTTGATGACCTGACCTATGAATGGGACAAGACAGATATCATACACCTTTTCTTTATCGTTTTTAGAAACCAGCCAATGATTACCCTATTGTCAAAGGAGAACTTTAGGGACCTTGTACATTTTACATATCCTAAGCATTCTGGTATAAACTATATTCTTTATAAACTTTTATATTATTTCCCAATCAATGCGGAGGAACTTTCGACCAAGAACTTAGACCTGCGATTAAAGGAACTGATGCTTGAGCTTTCCAATGATGACAGCATTCCCAAAAAGGAGATCAAGAAGTTCTATACCTTCATTGCCTCGCTGCCCGCAAGGGGTGATTTTGGTTCGCAATTAGCTATGCTGAAAGATCGTTACATCCAGCAGGATCGACCTGAGCTTCATGAGTCTAAGATATCCCTTAATCATAATATTTCTTTGTTCATTGCAAACGTTAGAAACTTCGTCGTAGAACTGGAGACCGATGGCACCGTTGATGAGAAAGATTGGATTGAAAATCGTGAAATTTGGTTTCAGATCAGCCAGTTTGTGGCGCCGATCCTCTCTTTTTCAAAGACTTTCAGTGGATTCTTAAAACCATACCCTTACTTTTTAAAGCTGAAGAATATTGAAGAGGGAGAAGGTTCATTAAGAGAAATGATGGGGAACATTAACGAGGTTGTGTTCCTCCCATCAGAGAATATCAAAGAGAAGGAGAAGCTTGAGGGATTGGAAAGGGACATTACCCGTGTACAGTTGAGAATAGAAGTAAATTCTGATTTTCATAAACTGATAAAAGAAAATAAAACTTCCTTGAACGTTTTTATTGAAGACCTTAAATCGAGATTGAAAGAGAATGGTAAAACCGTTGATTTTGAGGAAGACGAACTCTTCGGTGCCGAGATGTTCAATATTCCAATGCAATATACCGATGTTTTGTTGACTCAGGAATTGGTTAATAACATCAAAAACCACTCAGCATCAGATCAGGATGCTGTCGTCGTGATAAGACTGGCGGTACAAAGTGGAAAAGTTCAACTTCTAATACGCAATAAAATTTCGGTCACTAGTTTCGACAAAAGTAATGGCGAAGGGTTAAAATGCCTTTACTTATTAGCAGAGTTCGGACCTTTTGGATTTAGCTACCATTCTGAAACCCAGGGTTCAGACTTCATACAAATACTAACCTTTAAAGCAATATAACTTGGAAACCAAAAAAATAAACCTCTTTGTATTCGATACGCCCAACAACTATGAAAAGTCCAAGAAGTTTATCGGTAACGTAGGCGTTAACCTCAAAAGTATGCACCGTGTAGATGGAGTTGATGATTTCAGGAAAATTCTTGGTGAATTGAATAGTGATGATCTAGTCTTCATGGCAGTGCATGTCTTCTCGACTGACAATGTAAACGGTATCAAACTATTTACAACATCGGGGCTTACGAGCGAATTTCCTAATCTTGGATTCATTTATATTTCAGAAGGCAATTCAGATGAAATACAGCATCTAATGGTTGACTCTGGAATCCCTTCTGCACGCATATATAAGAACCACCAAATACTCTCAGAGCTACGGGACGACCGGATGAAGGTACTCACGAAGGCTCAACTTTTAGAAGAGGCCGCTGTCGGTACAGGCACTCCGCAATTCGATTATGCTGTGATTACAGCCCTTTACCAAGACGAGTTTGAAGAAGTGGAAAAGGTATTTGATTTTCCTGAAGATGAAACCATTGCTACGGGCAATAAGGATTATAGGGTTGGGTATTTAAAAACGAACCGGAACAAAAAAATTATTGCCGCCTTTCAGAATTCTACCGGGATGGTAGAAGCAGGTATAATCGCGATGCACATGCTCGAAAAGTTTAGACCCAAATATCTAATCATGTCCGGCGTTTGTGGTGGTACAATGGATTCAAATATTGGCGATATCATAATTGCCAAGCAAATATTTACTTTCCAAAAAGGCAAGGTATCCGATCTTACTGTTAAGGATGGCCGAGGAAAACCCATTCCTTTAGAACTATATTCAAGGGAACAGCAACCTGTTGATTATGATAAGCTTTATGACCAGAATGGGGATCAAGTAAATATAAGTATTGAGAAGTTTGAACGTGAGAGAGACTCAACGGTTGATCTAGATACCAAAGTCGAGGATAGATTGAATATGGGGTTGAAAAGAGCAATGATTCGAGTTAACAATGCAATAAAGGAACGGGCTTTTCACAATTCAAATGATGTTACGGCTAAAATTGAGCCTATGGCTTGCAGTACCATGGTAATCAACAGGCAAGGGTATTTTGAGGATACGATAAGGTCTGTTGAAAGGAAAACAGCTGCAGTTGAAATGGAGTCTTTTGGAGTTGCAAGGGCATGCAAATTCGGAAATGATGGCTTAACAAAACCAATTATTTTCAAATCAGTGATGGACTTTACCCAAAAGAAGACAGATGTTGTAGATGGATTTGACCGAAAGAAATTTGCCGCTGCCACCAGTGCCCAGTTTCTTGCTGCATTATTTGAAGAGAATTTGATCTGATAAACCTACGAGAATACCGACCTAGAAACTGCTCCTTTTAAGGAGGGTGTTTCATGAAATACACCCTTAAGCTGCAAGTCCTAGTTGCACGATGGGTGAACCTATCTGCATTCTTTAAATACGATCAGGGCATCCGAAAAATTATTTACGCCACTAATCGATCGAAGGCTACACCGAGAGATCGGCAAAATAGCCAAGACCAAAGGTGCGTTTTCTTCCTGATACCAACTGACAAAATTTATATACCTCGTCATTAAAAGTCAATAAGAAATGGAAAATGCCAATCCAAAACTGGAGACTGGCATTCTATTGATTTAATATTTTTAAGTATGGTGGCGTAATTATTCAGGAGAATAGGTTCTCTTAGATGCTTATTTTATTAACTGACACAGTTCACGTTACACTCCCTTTGGTGACCTGGTTGATTGGCTTTAAAGGGGGACAACTATCTTCGTAATCCGTTTTTTCGATTCTGGTCCTGTTCATTTTTCTTAGAAAACAGTTCTCTTAACTGCTCCTGCCTTTTATGCTCATATACCCTAAGTTCAAATTTTGAAATGAGCGTAAGATCCCGGCTTTCCATTCCCCGTACCTGAGGCTTAAATTCTGGTTTAACGGCTTCCCTTTTTTCCCTTTTCAGGCTATCATTAGCTTTTTCCTTCTCCTTAGCGGCGCCGGTCAACTTATCAAGCATATTAATCTTTTTAGGCTCCTGCCCCATCAGCTCACTGTATCGCTTTTCGCTATCTTTAAACCGATTTAATTGCTCTTTGACGTCTTTTATAGGCAGCGCAAAGGTTTCCTTTTTGATGGCTTTCTGCAGCCCGGCATTTGAATAGATGAACCGGTCATTTCCTTCCTTGAACCCATTTTTCTCCATAATGGAAGAAACATTGACACTAGTATTTCCCTGCTGCAGTTCTCCTTTAATTTCCTGAATGGCACTTTCTACCCTAAGGTTATAATCCTTTACAAAATCGTGCTCTTTCTTTTCCTCCGGAGTTGGTTGTAATCCCTCCTTTTTTGCCCCGGCTGAATGGGTCTCAGATTTTGGCTTTTCAATGTTTCCTTTGCCTGGTGCATCTGCTTTAAAAAGGTCCGTATCCTTTTGCTTTCCTAAATGTTCCTCCAGGGCCGATTTAAGGAGATGTGGGTTAACATTTTTAAGGTGCTCAGCCTTTAACTTGTTTCCCTGTAAGGCCTTGCTTACCTCGATCCATTTGTAATCAATGGCCGAACCTTTTACAGAGATGTTATCTTTTTTAAAGCTGATACCCGATATCCCATTTTTATTTTCGGAAAGTTGAACATCTACGCCTCGCTTTCTCAGTTCTGCTTTCAATTTTTCAGGACTATCAATTTCTTTTTTTAACAGCACTTCTTGCAAATGCTTGCGGATTTCATTTTTCTGCTTCTGAATTTTAAGATTTTTATCTCGGACTGGCTTGTTTTGTTTTTGCTGTTTATTGATCTGCTTTTCCTGTTCTGTTGCATATCTAAACCCTTTCTTCTGACTTGGGTCATAGACAACTGTTCTCCCTTGCGTTTGTCTTAAGCCCTGCTCCTTCTCTACCTTATCGCAGGCAACCTGCAGCCGATCTTTGATCCGGTGATCATTGAGCAGCTCCCCGTCCATACTCACCCGGTTTGCCACAACATGATAATGGTCATGAGCCTTGTCCTTATGCTGCACCACCACATACTGGTGGTTATCCCTTTCAATGCCAATATCTTTTAAAATACTGTCGATCGCCTGCTCCGCCTGGGCACGGTTTAATTTTTCATCCGGATGAAAATTAATCTGCACATGCAGCACCGGTTTTTGAACCGTTTTCCGGTCATCAGCTACCTCCCGCATTTGCTTTCCCATTTCCCTGCTTGAGCCGTAAACCTGGTTAAACTCAAGTACACTTGCGCGCGTCTGCTCCGGATACTTTTTAGCTTCCTGCAGGGCGTAAGATATCGCCTTGGAAAATCCGTTTCCGGTGTTAGCGTTTGCGGTAGGCATGGCGTATTTTTTCTATCAGTTCTTTCAGTGTACTGCTTACCTCGGCCGGAATAATGCCGGTAGAATTGGCGTGCCTGGTTAGCTGATTTAAATTATTTGCAATCCCGTTTAAGGTCTTTTTTTCTTCCCCATCGGCCTTAATGATACTGCCCGAAAGCAGCACTTTTCGGGCGTATTCGCTTACTGACGTTCCCGCCTCTTTGGCCCTGTCCTGTATGATCTTTTTATCCGACGGGCTGACCCGAAGGATAATATTGGTCTCTTTTTCCATCTTCAAAAATTCTGTTTTTTGTTTGCTTCGCCTAGACATTAGCAGAGCGTTTTGTCTAGGCGTTGCTCTTCCAAAAAGTAGCGTAGCGTGAAGCTTTTTGGCGAGGGTTGGTGGTGGATATAATGGAGTGAAACAAAATGTATATACATCTGCCCCCCCTCGCTTCTTTACGCTTACCCTAAGGTAGGGAGAATTTAGGATTTGTCAAAATCCTAAATTCGAAGCTGGCTTAGGGGCAGACCGAGAACAAAAAATGCCCCATCAAGGGCATTTTGGTTTGAAGGTCAACTATCTATATATACGAATATCTGTATATTCGTATATATGGATATCTTAATCGGTAAGCTTGATTTGGAACCAAATCAAGCGGTGTGCTTTAACTGCGGAAAAATACTGACGAGCGAGCATCAATATGATATGGTAGTATGTACATGTGGGTCCATGGCTGTTGATGGCGGAAATAATCTAAGGATTATAGAACTGAAAGAAAATCCTGCTCGCACTTGTGGCTTATCACCTTCGGCTGATTCATTATTTAAGGTGAGGTTTAACGCTTAATTCTAGTTAAAGGATATCGGCTTGGAAATATTCTCTAAGAAGATAATGTAAGCAACCTAATCAATCCCCTTATTTAAGTCGCAATATCAGAGATCAATTGTTTTATTGGAGATCAAAACCTATATTAGTATACATTTAACACTCTCACCATGAATCTTAAAACATTACCTACATTCTTTAAACTCGAATTCACCCGATATCCCACTATCACTAAAATTGTAAAGTCTAAACTTCCCTAGACTTAAATGGATTTAGAATTTTTACTAAAACAATTACAGGATTGGACCAATAAAGTTCCACTATTAATTTTAGGAAGCGGGGCCTCAGTTCCTTTTGGTCTACCGTCAATGTGGGCACTAGGAGATTATATCAAAAGTAACGTTGTTCTAAGTGAGCCAGATGATTTACAACAATTTGAATACTTTAAACAACAATTCGATCAAAATGGAGATCTAGAGAGCACACTTTCCTTGCTAACCCTTAGACCCAAGGTTTTAGAGCAAATTGTCTTTAAAACCTGGGAACTTGTAAATAGCATAGATTTGTTAGCTTATGAAAAGTTCATTACTACCGATCTAGAATTCCCCTTATCTAAATTAACTGAGCATTTATTATCAACTGCAGAAAGAAAATTATCGATTGTTACTACCAATTATGATCGATTAGCAGAATACGCTGCAAGCATAGCCAAAGCTATAATATGTACCGGCTATGCTCAAAATTATATCTCTCATTTTTCTGCTAATATCCATACAAATAATCTTTCTTCAATTAAGGGATTCAAAGGGCAGGTTAATCTGTGGAAAGTACATGGTTCTTTAGACTGGTTTAAAAATGCAGTGGAAGAAAACATCCAGTTACCATTGAGGAGCACTATTCCAAATACTTTTACACCTCTCATCGTGACTCCTGGTTTAAGTAAATATTATGAGACGCATAATGAACCCTACCGAACCATTTTTGCACAAGCAGATAAAGCGATGGAGGATGCAAATGGATTTCTTTGTATAGGCTATGGCTTCAATGATGTGCACGTTCAGCCTAAACTCATCTCTGAGATTAAAAATAGCAAACCAATAATTGTTATCACTAAAGAATTGACTCTTAAGACGAAACAATCTATTATTGGCAATAATTGCAAACATTATATTCTTATGGAAGAGTCTGGTGGAACTGACACTAAAGTCTATTCATCAAAAATGGGAGAATTCATTATTCCAGACGTAAGCTATTGGAATCTTGCAGAATATTTGAAAATCATTATTTAATTAACCCTATGGCCATATTTAATTTTGAAGCCGAAGCTTCCATCGGTAGCGTATTTAGTGTAGATACCTCTACCATCATTGTAAAAGTAGAAGGATTAGAAAAGCTTCGCAAAATGCAAGTCAATCATTTAATTGCTGTAAAAAGTTCGAAGGCAGGGCAACATTTGATTGGAATCATAAATCGAATAACACGTAAAATCTCAGATGAAGAACCAATTTTAGGAGACAATCTAGGGTTAAGCACCTTTTTGTTGACCGAAAACATAGTTAAGGTGAATTTAATTGGTACTCTTCTAGATAAATATGGACAAAAAGAAAATGTTTTTAAACGAACCCTAGATACCGTTCCGGAAATAGATGCTCCATGTTTTCCAATAGATGGAGAGAATATTACAAAGTTTATGAAGACAATTTCTACTGCAGAGAACTATAAGATTCCTTTATCCATTGGTAGTTATTCTATAGATGAAAGTGCCGAAGCTTTCCTTGATGGGGATAAGCTTTTTCAAAGACATGCGGTTATAGTAGGAAGCACTGGTTCCGGGAAATCTTGGTGTGTTGCTAAATTAATTGAACAAATTGCCAAATTACCAATGGCAAATTGTATTCTATTTGATATACATGGAGAATACAGTTGTGCTGACTTTAAAACTGAAGGAATTCACCATCTCCGAATAGCAAACCCCTCAGATTTAGGGAAAACGGGTAATTTGGAAAATGATGTTATCATGTTGCCTTATTGGCTTCTAAGCTATGAAGAAATGCTTGCTATGCTTCTTGACAGAAGTGATAGTAATGCACCAAATCAGGCAATGATTTTTTCGAAAATGGTATTTAATGCAAAAGAGAAGTACTTAGAATCCATTGGAGATACTACATTCAAGGGGAATATTACTATTGATAGCCCTGTACCATACAGAATAAATGATGTCCTTGATGAAATCAAAAAACTAGATGAAGAAATGGTTCCCGGATCAAAGGCTGGCTCAGAAAAGCAGGGGCCATTTAATGGAAAAATGACCAGATTTATTCAGAGACTAGAGGCTAAAAAGGAAGATAAACGGCTAGGATTTATGTTTCAAATATCAGACGATGAACTTAAAATTGACTGGATGAGCCAACTATGTGGTTGCTTAATGCATGGTTCAAGTTGTAAAGAACGAAAAGATGGTGTGAAAATTATCGACTTTTCAGAAGTGCCGTCAGATGTTCTTCCACTAGTTATAGGCCTTGTTGCAAGAGTCGTTTTTTCCGTTCAACAATGGACACCGGCTGAGAAACGACATCCAATTTGCTTATTTTGTGATGAGGCTCACTTATATATTCCAGAAAGAACAAACCAAGATGCTTCATCCGAACTTGGCCTTAAGAACTTTGAACGTATTGCTAAGGAAGGAAGAAAGTATGGGGTGAGCTTAACGGTCATAAGCCAGCGCCCTGCTGAAGTAAATAGAACAGTATTGAGCCAGTGCAACAATTTTATTTCATTGCGTCTTTCGAATGCAGAGGATCAAGCCGTAATCAAAAAACTTCTTCCTGATAATTTAGCTGGACTTACGGATGTTCTACCGATTCTTGATATTGGTGAGGCTTTGATTGTCGGAGATGCCTCACTATTACCTACCAGAGTGACTATTAGCGAACCAGGGATTAAACCTCAAAGTGCAACAATTAAGTTTTGGAAGGAATGGAGTAATGATGACGCGGAGCAAGCAATTGAAAAAGCTGTATCCGGACTTCGGAGACAAACCAAATCATAAGTAGATTATTATTAATAGCAAAGAGCACTCATCTTGTCGTTACACTTGTCTCGTAGAAATTCACCAAATATATTTTTTGAGTCAGGGTTTTGTAAATCCAAAAC
>Ga0308164_10004662_pt1 | contig 11477 bp, 17 predicted proteins | sample PhyTR2_FD_201031 | JGI IMG/M metagenome (GOLD analysis project Ga0308164, IMG submission 201031) | Phyllosphere microbial communities from UC Gill Tract Community Farm, Albany, California, United States - DLSLT.R2 | ecosystem: Host-associated > Plants > Phyllosphere > Unclassified | place: USA... | reverse complement strand
TGTCCGCGGCGGTGTCTGAAAGCGTGCGCTGATCGGCCGCGGCGGTGTACCGCGCGACCTCGCTGTCGGTCGTGTGACCGGTCCACGCCTTGATCTCTTGATTCGAGCAGCCGGCCTCGGCGAAGCGCCGCGCGGCGGCTTTGCGCAGTCCGTGTGCCGAGCAGTTCGGCAGGCCAGCCTCGTCGCACCATTGGCGGAACTTGTTGCCGAAGCCCTTCACCGAGAACTGCTTGCCGAACTCGGTGACGACGAAGAACGCGCCGACCGTCGGCGTCGCGAGGATCGACTCCGCCAGGCCGGGCATGATCGGCAGCGACACAAAGACCTTCGTCTTTTCCTGCGTCAGTTCGAGCCGGGTGTCGCGAACGCTGGCGGGGCCCATCTTGCGAGCATCACCGCCGCGCTGGCCCGTCCAGATCATCAAATCGAACGCCAGCCGGGCGACCGTGCCGATCGCGTGGCGCCGTTCGTACGCGGCGATCTCTTCCTCGCTCCAGCTGTGGAACCCGCCCCCGCTGATTTTGAACGGACGCGTGACGATGACCGGGTTCGACCCGGCCATGCCAATGCGCATGGCGAACTTCATCAGGGCGGAAAGCCGCTTGCGGAGCATGTTCGCCGACGTCCGGTGCGGCAACAGTTCGGCGAGCATCGCTTCGACGTGCCGCGGCTGCAGCTCGCGCACCATGATCTCGCCGTAGCGCCGCCCCTTGCGCGTCCGCGAGCGCCAGCGCTCGAGCGTGCCGCGATAGACGACGCGTGTGCGCTCGCCCGGATCGAGAAAGTCGGGGGAGCGGTAATAGCGGGACAGCAGATCGTCGAACGTGCCGACCGCGGCGCGATTGGCGCCGGCTTCGATCGCTGGCGCGCTGACGCCTTCGTTGCACGCGCGCAGCTCGGCTAGAAACGCGTCGGTCCCCGGCTCGTTCTTGAAATAATAGGTGACGAAGCCCGTCCGGCGATACCGGTAATGGGCCTTGCCATGGCGGTCGCGGAACGTGCTGACGTGCTTCGGAAGCCAACGCCGCTTCACGCGAACATCTCGTCCAGTCTGTTCGCGCCGGCAGGGACCACCCCTGCCCCGGTCGTGACGATGATCCGGCCGGGTTCGATCTCGACCCGCACGGGGATGCCGACTTTCGCAGCTGCACGGAACACGCGCGCGAGGTCGGCTTGGCGAACAAGGGCGCGAGCGCTCATCGCTGCGCCGATTCGAGCGGGGTATCGGCGAGGACCGCGCGCAGCTTTGCAGCGTGCTGCATCATTTTCGCAGCGCGCGTTTCAAGCGTCCTGGCGGTCACGAACAGGTCGAGGTTCGACACGCCGCGATCGGCGTTGAGTTTGTGGTTCAGGCTTCGAACGCAAACCCCTAGCGCATCCGCCAGCGCCTTTTTGCCGCCGAGGATCTCGTATGCGGTTTGGAGCCCCATCATCCGTGATATCTCGATCGGGAGGCCGCGCTGTTCCCGCTTTGGGGAACGGCTCTCAAGGGCTGCGGACGTTTCGATGTCGCGTGCTTCGGGGGGAGCGGTGCTGATCACCATGGAATTCCTGCAGATGCTGGGGAGGCCAGAGGACGCGCCAGTGGGCGTTCTTGTAGAAAGCGTTTCGCCAAGACCGGCGAACGGGTCCGAGCAGGAGCGGCGGGCCGAGCCAGCAAGGACGCCGCGTGGCATGTCGGCCGCGGCAGACGGCAACGTCCGCGACCTCACAAAGCCCACCATGCGGCGATAGGCATCCAGCAGAGCAGCGACGCCGTGCCGACCGCAAGGACCCGATAGCCTATGGGCAAGCGCTGCTGTTCGACGCCGTTCATCGGATGACCCCCTCGACAGCCGGGTTGATGGCCGGCTCGACGTTGCCGAGGGCGAGGCGGCAGATGCGCTGCCATTGCGGCGCGACCGACCCGACGATGACGCCGAACGCTGCAGCGCCACCGCCCGCAAGCAAGCCGATGCCGAAGCCGTGGAGGATGTGCTGGGCCATCAACCGCGCCGATCCGCCATGCCGGCGGCAAGCATGATGATCGCGACCGGGACCCAGATCACGGCGAGCACGATCGCGACGACGACCTTCGCCACGCGGCGGTGACGCATGCGGCGCTCGATGCGCGAGCGGCTGGTTGCAGCGGCGGCGATCACTGAAGCACCGCCGCGGCAGGAGCCGTAACGCAGCGCGAGCACGTCGCCGGCCCGCGCCAGCCGCACGTATGCGAGCCGTCGCCGGCGACGCACGGATCGTTTTCGCTGCACCCGCAGCCGCGGCAGATCCGGGGATGATCTTCGGCCGGCGTATCGCGCAGCTGAAAGTACACGTCGATGTCGATCGGGAAGGCATCGGCGAATGCGTCGACGGTCTCGCGATAGCGCGCCGTCGACCCCTCTGTTTCGAGCAGCATGACGAGCGCCCGTGCCTCGGCCTGATTATTCGCGCTGATGCTGCGCGCGACCGTGTCGACGGACAGGCCGGCGGCAATACGGCGCAGACGCAGATAGCGCGCAGGCGTCAGCGGCAGGAGAACCGAGGGCGCCGGGCGGCGTCGTTCGATGGGCATCGCGACATGGATCATGGGGCAATCCTTCCAGACAAAGGGGTGACGGCGCCGGAAGCGGGATCTTCCGGAGTGACGGGGGATGGTTCAGGAGGCTCGCGGCGGATCGGCCGCGGGGGTCAGATCAGGGGATCAGCCGGGGGCTGGCGAGACCTCCGCCGCGTCGGGCTGGTCGTCGTCATTGGCGGGCACGCGGTTGTCGTCGTTCGCGGGCTTCGAGCGCCACTGGCCGTGCGGCAGGCGGATCGCCGGGTTCGGGATCATGCTCGGCCGCACCGTGCGGAAGATGCCGAGCTGCGCCACGAAGGTGTGACCGCAATCGGGGTTCTGACAGACATAGCGGATCTCGCGCGTCAGCCGATCGATCTCGACCGAGTCATAGGCGATCGATCGCGTCAGGCAGTGCGGGCACACCGTCGCGGGAACGCGGGGCGTGTAGTTTCTCTTCTTCGTCACTGATGGGTCCCCCCGGCATTCCCCGGCCCCGTCGACATGGCGGGACGAAGGAAATTTGGCAGGCGCCGACGAATGCGACGCAGAACGCCGTCAACCTGCTGCGCCTCGACCAGCGCGCGATGATGATCGCGCGGGGAAGCGCCGGGCTGAGCGGCGGTGAAAAGGGCGGCGTGCAATTCGCTTGTCTCGCGGATCAGCTCGATCGAGTCCGTCACGAGCGCGCTGCGGCAAGCGTCCTGCTGCTGCACCTCAATGTCGAGTTGCTGGCTAAACGCGTCGCGGAACGGTGCGTCGTCGCCGCCAGCTAAGCGGTGGGCGGTATCAAGCGCCAAGGCTTGCGTCAGGGTGGGCAGCGTGTCGCTGTCCGGGTTAGCCCACTCGTAGATGGTGCGCTCGGCGCGATCGACAGCCTTCGCAGCAGCCGCCGCGCCGACCTGCGCGATGACCTTGATCATCGCGTCGGCGAAACTGTCGGGGGTGCGAGCCTTAGTCATGCCGCGTCGCTCGGCTGCGGAATTGTACGAAGATCGCAATCGACCGATGCTTCACCAGTGCGGTAAGAATGCGGCATGGTGTAGGAAGGAAGAGGTGGGCGACCAATGCTGATCAATGCGGTAGCGGCGACATGAGGGATCGTGCGGTCCGGCCAGTTGGCTGGCACTCGAAACCAAGCGGCAAATTTCTCAAGATTGGTGACAGAGAACGTCTTACCGTCTCGCAGGCGATTGAAGAACGCGCCGCTGCTGACGACGATCGTAGCGATCCGGGACAACGATTTGCCACCCCGCCGCGCGACTTCAGCGTCGTAAGAGTCGGCGATCGTTCGCAATGCGGTATCGTATGCAGCGGTCATGACGTATACTTACGTCACGCATGCAGCAGCGGTCAACGTAAATATTCCGCACGCCATGCGGCATCTCATGCGTCATGATTGCAGCATGAGGAAGAACGTACCTGACGTACTGAAGGAGCGGCTGTCGGCTAAAGTTGCCGAGAAGAACATGTCCGCGCGAGAGGTGTCGATCGCAGCGCTGAACAAGCCCGACGCAATCCGGGCGATCCTCGCCGGCCACATGCCAGGCCTCGACCGACTTGATGCCATTGCCGATGTTTTGGAGACAACGTCCGATTGGCTGCTTGGCCGCGATCAAGGGATCGAACGCACGATACCGGAGGACGGCCACCCGTCCGAAGCGGCGTTTCGCCGGCTACCGAAAACGCTGCCCGTCTACGGTACTGCGCTCGGCGCCGATTTTGAATTTGGAAGCGGCAACGGAATCGTAGTGAATGTCGAGCAGACCGAGGTGCACATGTCCGCACCTCTAGATTATATGGCTCGCCCGATCGGCGTCACCGGAAGGCCGGACCTATACGTGGTGTCCGTAGCTGGCCATTCGATGGAGCCAAGGTTCGATTCTGGCAGACGCCTGCTCGTCGACCCTAAGCGCCCCCCAGGGGTTGGCGACGATGTCGTCGTCCAGTTGCGCGGTCCGACATTCGATGGCGAAGAGGTCCGCCACGTCCTGATTAAGCAGCTCGTGCGACGCCGACCCGGCGTCGTCGTGCTGCGTCAGTTCAATCCCGCCGTCGAATTCGAGGTGCCGAACGAACAGGTCTCGTCAGTCCACCGGGTGATGCCGTGGGACGAGGCCATGGGTTTTTAATTTCAAAGCAGCGGGGGCAGCAATGATCATAAGAGTGCGTGCGAAAACGCGCGGGGATGGGCACCGACAGCTGAGCGTTAGCGATGATGGCCTGACGGTCGTATGCGATTGCGGTGGATTTACGAGCGGCCAATTTTGCAGCCACATTGACGCCGTGCTGCTGGCGGGCGAACGTGACATGGTCTTGGAAGACGACCACGGCCTTGCCGATCAGGCCATGGCGCTGACCAAAGAACTTATCGTCGTGCCGGAGAACTGGAAGGCGTCGTGGCGCAGCAACATGCCGTGGAGAGGGCTGTCGCAAAAGGGCGCGCGTCGCCAGCGCGTCCGCGGAAGCGGAAAGCCTTTGGTTTGTTTCACGGGCGGGAAGAACCGCGCGGACTGGACGCACGCGGCACGCGTAAACGGATGGGAAACGATTGATAGCCCTAGCCGCTTTACTGACGTCTTGGTTGCTGCTGATCCAGTGGGTGCCAGTCGTAAACTGATTGCCGCACGACAAAACGGTACCGCGATAGTTACCTATGAACAGTGGCAAGTGTTGACGCTAGATGGCGTACTACCTGCTGCGAAAATCTTGGATTGATCACGCCATTTTATGATGCCCCCCGTTCTCACTCCGGCTATATCAGCGTCAACGCCATGGCTGGTCGCCACTTTCCCGACAGAGCCGCTACTCATGTGGTCAGCAACGAATGCGGTTGTGCATTACGTCTGTCATAATTTTTTTCCGAGTTTTTACGTTTGGTGCTCGCCTGTTTTCGAAGGAAAAGCGATGGGTCGATATCATCGGAGCTATGGGCAGCCACCCTCGTCCGACCCCGCGCGCATTTACAGATCGCTGCATGCGGCGGTGACGGACAAGGACGAGCATAACGTCGATGTCGAGCGGCAGCGACAAAAGCTCCAGGATGTGGCATTGAAGCTGCTCAGCGATAGCAAGATCAACGACGATGACGCTCAGGAGGTTGTGGCCTACATGAAGGCAGCACATATCAGCGAGTGGAAGCCGATGATTTATGCCATCCCCTATGACGCGGTGCGTAATCGAGTCCTCGCAGTCCCTCGCGATCAGCGCGCCAGCGGGCATCCGGAATACGTCATCGCGGATCTGAAGGCGGAAGAGTTTGAAGCAATTGAGCCCATGCCATGCAACTAAGCTCCCTAACGCGTCACGACGAGAAGACCGCAAAAGCAATTCTGGCTGCCGCCGCGCTCGCACACGATTCGACGCCTTATTATTCAGAATATGCTGACCGCTATAAATCCGAAGTGCGCGAGCTAATGGCCGAAGCCGAGAGCGTGTTGCACATCGCGCCCGGCAGTGATCAATATGACGAGGTTATGCGATCGTTCCTGTCCAAGCAGGTCGAAACGGCCATTATGGGCGACAGCGATCCCGCTGAAGTGCGCCGCCGTCTCGGTCGGCAAGGCCGATTGCCGCTTAGTGGATACGAGATAGATTTTTCGAAGTCATTCGTCAAAGAGTCCCGAGAGAACGAGAAATACATTCGGAGGGCGATCGCTTCCGCTACTGATTTCCAACATGTATTTGCCTCTTCGCTGCCTGATGTCGGAAAGGGAATGACCCTTATCATGATTCCTCAAATGCTGCGAAAGGTGGAGCATTGGCTGCTTGTTGATGCCATTCGTGAGAATGACAAGCTTTTAGTGGATCGGTCGTTTAGAGTATTTCCATCGATTGTAGATCTTCGAACAGCCAACGCACCTCTCGAAGTTTTGAGGGCATTTGTAGATCACTACGGACTGCCCTTCTCGTTAGAGAATATGGCGCCTGCGAAAATGTACGAGCAGCTTCTTTTTGCCAAATCCGAGGGTCAGCTTGATGTCAAGTTACCGGATGCTGGCACGGAATACGATGTAACCGTGACGGGGTCGTCGTTTTCATTTAAAGAAGATGTAGCAAATAGGCTCGGTGTCCCAATGGTGGGATGTACCGTAATCGCTGCATATGGGGTAGACGTTGCAAAATATCGGCGAGACCGCGCAAAATTGATAGGGTAGTGCGGTTAAGAGATTTCGAGCTTTAACGTCGTCGTGTAGCCGCGCTCCCCCAACGTGTGGGTAACCTCGGCTACTAGCCACTCGATCGCATTGATCGCCGCCTTGTGCCCAGTGAAACGCGACTTGGTTTCTGGGTGGATGTCCGGTCGGCCGAGCGCGAGCGTGAGACTGAGCGAGACAGGCTCCCGGCCCGCGCGGCCATTCGCCGCATTGGCAGCGGCCTGCGCCTCCGCCTCGTTGGCGTAGACGCGCGACAGCGTCTTTGCCCCCTCCACCTTCCCGGCCACGAACTGCTCGCGCTTGCCGGACTTCCGGTCGTGCCACGTCGCCTTCACCCCCGGCACGTCGTCGCGCTTCTGGCGGCTGAACTGGTGGGCGTCGCCGTCGCGGCGCGCGATGGTGACGGTCGCGATCGGCTTGCCGGACGGCGTCGTGCCGGCGGCGATCGGCGAGAATATCAGCGCGCCGCGCGCGATCTTCGCCACCGCGCCGCGCTCCCGGCCGAGGCGGCGGAGGAAGGCGAGATCGCTTTCACGGTTCTGCGCCTTTGCCGTGACCGCGATGTCGGCGAGGCTCGCCGCGCACCGCGGCGTCAGCTGGTGCCGCTCGGCGATCTCGGTCACGATCGTGCCGAGCGTCGTGCCGTGCCAGCTCTTCTCGCGCCTAGTCTTCAGGTCGCTGGTGAAGTCGGCCGAGCGCGCACGGATCGTGATCAGGTCGGGCGGGCCGCCATGCGCGACCTCGTCGACGATGAACCATCCCTTGTCGACCAGGCCGGGCGTGACGTCGCTGCCCTGCTTCCAGCCGAGCCAGACGTGGATCCTCGCGCCCGTCGGCGGGAGGGCGACGGCGCCGTCGGTATCGTCGATGACGAAATCGAGCTGGTCGGCCTCCTCGCCGCGCTTTTCGGTGATGCCGAGCGAGACGAGGCGGCGGCGCGGCGGGCGGCCATCGGCTTGCGCGACGCGGCCTTCGAGCAGCGGCGTAATGTCGGTGCCGTCGACGACGACACGGACGGCGGCGATGTTGGCGATCATGCGACGTCGCTGTCGACGCGCAGTAGGTCGACCGCGAAGTCGATCTGGCGCGGCGTGCCGTCGGGGAAGAACGCCTTTGCGCGATCGTCGATGCCGGTGATGACGAACGCGCCATAGACATAGCCCAGCCCGTCGACGAGCGACCAGGCGTCGCCGGTGTCCGCCATGCGGCGCAGCTCGTCGATCGACACGCGGCCGTCGGCGATCTCGGCATAGACGGTGCCGGGCAGCGTGATCGTCTCTTCGCCGGGCCCGGTATATTGGGTCGCGTCGCGCGCGCCGATCCGCGCCGAGGTGGCGTGGCGCCAGCTCGCGCGGCGCGCCACCTCGTCAAAGGCAAGCGTCTGGATCGAGAAGGGAAACAGGCCAAGCGCGAGCAGCATCAGACGGTCTCGTAATCGGGGGTGTCGGCGAAGGACGATCGGCGCCGCGCGGCCGTTTCGCGGTCGCGGCGGTCCAGCTCGTCGGCGACGGCGCGGGCGAGGGCTTGCGCGTCCTGACCCGGCTGCTGGTTGATGTGGATGGTGTAGCTGCGGGGTGCGGCGCTCGCCACGCCGGGCGATGCGGAGGCGGCGCCGGCGGCACTGCCCATTGTCAGCGCCGGGATCGCGCTGCCGGTGACGATCGCGGACGTCAGGCGGCTGGAGAGGCGGTCCATGCGCTTGACCGGCTCGCCTTCCTGCGCGGCGATGCCGTTGGTCAGCCCGTCGACGATGTTGCCACCGAAGCCGGCAAAGACACGGCTGGGCGAATGGATGCCGAGCTTGGCCTTGAACCATCCCGCCGCGGACGAGGCGACGCCGACGATCGTGGTTTTCAGCGAGCCAAACATGCCGAAGATGCCGCGGATCAGGCCGGAGATCATGTCGCGGCCGATCTGCGCGAAGCGGGTCGGCAGCGACGCGAACCAGTCGACCGCGCCCGCGAACGTCCCCTTGATCCCTTGCCACAGCCCGGCGAACCATCCACCGATCGCGCCCCAATTGGCATAGATCAGATAGGCCGCAGCGCCGATCGCGACGATACCGGCGACGACCGCGAGCGCGATGCCGATGACGGGCAGCATGCCGATCCCGAGCGCGCCGGCCGCGAACGCCAGCGCCGAGAAGGGCGCGACCAGACCGGCAATGACGATCGCGCCGCCCCCCAGCACGAAGAACAGCCCGGCGAACGCCGCGGCGCCGATCGCGACGGCCTTGGTCGCATTGGGATAGCGGTTGGCGACGTCACCGATCCACGTGGCGAACGCGTTGGCGCGTGTGACGATCGCGTTGATGGTCGGCAGCAGCTGCGCGCCGAGCGTGATCGCGAGCGTCGTCGCGTTGACCTTCAGCTGTTTCGACTGCTCGGCCGAGTCCCTCATGCGGTCGGCGAAGTCGCTGTCCGTCGTGCCCCCGGCCTTGCCCGCCTCGGCGCGGATCTTGCGGAATTCCTCCATGTTCTGGATCAGCGGGCGCAGGCCCTGCTGCACCTGGGCATCCTCGAACAGATAGCCGAGCTTCGACAGGTCGCCCTTCAGCGTCTTGTTGGTCAGCTCGGCAATGGCTTCGAGCGGCGTCTTTCCTTCCGCATAGGCCTTCTTCAGCGCGGCCGGCAGATCGACGCCCATCTTCTCGAACGCCTTATTGGTGGTGGGCGATGCGATCTTCTGAAGGATGTTGGCGAGGTTGCTGCCGGCGCTGGCGGCGTCCCCTGCCCCCTTGCGCGCAATCTGCAAACCCGCCGCCAGATCCGCGACGGCGCCGACGCCTGTCTGGCCGAGCCCCTGATAAGCGGCGGTGAGCGCCGGGAAATACTGCGCCATGTCCTTGATTTCGAACGCACCGGCCTTGCCGGCGCTGGCCATGACGTCGATGATCTTGCCGGTCTGCGCGACCGGTACCTTGAGATTGTCCGTGGCGGCGAACGCGGCGGCGGACAGGTCCGCGATCTCGGCCTTGTACGCGGTCGCGGCACGGCCGATCGGCTTCATCATCGCGACCGCGTCGGGCACCTTCGCGCCGAGACCCGCGAGCGCGTCGACGCCCGCTTGCAGATCGGCCGGCATCTGGTTGGCGGCGCGCGCGGACACGAGCAGGTTGCGGCCGAGCTGGCCCGATGCAGCGCGCGACAGATCGGCCTTTTGCCCGATATCGGTCATCACCGACTGATAGTCCTGCGCCGCCTTGATGCTGCCGATCAGCGGGGCGGCCATCGCCACGCCGGTGCCGATCGCTGCAGCACCGCCGGCCGCGAGCCCGGTGGCCAGTCCTTGCGTCCGCGCGAAGCGCGCGCGGCCAGCCGCCATGCGCCGCTCGCGATCGGCGAGCCGTCCGACCTCGGCCGTCTGCTCGACGATCGTGCGGTTGGTCTGGACCGCCTCGGTGCGCAGCCGCCGCTGGTGCCGCGCCAGGTCGTTCGTATCGATGCCGGCGGTGTGAAGGCGCAGCGACATTTCGTGGAGCGACTGGGCCTGTTTGCGCTCGGTCGCTTCCAGCGTCGTCACCTCGCGTTCCGCCTTGGCGAGCGCGCGGGTCAGAGCCGCGGTCGGCCTGTCGGCCGCGGCGATCTCCTGTCGCAAACCCGCCATGCGCGTGCGCGCCGTCCCGAGCGCGGTGCCGGTATCGACAAGGCCGGTCTTCAGTTTGCGGAAGCCCGCGATATCGCCCTGCGCGCGCTCGATCTCGCGCAAGCCGTCGCGCGTGAGCCTGAGCGCCTGCGCCGCCCTGGTCGATCCGCCGGCGATGGCGCGTAGCGGACCGGTGACGCGGTCACCGGCCTCCAGCAGCATGCGGATGCGCAGGTTACGATCCACGGGTCTGTCCTTCGGGGTTGTGGCGGCGCGCGGCGCGGGCGCGCCACTGCATCAGGTCGTGGATCGAGAGCGCGTCCAGGGCATCGGGCGACCAGTGGAAGACGAAGGCGATGTCCGCCATCGGATCCTCTACATGCTCTGGGAGAGTGCCGCCTTCGTCGCAGTCGGCAGCAAAAAATCGACGAGCACCCCTGCGATCTGCGTCACGTCGGCCGGGTCCATCGCGTCGATGAGGTGCGGATGCAGGATCGGCTGCGTCACGCGCGGCGCGACGAGCGCGACCTGATTGTAATCCATACGCACCAGCCCGCCGAGGTTCGCACCGCGCAGCGCGCCGCCCATCGGCTTTCGGACATGAATCAGCGTACCCGCGGGCATCACGACCTTGTCGGCGACGACGATGTCGTATTCGAGCGTGACGTCGCCTGGTGCGGCGGGTGCGGAGTTTTGCGTGTCGTTCTGGTCGTTCATCTTATCGATCCTCGGATTTGGTTCTCGGCGGGGCGGCGGAGATGGCGCGGGGGCTAAAGCCCCAGCGCCCCGCGGTGCGCGGCCATCAGGTCGACGCCGCCCACGACCTCGATCATGCCGAGCACATCGATCTCGACCTCGACGACGTCGTTCCACGTCAGCTTGAAATAGCTGAGCTGGCTTTTGACCTTGAACTCGGTGTCTTCGCCGGGCTTCCATTCGCCCATGTCGATCTCTTCGTGCCGGCCGCGCGTGACGATCTCGACGACATCGACCGCGCCGGTGTCGTCGTTCTGGAACGAGCCGACGAAACGCTGCTGCACGCCCGAGATATTGAGCATGCCGTGCTGGCGCAGGATCTGGCGCATCGGGCCGCCATAGGTCGCCTCCATCTCCAGCGCCTCGCCGCCCATGTCGACCTTGACCGCGCGGCTCATGCCGCCCGCGCGGTAATCCTCGAACTTGCGGACGAGCTTGGG
>Ga0308164_10004661_pt1 | contig 11479 bp, 16 predicted proteins | sample PhyTR2_FD_201031 | JGI IMG/M metagenome (GOLD analysis project Ga0308164, IMG submission 201031) | Phyllosphere microbial communities from UC Gill Tract Community Farm, Albany, California, United States - DLSLT.R2 | ecosystem: Host-associated > Plants > Phyllosphere > Unclassified | place: USA... | reverse complement strand
ACGGCGGTGCGGCTGTACACAAGGAAGTTCATATCCATCCGGGTATTGAAAAATATGCATCCTAGCAGGTGTAGCACTTTTAGAATTACGTGAATTTCCACAGTGCCGAACTTCCGCTTTTGGCCGATAGCGGAAGTTCGCCAGAGCATGGATGCCCTAGCCTCTTGTGTCAAACTTTATTGTTTTGTGTCGAACTTTATTGTTTTGTGTCCGACTTTATTGTTCGTCCACAGGTCTTTCAGGGCCTGGCTACGGTGATCTTGTCCCATGATGTTTTCCGGGGTCTATCGCTTCGCTTCGCCAGGCCTCACAATTTTCGTACTACGAGGAAGACCATTGAGGAAACCGTCGACGCCTTTCCTCTGCTCGCCGTCTGGCCTTACGATTTTCGTGCTCCGCGGCCCACCGCTCAAGAAGCTGTTGAGGGCCTGCTTTTTATCGCTGTCTTGCTTAGCGCCCACGCTGGTTTTCTGCTGATTAGGGGCAGTATCGACACCCCATGCGTTCAACGAGATCATTGCCACAACTATCGCTGCATATCGCTTCATCTGCGCTCCTCTCATGGCCGGAACCTTGCCGACCCTCTCAATGCCGCTGCCCGCTCGATGGCGGGCTACGGGCTGCTGGGTCTTTTCCGCCTTTTTTCAACCCTTGGCCATCGGTACTTGGTCCACAAGCATGCGGTCCAGCTTTGCTCGCGCACGCGCATCCTTCGCTTCGTCCGCTTGCAAGTCCTCAATGAAGTACATGAGCGCAGCGGTAAAAGCCATTCCAATCCATTCAATGGAAAGAACCAGTATCTCCGGGTCGGGTGCCTCGACCTGGCCCAAGTTGGAGCTATAGAAAATTCGTCTCGCTTTACCGGTGCGATACCAATTAGATTCAGGCGCGCCCGTATGCAGCACGCCACAGCGGGCACCCCATAGGTCGGACGCGCTTGCGCCAGATAGCAGATCAGGATTTTGATCGAGCATATAGCGCTGCACCCAAGCTGTGAAACCCTCGTTTCCAACAGTCTCATTGTCGTCCGCCAACCAAGCCATCTGATCGATCGCTACGAACAGCAAGACGATGGTGGCCTGTTTGTGACCTTGTTGCCGCAGACATGCAATCGCCTTGGATTGGCGGGTGGCATATTCCATGACCGGGTGCAGATTATTCGGTTCCATGTTTTCCGTGATTCGTAGAGTTTCGGTTTAGCTGTTGAACAGCTTTTCGTTTTGGAGCTTGTCATTTTGGATCGAGCGCAGAGCTAAGGGCATGAGTGCACTTGCAGCGCTGCCAACCAACATGCTTCCCGATAGCAGCATCACTCCGAGTCCTGACAAGTCCCACATGGCCGCTGGGTCATTGTTAGCGGTAGACGAAACGCCAAGGAAATACGCGAAGCTCGACATCATCCAGCCGAACACGGCCGGCATCAGCCATTTCCAACTTTTGAGGCGATGACTGATGAATCCTCCAACCGTCAGCAACGTGAGCGAGACGACTATTACCCATATTGGCAGAGCGTCGAACGCCGTGCGCACGGCAAAGAACAGGATTGCCAGCACGCCGACAACGAGTAGCGAAACCAAAAACGACATGGCCCCGCCTACCGCTGTCAATTCCTTGTTGGGCTTCACAAGTAAGTTTTCCATTCTCTGTCTTTCGTTGTTGGCCGGCACCCTGCCTGCCCTCTCACTGCAGCTGGCCCGTCATGCGGGCCGTGGATGCTGCTGTGCGCGTTTTCCGCTGGTTTAGTCGTAGCTGGGCGGGGTTTCTCCGGCTACTGCTTTGAATCGTTCTTCGGCGTTCGCGGCCGTCCATTTGGTAAGCTGGCCGTGATCCAGGTTGCGACCCTCCATTCGGTTGTCGTTCATCATTTCGACGCCCATCCCGGCGTGCGCGATGCAGAACATTGCGAGTGCTTTCGGTTCTTGGGTTGACCGGACGCAGCCGCCGCCCACTGCACCAATGCTGGCGGCCACTTCCACCGACTGCATCGTTTCAAGTGTGGGCGAACAATAAAGTTTGACACAAGCCCTCCTATGAGCCTGGCCGATTCCAACGAGCTGGTGTGCGAACAAAGTTTGACACAAACACTCGCCGACGCCCTCTATGTCCGCAGTTCACAACAATAAAGTTTGACACAACTACCTGCCCTCTAGGCCAACGCGACCGGCTGCTTTCGACCCAAAGCGGCCGGTCGCTACATAATTGCGGATTCTGTTCGCACAGAACTGAACGATTTACATCGACCGTCACGTTCATTTAGCTACTAGTCATCAAACCATGGCCACCTACTCAAGCATGAGGAGGTACGAAACACTTCCTTGAATATGACTTGAATTCCGTCAGCGAGGGTTAATTTCTGAATTAGCTGCTTTACCGTCTCCAGATCCTGCTTAGTGGCTCCGTCGTCGAACCGTATCTCGAATGCAGCCAAACCATGACCTGTTATGGAATGCCATCCAGCAAGGCGTGATGCTCCGCTAAACAGCTTTTCTAATGGATTTGTTATCGTTGCTTCCACGCGTTCAGGCGCTTGTTCGTCTACAAGGTACTGAACGGCTACCATAGGAAATGTCCCTTGGCAGGCGGCTGCACAGCTGCTCCTTAGTAACACTGAAGCGGAGAATAAGAGTCATTTAAGCATGAGCGCCTTGTGAGTGTGGATCTTACATAAATCTCGCGTAGCAGAATCGTCACCCCATACGGGGCACATCGCCTGTATCAATGGCTCGATAGTCCGCTATTGGCGCGTTAGCGGACTCCGCGCCCGAGGTTACGTCAACAGTGCTGCATGGGAATCGGGTCCAGCTTGGTAGCGCGTTGACTGCGTTGTGTCCTGCAGTCGAAGACCTATGCACCAATGCATGGCAGGCATTAGTAGCGAGCCCATGCGCCAGTATGCGGAGTGCACTGCGCGTTTAGAGACGACAGGTCAGGCATAGTCAGATTGAATGACGGCCAGCCTTACAGCCTGTCAATTCCGAAAAAACCGAATCCAAGTAGTCAGTGAACTCTTCCATACTAAAGGGCTTAGAAAAACACCTATCAAATCCAGCATTAATTGCCTTTAGGTAATTTTCATTGGTGTCTAAGCCAGTCATCGCAATCAAATGTGTAGTACCGCTGTGATTGCTTTTTCTGAGCTCGGACGCGAGATCAAACCCGGTTAGACCTGGCATATTGAGGTCTGAGCACGTCACATGTGGATGGAACTCGGCAGCAAGAGCTAGGCCGGAGATGCCGTCAAATGCAATGCGGACATCATAGTCCTGAAACTGTAGAACCATCTGAAGGAGTTCTGCTGCATCTCGGTTGTCATCAACCACCAAAATTCGATGCTGCGAGTGATTTTTTTGCATAAGCGCTACAGCTGTCTGATTGGCATTTGCCAGTTTAACATTTGTACAGCTGCGTTTTTACTAACAGTTAAGCCAAGCTATGGGCTGCAGTTCGCTAGGAGAGCAACCATGCACCGGCAGTGGCGATTAATGGCAGCCTGGGCCAATGGTTGCTGCGTTGGTGCGCTAAATAAGCGGCTCGCTATGCGGAGACGACTCTGGCTTAGCAGAAGTTACTCTGCGCTGTGGCCCGCCGTCCATCAAGATGGCTGCACAATCTGTGGGGGGATGCCCAACTCATGTGAAGCATCCATCGAAGCGGCTAAGCCGAATGCAACGGATACGTTTGTGGCTAAGTCTACGTGAACTGCGGTGAGTCGATCAATTTGATTTTCCATATGCCATTCTTAGTGCGTCGGTGTGACACGCGGAGGCTCAACCCGCCAATGACCTCCGGCCGGTCGAGGCAACATCGCAGGTTGCCGCGTTGAAAATTGAACACTGGCCGCGAACGGCCGGAAACGACCCATTGCGGACCTTGGCCCTTACGGGTACCAGACGAGCGAGCTTCCTTCGGTGCATGCACCTTCGTAGTGCCGTCGAAAAGCTGCCATGCTTGGATCATTCAGGCTCTCGACATCGATTTTCCGCCCTTCGCTCAAGTCAATTTCAGAAACCCGAATGACTCGACTTCACGTTTAGCGGCATCGTGATCTAGGACGCTGTCGCTCTGCGCGAGGAACAGGATGAAACGATGGGTGCTACCTACTGTTGGGCTAGCCCAGTCGAAACTCGCTGCTCCTGCAAAACGAGCTAAGCCGGGGTACAAAATAACCGTCTTCAAACGTTACTCCTTCTTCGGTTGCGGACTACGTTTAACGAGTAAGCGGGTCTTCATTCGTCCGCTTTTGGCCGAATCCAGCCGGTCGAGACAGAATAGCAGGCTGCTAGGTCGAAAATCCATAGGCAGCCGCAACATGCCGGAACCGACCCATTGCGGGCACCGCACCTATTCCGAATTCTCGTGCTTCCAGCGTTCAGCACGAAGCTTACGCGCCTTTTTCAATTCACTCTTTAGCTCTAATGGAAAAATAATTGGCTGGAAATCGTTAAAAATCCATTCGGAGTAGTCCATTATTATCTCTACCAACTCATACATTAGAAAGTGGAATGACTTCGTATGAATGCAAAGTTGGGGGGGCAAAGAAATAGGAGTACCAAGAGCTTACCTCGCGGTCACCGAAGACGACCTTGGCAGGCGCATTCAGCTCGATGTGTTTGCTAGAGTTAGCGATGTCCATTATTACATCTTTGATTTCGATAAAGCTCGTAGTTGCCGCGTTGATCTTGTCGAGAGAATACCAGATTTATCTAAGTTGCCTCTTGCAACCAGTGCTTGTAGAGGTGCCACGCCGTTACGAAGAAGTTGAATGCTTCATATTCCTCCAGCCGGTGCTCTTCGGCACTTTCCTTTCTACGGCGCAAAAGTAGGCCGGCTTCGTATTTGAGCTTTGCGTACAAATCGTAGGGTATCGTGAGCCCGAATTTTGCAGTCTTTGACATAATTTTTACTTAAAAATAAAAATGTGAATTTGTGCTTCGTGTAACGTTTGACTTTAGTTGATTGACCCTGCTTGCCGGAGCATATCAGCTCGATGGAAAGGTTAGGCATCATTTGACGACATCGCGCGTTTCCACCGCGAATGCCAAGCTTTGAAATCGAAGGCATCCCTATAACCAACTACGGCCATAGCGGTCTCGACGATCAGGCGGTCTAAGTCCTGCATGACATCTCCTCCCGTAAGTACCCCAACGATTGTCCCCCCGGTACCCAGACCGCCAGGCTCGTGCTTCGCCCAGTGGAATTTGTACCTTTCGCGTATATACATCTTGATGTGAGCAGATGCCCCATCTTTGCCGAAGTGCTTAACAGGATAGAACTCCGCTAGTTTGAGCCAGATAATTTCGTAGAAGTCCACGACGTAGTATGTCGCCTTGCGCATTTCAATGGTGATGCCAGTGTCCCATCCCGGTTGAGCAGTACGGCGTGCAATTGCTTTGAGCTCCGGGAGTGACTCAAAGAGACGCAGATCAGTTGAGTCGTCCAGCGAACGTCGAATATAGTCATCAGGGAGTTTGTCCTTAAACTCCATTGGAAGTGACTGTTCGGCGAGCTGGTCCTTCCGCCTGTGGAGAGCGATTGCTGCGAAGGCGAAGGCCAACGCCGAGGCGCCGGAGCCCACTACATACGAGTAGTCCTTAATAGACAGGAAGTACCAAAGGGCCCCGGTCGCAAAAATCCCAGAAGTCCACCAGCAGGTTTGGATTAACCAATCAGGTACAGTGCGGCTCATGACGTCTAATGTATTATGTTCGGATTAGAGATTATTGTTACCCACACTTGTCTTTGCCGGGAGGGGGTTCATTAGCTTGTCGCGTGAGAGGCCCCATAGGGTTGCATTATAGATAAAACGGTTCGCAATCTCTGCCATATTTTGAAGTTCAGCTTTTAGCTGATCATTCTCCTCCTGAAGCTTTGCTATCGTGGTCATCGCGTCCAAGGTGGTTCGCGGCCGCGTTATTTTGCTAAGCTTGTCTGCTTCGGAGCGTAAATATTTTTTTTTAACCTCGTATGCGTTCACTATAGCTGGCTTCTTATGTAGCGCCTGTCTGCTAGGCTCGTAACCAAGTATACCTCCCGCACCCACGCAAATCGAATCCCACTTAAACGGCTCGTTTCTCGGCCAAGCGCGAATCATCTCAACCATTAAGCGAACATCTTTTTCCGTGATAGCTCTAGGCATTACGTTTCCTTAATTCATCTAAGCAGGCAAGTAAATCGTCACCGTACTCAATAGCCAGTTTTTTTTTGTCGACGACATTGATCCCACTGTGTTCCGCTTTCGGATTTAGCAACGTCCGCTCGTGACTAAAGTCGGTGCCCGCTATCTCGATGGGACTTCCATCGGGAATCTTTGGGTCGTTAAGAATCGAGAGCAAGGCGTCCAGCTTCACGATTTGTGGCCTGCTGACGCTCATCCACCGGGTTGCTGATCGCTCGCCGCGCGTGATGGCCTCCTGAGCTGCACGATACGTTTTTCCCAGTTCCTCTCGTTCGGCTGCGATTACGTCAGCAGCAAACTTGTCTCCTTTGCAGATCAATACTTCTGAGCAATTTAGGCAGTCGGCGAACTTGTTGCAGGGGCCGATCCGCCAGCTTCGGCGGCATAGGCCGTAACGGCTGCGATGAATCGGGCCTTGGCCATATATGTCAGCTTCTTCGCTGGAAATGGGTTGCTGGGTACCCAGTTCCACTTCAAGTTCCGATAAGGCAGCAACTTGCGAGGCCGTTTCGCCTTTGTCATTTTCGAGATAAGTCAACGTCTGTCGGTTCGATGAACGGCTGCTCCAAGAGGTGATTACATCAATTGGGACTCCGCTTTGTTTTGCAAGGCGATTTAGGAAGTGGCGAAACGAGTGGGATTTAAGCTTGACCGGTTCGAACCCATGGCGAGTGAAGAAGCAATAAACCTGAGCCTTTCCGTTCATATTCAAGCTAGCGTTGATTCGACCTGAATAGTAATCTTTGTTGAATGGGGCCAGCAATACCGGGCAAGTTTTCATTCCTGTCGAAAACTGTTTGCGCAGACAACATAGTAATGAATCTGACATCTTCAATGGCGGCACTTCACGTGCTATAAGCGGGCGTTGGTACGGGAAGTTTGGGTTAGATTGTCGATGGTCCGCCAGTACAATTTTCCATAGAGTGTTTAATGTGTAGCCACTCATTGCCCACGACCCTGTCATTCGCTTAAAGTACGTTTCGGCGCATTCTGTATTTAAAAATCCCATGGCTTGCGTGACCTCTTCGCGAGTGAGCAGCTGGTCATCAGACACACTGGGGCAGTCTGCATGGCGGTAGAACTTGGTGGGCCCTGTTTCCATGTAACGGGCTAGGGCCCTGCCATCTTTTGTCATTTCAAGTAACCGTCGGATCGCTTCAATTGCGGTTTCGGCCATAGCTTCCGGAATCGGCTTGCGAGCAAACGAGTTGATTTTTGGTACAAAATATTTTAAGTAATACTGTGTCTTACCGTTCTTATCTTTGTCGGTGGCTAGGCAGTCCGGCCTGAGTTGTACCGTTTCCATGATTCGCATAGGTGAAGAAAGCAGTAACGCGGTAATACTCGTTATCATAACATCGGCATCTTCTAGCCTTTGATGATACCCACGGCTGAAAACCTCTGCGAGCGCTAGTAACGCATCCTGGTCAGGCACCTTCTTGTCTTTTATCTCATCTGGAGCATATTGTCCGTATGTTTTGGCGTAGCTAAGGTCTCCATGATACTGATGCTTCCAGTAATGAGCACGAGGCGTGACGATGTTAAAGTCGGCCAGCCGCTGCAGGATTTCAATTAAGGATACAGCAACGGTTGCAACGCTCTTCAGTCGAGCGAGTGTACTAATTGCTTGTTGAAAATGGCGCTCTGATACTTTCGTAATGTCAGGCACCCCCAAATCTTGGCGGAGCACGTACTCAAGCGCCCGGAGCGCTGACACCTCCCGGCCGATGGAGCGATGAGGCGCAGTATGATGGCGGTGCCGAAGATAAGCTTTTGCAACATCCAAGAATGCGGGGTGCATTAGTTGATCGGACGTCGGAATTTTTGCTCTATGAAGCCCTGCGTTTTCTTCGTTTGTAAACCGGATGCGGCAGTACGTGGTCGACCAGATTCCACTTTCCCAAATAAAGCCTTCTTGGTCCTCCCAATTGGTAAGGTGGTTTCGCGCCATCGCAATGAAGGCATCGAGATTTGATTGCGCCGACAGGTTTTTTCGTGGAATAAACTGGAAAATGGTCGTGATGTCTTGGTTAATCATTATTGGCCGCCAATTCATCCCTGCGCATGTTACAACGGGCGATACAATCTCGAACAGCCCGGATGTCCTGAGTCAGATCGATGGGTATGAGCAATTTACGGGTGCCGGCAATCTTGATCATCGCATTTTCGTCTGCTTGCCTTTTCAAAAGCGCATGCAATACCTCATCATGCGGCGCGTTGACCAAGGGCTCGAACATCTTGCAGCGGTAGCACGGGATGGGGACGGAAGTTGTCGCGCAGAAACTGTGCTTGCCGCAGTTGCCAACGTTCTTCAAATTTCCCGCGGATGCGAACTCTAGGATGCTATCCGAATCGTTAGCGCGGGTTGCCTGCGAATCGTTGTCGAGCAACTTCCCGGTGAATGCCATCGCCAGCGGTGCGAGCGCTCCCGCCATTGCATCATTGATCTGTCGAGCCTCCTCGGCAGGGTCATTATAGTAAATTTCAATTACTTCACGGACCGTATGACCCAGCCAGAACGAAAGGACATGCTTCGGTAAACCCAGCCTTGCAAGTTGTCGTGCGCGGGTATGTCGTAAACGCGTAGCACTGGCCTTAATTGGCCGTCCGGTTCGATGGCTGATGGGGGGACTTACTTTAGATGTTTTATCACTGTTATCCCCAAGTGTATTTCGATTCCAAGTTAGTATTTTGCTTAGAAATTCTGAGTCAACATGGAAGAGCTGGCTACCGAGGTTGGAACGCCAATCTAGATTGTAGTGATTTGTTAGCGCTGCAATTGCTTTGTCAATATTTTTCGCATGGGTGAACACAGGAATTTGCGCCAACTCTTGCTTCGTCAGTTTGATAGCCAACCTTCCGCTGAACAACGCTTCGACTTCACGTTTTTGAATTTGGAACAGATCCCACAAATGGTCTGCGACCGGATGTATTTCCTCCTTGCTGTCCCGAAAATTATCAGCTGCGCCAGCGTCTTTCGCGCCTGGAAAGTGGATTCGCTTACCGATAGAGGAGCTCACATCGGAAACATCATCGCGAAAATCGCCCATCTTAAGTGCGGCGAACTGGATGGGGCGGCGTGCATACTGCATGGAGAGGAGGCGCAATAAAGTGGTTTGAGTCCCAGTAGTGCCTTGATCGTAATCTCCCCATATGCATTGCAGCAATGCGGTATATTCAAGATCAGTTAGCCAGCTCTTATCTGGGTCATCGGATAAGACATTTTTTTTTCGTGGTTTCCTAAAAATTGGTTTCGAAAGGATCAGGAGTGCATCGCTGGTAATAGCCGCTGGATATCTATCCTGCCAATAGATGAAAAAAGATCTAATCCAACCAATGCAGTTCTGAAAGCTCGGCACCGTTATCGCTTTCAAGGCCCAAGCGAGATCGAATTCTCTGTTCGGGCACTGGGCCAAAGTGCCCTTGATGGCGCGCACCGCTGCCTGAAGTGATAACGCAGAGTATTTCCCGTTGAGGGCAAATGTAATAATGTGGCTCCGTAGCGATTTGAGCGTCTTAGGCGGCAGTATACTGAATCCTGAACAGTTGACATGCATTTTTCCGATCCACTTCAGGACGTCTAATTCCCAGAAAGGGTCACCAGGCTCGCTTTCCGGACGAGCGGTACGATCTAGGTCCGCAACTTTACTCAAGACTTCTGTTGATTCTTTTGGCGAGGCAGCGGTCATCAAATGTCCCCTTTCATCTAGGTTCGGCCGTCATATGCGTTAATGTTGTCGCCATAATGGTCTTATCTTAGGCGGAGACTTGGTCTGTCACTATCTCCAGCGACCTTTAGCCCAATTTCGTTTGCCAACTCTTGGGTGTGCCTAAGGTTGTAGATAAGTGATGAGTCTGAACCCTCGGCCCATCCCATCAATACTTCTCGAGCGTTCCTTTCCTTCTCGGGAGTCCACCTCGCTTCATCACACTTTAGTGAGAAACGGTAATTCCAATCGTGCCTGAGTAGATGTGGGTGCAGATTCGCAAATGCAGGAAACAGCTTCCTTAACTCAGCCAACGCTTGATCGAACGATGATATTGAGAGCGGTGCGCCCTGGTTGCGCCCGGCGCGATGTGTTACAAAAATAAAATTTTCTTCTTTAAAGCCTACACGGGAAACATCGGCGCGATAATCGGTAATGTACTCCGTGAGTTGCCGTTCTAATCCCGCAGTGATCGGCACTATCCGGCCGCGTGTCTTTGCTACCGGCTGATTTGCGCGGGTGTCAAATGAGTCACCGTGATTTCGTTCGATGCATAGGCGTGCGGTCTGTCCGCCTGCGGAGTCGAAGAAGCTTTTAAGCTTTAAAGAGAGCAGTTCACCACGTCGCATGCCAGTCTCGTACAGAATTCGAAGCATAACGACAGTGCGTAAGCGCGCGCCCCGATCTCCGGAGCGAAAAAGACGAAAAAATGGATCGCTCCATAGTGATTGCAGTTGCTCTCGAGCGTCTTCTGGCAAGCGCTTTTGCCAGATTGCCTGCCTCTTCCCCGATTTCGAACCTATTTTTGATAGCAGCTTTTCTTTTAGCCGTCTATCTTGCGTATCAATCATAGCCCTGATCTCCGGGCGGTTACTGTCGGTAATGACCTCATCCGCGAGCCACTTCAAATATCGGGCAGTGTAGCTAATGTAAGTGTTCCCTTTTACTGCACTTATCGTATTTCCGCGCTTGCCGCGGCGCGCGGCGTTGAGGTGGCGTGCTAGGTGATCAATTTCGTGAGGCCGCAAAAAGTCTAGGCGCTGGAATCGGGCCTCGAACCCAATATTTCTGTCCGCATTCCATAGGTGGCTCTGTTGAACTTCCCATTCAAGCAAACGTTTGATGGCGTCAAGGTAGACTAGTTGCGTGCTGTGCGTCGTAACCAAACGTTTGCTTCGTGAAATAAACGCGGTTGGGTAGAATAATGGGAAGGCGGCCTCGCTAGACCATAACAAGCTGAACCGCTCACCATTGAGTGAAACAAAAGATTTGATCTTAAACTTCATAGTTTGCTCACTCTAGGTGATCGTTTACACTTTTTGCAACTTTTAACGCAGCATAAGTGACGTTTACAGTCGTGGCAAGACCTTTTTCAACTTGGGTCGACCTGAGCTTCTCCTGTCAAGTATAGAATACGGTTTGAAATCGACATAGTTACAAAAGGAGTTTACGAATCATGGCTAACAGAATAGTAGTTCTCGATACCGAAACCACAGGCCTGAACCCCCGCACCGGCGACCGCGTCATCGAAGTCGGCTGCGTTGAAATTTTCAACCGCAAGCTGACCGGCAATAACTACCACTGCTACATCAATCCC
>Ga0308164_10004660_pt1 | contig 11479 bp, 12 predicted proteins | sample PhyTR2_FD_201031 | JGI IMG/M metagenome (GOLD analysis project Ga0308164, IMG submission 201031) | Phyllosphere microbial communities from UC Gill Tract Community Farm, Albany, California, United States - DLSLT.R2 | ecosystem: Host-associated > Plants > Phyllosphere > Unclassified | place: USA... | reverse complement strand
CGGTGCTGCACGCGACGACTTCGCCGCCAACAACGCCAAAGCTGAAGCCGCCCGAAAAATGTACGAACGATACGGAGAACTGCCGCAGGACATCCTCGAAGGCACCCGCCGCTCGAACTTCGCTCCACCGATCATTCGCGGGCAGCAGGCGAGCGAGGTGGAGGATGATTTTGATGACATCACTGAGGGCTGATCAATATGGCCCAGCCCACGCCCAACCATGGATTGCTGCAACAGACCGCCTTCCAGCCACTGCAACAGGAAGCCTTCCAGCGCCTGCAACAGGCTGCCTCACTAAAGGGCCTTTTAAAGCCTTTTAAAGGTAAGGGGGAGCTGTCCCAGTTTGCCGATCTATGTCGAGCCCAAGAGTTGGAGTTGAAAGCGCTTGCCCAGGAAGTGCTGAACCAGGCCCGGCGGTATCCATTCACTCTGGTGGCAGTCCGACTGACCGAACAGAACACCCAGGCCGGCACCCAGTTTCTAAGATGGCAGCAGGTAACTGATCGCCGAATGGGCGTGGGGGTCTGGGCTGAAATGATGGCTGCTCCAAAAACACCGGAATCATTGCTGCAAGATCTTTACGCCATAGAGCTGCAGCGCATCACGCTCAATATGCAGATGAGCCTGGTGCACTCAATCGGCAAGCAAGCCGCTGAGTGCGTAGAAAAGATGGGCCAGGCAGAGGCTGTATACGACGCTCGGTTACAGCAGCTCAGCAATCCACCCCAACACATCTAACCTCGGAGAATACTCATGGGTACCCCCGTACAAGGCTGGGAAGGCAATATCGGCTCCACACCGGAGTCCAAGGAATTCCCCAACGGCAACAAAGACCCGCGCCGACTCTTGAGAATCAACGTTTACTTCGATAACTCAATTCCAGATGGCAAGGGGGGATATGAAGACAGGGGCGGGTTTTGGGCAAGCGTGGAATGGTGGCACAAGGATGCTGAGCACTATGCCCAGCTTTTTCAGAAAGGCATGCGTGTGATGATTTCTGGTCGTGCGGTGATGGATCGCTGGAGAAACGATGACGGAGAGTTTCAAGCGTTAAAAATCCAAGCCAGTCGGATTGGTATGTTGCCGCATCGGGTCACGATGGTGAACCTGGCGCCGTCGCAGACTCAAACCTCGCTGCAGTCCAACGGGCCTCAGCCAGCACCGCAACCTACCTCTGGATCTGATGATTATCCGGACCCTGATGAGCTGTTTGATAGGGGGTGAAATTTTTCCGGCCCATTCGTGACGCTGCTGGTGTTAGTGGAGCTGACTCATCGGCTCCTCAACCTTGTTCGCTAACCCCTGAAACTCGGAGCTACGGTTCCTGAGTAATTACCTTCCCCCGATGCCTCGCAATCAATATTAAAAAGCCAGTACGCTGCGTACGATTTGCCTGATACTACACGCCGTCACTCGGCCTAAATCAGGGACTTTCTTTCATGGACGACTTTCTACAAATCTCGGCACTGCTGCGCGCAAGACATCAGCGGCCGCCAGGCTTCAACCTGTTTTCAGTACTGCGCAGTTCAAGTGACGAGGTTCGGCTTCATTCGCGCTTCCTCGCATTCTTGCTCGACCCAAAAGCTAGCCACAACCAGGGAACAGCCCTGCTGAATCTCCTGTTGAAACGAGTGGGAATCCAGAACTTCGATTCAAAGAGTGCAATTGTCGAGGTCGAGTACAAGAACATCGACATCCTCGTTCGCAACCCATCCAATCAAGCCGTGATCATCGAGAACAAGGTCTATGCCCGCGACCGTGACGAGCAGTTGTGGGACTACCATCAGCAAATGCTGGGGGAAGGCTACCGCGATATTTGGACCACGTACCTCACCCTGGATGGTGCCGAGCCCAGTGAGCAAAGTAAAAAGTCGTTGCCTGTAATTCTTATCAGCTACGAAGCCGAGATCATCTCTTGGTTGAAGGACTGTATCCCACTGGTAGCCCGAGAACCCGGCGTGCGGGAAAGCATTTTCCAGTACATCGAACTACTCCAAAAGCTGACATCCAGTGACCAGAGTGAGATCTACATGAGCAAGCTGAAAGAACAGATTCTGCTGGGCGAGAATATTTTCGTGATCGCCGACATCAACCATGCGTTCCAATCTGTACTGGCCGACCTGCAATTCGATATTTGGCAGCGGATGACGGCTTACCAAGCGCGGCAGTATCCCCACCTCGGCAAGCCTGAAATTTCGGCCACAAAAGAGGCCGTTTCTGACTTTTACAAAAAGGCAAAAAACAACAAATACATCGGGCTTACCTTCCCCTTCGGCTTCATGCAGGGTGGCGTATACATCGAGCTCAACCACAGGCTTTACGTGGGTTACTGCTGTGATGGTGGGCCGTATCCCGAAGATCGTGAACGCTTGTTTGATCTATGCCGGGAAATCGCACCCCGCAGTCGTAATACGAGCACTCTGTACTGGAAATACTCGAAAATTAATGTGAATTTCCATGCACCATCCAATGAAGACCTGGCGCTCCTTCGAGATCCGGAAATGAGGGAGTCGATTGCCATCAGCTTGATTGATGACGCCCACGAACTTTGGCAGCGTGCTCATCAGAAGTTTGCCTGACCGCAGACATAACCTTCCAGGAGGACCGAATATGGCAAAGGGTTGGAGCAACGAAGAGCTTCTCGCAGCTGTCGAGGCCTATCGCCAAATGGCAGAGAAGCAACAAGCCGGAGTGGGCTACTCAAAAAAACAGGTCTACGAGGAGTTATCTGCTCAGTTTGATCGCACACCTAAGGCTTTCGAATACCGAATGCAGAACATCTCCGCCGTGTTCGATGAGCTGGGTTTACCGTGGATACCCGGCCTAAAACCTGCCGTGAATGTGGGTACCGCGATGAAAGCCACGCTGATCCAACTCATTCAGGGGAAGACGCCCGAAGATGAAGTGGTGCCAAGCGGCCTCGAAGACAGTCGCAACTGGGAGAAGGCCCTCGCAGCTGTAGAACAGCTTGGAGGCAGCGCCAGTCGAAAGCAGGTCGAAGCGTGGATCCTCGCCCGCGACTCTAAGTACAACATCAAGAACTTGGCAGACCTCTACATGATGTCTGTTAACTCCCGAGCCCGAACGGGCTACACACCAAACGAAAAGCCTCGACGGACTGACCAGGGCAACCGCTACGATAGACTGTTCAAAGTCGGCAAGGCCACCTTTGAGCTTTATGATCCTGCTCAACATGGCATTTGGGAGATTTACCCCGACGCATTATCTGGGAGTCGATTTGGTGTGTCTGTTCGGCAGGTTGCGAATCCTATCGAAGAAGCACTAGCAGTCGCCGAGGCTGCTGCTGAGCAAGCGGACGTCTTTGATCCCACAGACGTTGCTGATGCAAGAAAGCGCGTGACCGCCGACATCATCCGTCGCCGAGGGCAACCCGCTTTCCGCAAAGCCCTATTGAAGGCTTATGGGGAAGCTTGTGCTATCACCGGCTGCAACCTGACCGCTGTGCTCGAAGCCGCGCATATCCACCCCTACAAGGGCGATCACACCAATGTTGTGTCCAATGGGTTGCTGTTACGGGCGGATATTCACACGTTGTTCGACCTGGGGTTGATTGCCATCGAATCTGACACATTGGTCGTACGCGTATCGCCTCAGTTGGAGGGCACCGATTACGGGAAACTGAATGGTTCCCCACTTCGCCAGCCAGAACAAAAAGCTCACCGCGTAAGCTCAGAGGCGTTGGATTGGCACTGGAGCCAGTGTGCTTGGTCCGATTGAATCAGCCCGGGGCTATGTGACGCTAACGCTCTAGGTAGCTGCATGCCCTTTACGCTAAGCAAATTGACATGCGCGCGTCCATCGTCGAGATTATCCCCAATAGCGCCCATCCCCCTGGAGCTGGCTTGTCCGGCTCTATGTTTGGGCCTTCTCGTTTCATAGCTCCCATGTTGAGTCAGGAATAGCCCCCTCCCCCTGGCAACCATTTCCCATTGCCGCTCCCCCCCTCGACCGCGAAAGTCCGTCTCTGCACATCCGAGATGGGACACCCCATGAAGCTGCTGATCATCGAAGCCCCCGGCAAGCTGAAAAAGCTCAAGCCCATGATGAAAAAACTCCGCCCAGGCGAAGACTGGGAGGTAGTAGCCAGCGGCGGCCATATCCGCGACCTGCCGGCGAAAGGTCAGGACGGCACCATGATTACCACTGGTGTGCGCAAGGATTTCACACCGGTCTACGAGGTCCTGGATAAAAGCGCAAAAGCTGTACGCACCATAAAGGCCGCAGCAAAGCAGGCCAGCGAAATCTACCTGGCAACCGACCCGGATCGTGAGGGTGAGAGCATCAGCTGGCATATTCAGCAGGTGCTGAAGTGCAACGACTACAAGCGCATTACCTTCAACGAGATAACCCTAAAGCGTGTCGAAGAAGCACTCGCCAACCCTCGGCAGATAGATTTGAACAGGGTCGCGTCCCAGGAATGTCGTCGTGTGCTTGACCGTCTTGTCGGCTACCTGGTGACTCAGGAGCTGCGTCGGCTGATGGGCAAGCCTACGTCTGCCGGCAGGGTCCAATCTCCAGCCGTCTACTTGGTGGTGCTGCGGGAACGGGAAATTTGTAACTTCAAGGTGATCAACCATTTTGGCGCTCGCCTCAACTTCCTAAACGTAGCCCAAGGCAGTTGCTGGCACGTCGACTGGCAACCGGTGCCGGACTTCGCGAGTAGAGAGTTTCCATATGTGCAGGACATCAGCCTGGCACAACTCGTTGCGAGTACTCGTAACGCCATTGTGGAGTCGTGCGAAGACCGTCAGGCCGAACGTCATCCCCCAGCACCGTTCATCTCGTCCACGCTGCAACAGGCCGCGAGCAATGCCTTGCGCTGGGACCCAGACAAGACCATGCAGGTTGCTCAGCGACTGTACGAACAAGGTGTCATCACCTATCACCGCACGGATAACCCCAATGTTCCAGATGAAGCCATTGACCACATACGGGCAGTGGCCAATGCCTTAGGCGTGAAAACCGTCGACGCCCGCAGGACGTTTAAAGCTGCCGAAGGTGCCCAAGAGGGACACCCCGCAATCACACCGACGGATTGGACTGACGGCAACGCCGGTGAGAATGACGACGAGCTCGATCTTTACAGGCTCATTCGGACTCGTGCACTCGCCAGTCAGCTTGAGGCCGCCGTATATGACGTGCGCACGGCAAAATTAATGGGTATCGGACCACAGGGTAAAACGCTGACCTTCAACGCCACGGGCAAAACGCTGTCTTATCCAGGGTGGCTGAAATTGCTCAAGGCTGATGATACCGACGATGAACAGGATGCCGAGGCCGATAATCAGGTGCCCGCGCTCTTGCCCAAGCAAATCCTCAGCGTGCACAGCGGCAAACTGCTGCAGAAGAAAACCCAGCCACCATCGCGGTACACCAAAGCCAGCTTGATCAAGGAGATGGAACGTCGCGGTATCGGTCGTCCGAGCACTTTCGCGTCAATATTGAAAAACATCACCGGCAAAGGCTTGATCGAGGAAAAGAATCGCAAGCTGGTACCAGCGCCGTTGGGCAATGAAACAATCGCCAAGCTTGAAGGAATCTTCAGCTTCGTGGAGCTGGATTTCACTCGCGAGCTGGAGCAGGACCTGGACAAGATCGCTCAGGGTCAGGACACATACGGCGCCGTGGTCGCTCGTCTGTATAAGCGCCTGGAGGAAGAACTGTCATATCAACGGACATTGCCAAGCGTTCCCATGGCTTCCTCTGCCCGAACGCCCCAAGAAACCACCGGCTACACCTGCACCAAATGCCATCAACCTCTCGTCAGGCGACAGAAGAAAGGCGATGATGGCTACGATTTCTGGGGCTGTACTGGCTTCAAATCCAATGGATGCAAAGTCACCTACTCCACTGTAAACGGCAAGCCAAACTTCGATAAGCCAAGGGGCATTTGATCCCGTGGCTCATCCACCGCAGCGAGCTGGCACAAACCCTCCTCGCGTGATGAATCGGCAGTCGGACTTACTCGAAACGGTGGTGTTCGACGGCTATGACTTCGGTCTCAAATTGCAGTTTCTGGAGGGTGCCAACAGGTTGTTACTCGACCGTGGCGGGTACTTCATTCGACGCAACGATCACCCGATGTATCGCTTCTGGCGCCTATCCAAGGACAAGCTACTGCGAGAGCTTGATGTCGTCTTTCAACATTTAATGGCGCTGTCAGATGGCCGGTTTGGGGATACCTGGCAATCGTTTTACCAGAAGATTGAGGCAGCGCAGAGCGCGCCAGATCGGCAAGCTTTTACCTGGAAACTGGTCTTCCGAATCGCCCCACTCACCCTTGGCGGCGTCCTACTGTCAGGTGAATATCATCCTGGAGCGGTCAGTGTCGCTCGGCGTATGCGTGGCGTATTCCTCGGTCAATCCAAGTCATGGCGCGTCGACGCCAGTGCTGAGCTCGTGCGCAGCAATCTGATTTTGGAACTCGGATTGTCGGAGGATCAGTTCGAGATCCTCGACACCGTTCAGGAATTGCTGACCGACGGATCTGTCGTCCCTGCCGAGACAATCACCCGTATCGAATTGGGAGGGCCACCTCAGGAACGGAGCTTGAGCCCGGCGGCGGACGACTCCTCAACCGATGTGTACCTCGCGGCTATCCCAACTATTGAGCGTACTGAGCTGACCTCTGCGCAGATCACACAGGCGCTGGCAGGACACTCACTGCTAGATCATCAACCAGCAGGGATTCAGCACCTGCTGCAACGCACCAGTGCATTGCTGGCCGACGACATGGGGCTGGGTAAAACACGCCAGGCAATCCTTGCTGCTGCCATCAGAGCGGCAGACCGACCGATCCTGGTCATCACCTTGTCGACGTTGATCATCAACTGGAAACGGGAAATTCAGATGGTGTTCCCGGAGGCCAAAATCGGCATGCAGGTCTTTGACCCTGCCTCGCAATGGGTCATCACCAACTACGAACGCTTGGGCGATTACGTACTGCAGGCAGGTCACTTCGAAGTGATGATCATCGACGAGGCCCATCGCCTTAAAGAGCCTGCGGCAGCCTGGACGCGTCATGGTTTCGACATCGCGGCGAAGGTGCCCAATCGGTACCTGCTGACCGGCACACCGGTCCTCAACCGGGAATCTGAGCTGCATACCTTACTGCGCCTGTCAGGTCATCCGGTTGGGCAGTTACCCCTCAAGGAGTTCTGCGAACAGTTCGCCGGCAGTCAGGACTTTCGAAAAAACTTACGGGACGCTATCGGTGATTGGATGCTTCGTCGGCGCAAGGACGTACTGCCAGGCCTGAAGGGGAAGCAGCGCCAGACACTGCCGGTGGCGTTGTCCGCCGAGGAGCGCCGGGAGTACGAACGCATCCGGCACGAGGATAGACCAGGGCTTGCCAGGTTGGGATCGTTGCGTCAGTTGCTGGAGAGCGTAAAGGTTCGAGTTGTCATGGAGCTGCTGGGCGAGTTGGATGCAGAGGACAAGGTGATTCTGTTCTGTGAGTTTAAAGAGACAGTCGGGGTTCTACGGAATTTGTGTCAGGAGGCGGGTTTGGGGTGCGTGTCAGTGGTGGGCAGTGACTCGGTCGCTAAACGCCAGAAAGCCATCGATCAGTTTCAGGACGATCCAGAGACCAGGGTCTTTGCTGCCACCACGTCGGCTGCCGGCACCGGCAACAACCTGACTGCTGCGAACTACGTGATGTTCCTTGGCCTACCCTGGACGCCCGGTACGCAGGATCAGGCAGAGGATCGCGCCTATCGCAATGGCCAATTACGCATGGTCGTGGTGAAAATCCCGTTGATTGAAAACTCTATCGACCAGATGCTTTGGCAGATGCTGCTCGACAAGAGGCAGTTGGCCCAGGACCTTATTGAGCCTGACATTGCGGCGACGAATAGAGCGAACCTGGCAGCCCGTCTTTAGTCGGTACTGCCCGTCCAACCAACTATTACCCTGCCCCCTTAGAATCTGTTTACTGCTGCTCCACAGTCTTCCTACTGCCAATGTGCTCTCACCATCAACAGAGGCTTCTTGGCACATGATCAGGCACTTCACCGCTCTCGCGTTTCTCGCACTTGTCGCCGGCTGCACGGCGCAGACTACGGACCAAACACCCACACCAGAGGTCGACAGTCATCGCAGCCCTCAACTGCTCAAACCGGATCTATATGCTGACGGCGCCGGAGCAGAAAAAGAACCTGTCGTGCGCTACGGGCGCTATACCTTGGTCAGTACCTTACCCAACGCCGACCAGCGCGACTTAATGGCTCAGATCATCGACGTCAGCATTCCGGCGAATATGCATCCGAGCGTGGGTGACGCTATGCAGTACGTTCTGGATCGCTCGGGGTATTCTCTGTGTGCGATGGACGCCGACCTGGCCAGCAATCTCTACAGTCGGCCGTTGCCATCATCCCAATACAAGCTAGGCCCAATGACTCTGCGCAATACACTGCAAGTGCTAGCTGGCCCTGCATGGCAAGTGAGGGTGGATGAGGTTAAACAAGAGGTTTGTTACGTCCTACGCCAGGGGTATTGAATCGCAGGCATAGCTCTGACCTTGTCGACAAGCCGCCTCATCTACAATGGCCTCGACACCCACGATCCGAACAGAGAGAAGGTGAATGAACACCACCGATGAGGTTTATCAGATTCTGCGAGACGCAAAAGCCTTGGCCAGACGGTATTACCACATCACTGGCAAACCGCTGGGAGTCACTGGCGAGGTGGCAGAGTATGAAGCTGCGCGAGTGTTAGACCTGAAACTGCAGCTCGCCCGCCAAGCTGGTTACGATGCGACAGAGGTCAGAAACGGCGCGACGCTGAGGATTCAAATCAAGGGCCGGTATTTTCCAAATCCAAAGCTTCGAGGTGGCCGGGTTGGCTCAATAGATTTGAAACAGGAATTCGATACCGTTCTGCTAGTGCTGCTCGACGCGGACTACAACGCCTTTCAGATCTATGAGGCGGACAGATCCGCCGTTGAAGCTCTTCTGACCAGACCTGGATCAAAAGCCAGGAATGAGCGTGGATCAGTCGGCATCAGCCAATTCAAAGCAATCAGCTCGTTACGCTGGGGGCGTGCTTGCGAAGAAGCCGAAAGTTAAACCCCGAGCCCATCGACGCTACGGCTGATTATTTGTAGAAGCTCAGCCCTTTCTCCTATCCCTCATCGTCCAGCCCTACGCTGATTTTGCGCATCCCTTCTAAAAACTCGGGACTGAACCCAGCGCTTGGCACAAGCCTGGGGACGATCAGATCCAGTTGCCTGAACTGATCATGCTGTTGAATAAGCTCAAGGTAATGCTGAAGCTTTTCAGGTGCGGCCGTAGGGCGCGTCAGGTGTTTTTTTAGCCGTTCAGCAAATCGATCCACGTCTTCTTTTTGTGGAAAGTCCGTGTCGTACTCCAGCGACCATAGCTCACCCGCCAGCGTTCTCTGGGACCAGCCCATTCGCGCGATCAGGGCTTTGATTTCTTCTTGGAGCCGATGCGTTTCTGTCCCCATTTGTCTCCACGCCCGCAGGTAATGTCTGGGTTCTCCCCTCGGGAGACAAACCACTTTAGAAGGATTTAAACATGATTAGTAAAATGACTCAGACCGACGCAAAACGCATCTCGGCAGCCAATAACCAAGGTGCTGGGTGGCCTAGCAAAAATGATGGAATGGAGTCCGGTGGCGGGCGCCAAAACAATCCACCTGCTCCGCGTCGTTAACTCAGGTCATCACTGACCCAGAGACCTACGACTGGCCCTGCACTGCTTGGCTGCTTGATCAAAGGCAGCCAAGTATTTATAGGTTTGCTCGTTGAAATCTTTGACTTTGTAATTTTTTTGCACCTCTCTGAGAGCGCAGGCACAGTCGTCTTTCTTGCCCAGATAAGCTGACGTTGCCAACGGGCGCTGCGAGCCACTCACACACATTTCAACAATTGCGTATTCGCTTTCGATGGAATATCGATCGTTCAGACCCGCATAGCCAGCTACCTTTGCCGTAGCAAACACGCCTACTCCCAGAGCAATTACCGCAGTGCCTACTGACGCCTTGATTTTCCCGTAGTGATGTCCGGATAGAGTCGCCTTGCAACCTCCGCAGCTGACATTTTCCAAATTCAAATTATTGTTTTTCGAACACGCGGGGCATTTGATGAACATAGCTTTCCTTGCTTGGTGTGACTCGTTGTACCAACTCATCCAGTGACAAGTGTGCATGGAACACAGACTAGTGGCATATCGCCCTCAATGGGAACTTCTCAATGGAGAAATAAATTTTGTAAAGTATTCATACGGCGATAGGGCAAGGATCAGGTCCACGGCGTTGAATATTTTGTTTAAACTACAAACCGTCTTTTGCCATGGTTGGCACTGAAGCAATTCCACCCCGCTGGCTACTGGCGGTCATCAGTAGCGCCCGGTGACGCGGTTTACCCGTCACCAACCCCAAAGCACGCATAGCTCCGGGAAGGGCGTGCGGACCTGGTTGAGGATTCTCCCTGTGTCTCCCTGTTCCAAGCAGACACGCAGCCGTCAACTCGTGAAACGCGAGTTTCAAAGGCACATAGGGTTCTCTTGAGGTTCGAAGCAGATTAGTCATAGGGCCGCACTGGTGTTGCGGCCCATGCTTTTTAGAGCTCATCCGAAAGGTAGCCTGAAGGTCTTGGAAAGGATCATCAGGCTACCTTTTGGTAGCTGCTATTCCTGGCCGGTGGCCCGCCGGCGAAACGCAGGGCTCCCTTTGTGCGCGGATGCGTGCCTTCTGTTTACTGGCCTTAGCCACGAAAATTGGCCAGGTGAAAAAATGAGATGTATAGATCAAAGTGCCCAGATCGATTACGTTTCAATTTTCACTGGTGGCAATCTGAACCGACAGATACTCTGTTAAACCTAAGCCGAACGTGAGCAATGATTCACTCACGTTTGGTCGTTTTGCAAATGTGACAGCGTAATTCCGTAAAGCTTTCTCACATCAATCCAGTGGCACTAACACAATAACCACCACTAAGTCTTTGGCGCCCTTGCAATGACAAATCGCTTAATAAATTTCCTTATACGCTTTACAAGCGGAGCATTATTTAGCTCAATTGCAGTACTTGCTACCGTAGTGGTAGGTGCTTACATATCTCTTTACAGCTCAAAAATCGTGCTTCAATTCGATGAGATTTGTTTACCCATAATAAGACCTTGCGGAGAAAAAGCCTACCCAGAAATCTCTATCGCAATGATATCAATGATCCTACTCGCCGGGCTATTGCTTATTAGAGAGCTATCTGTTTCAAAAGAAAATAATTCTGCAAAAAACAAACTACAAGACTTTATCAAAAGCACACCATCAAAGTCATTTCTCGAACGATATACAACCTATATGAGACTAATAGGTACTATCAGATTAGAGATCAAAGAAATCGTCGCCTCCGAAAATCCTGACGTTGAAAAGATACATAAATGTATTCGCAGTTGCTTGCACGGCCTCATCTCCCTAGCAAAAGACTGGGACGGAAATG
>Ga0308164_10004658_pt1 | contig 11484 bp, 4 predicted proteins | sample PhyTR2_FD_201031 | JGI IMG/M metagenome (GOLD analysis project Ga0308164, IMG submission 201031) | Phyllosphere microbial communities from UC Gill Tract Community Farm, Albany, California, United States - DLSLT.R2 | ecosystem: Host-associated > Plants > Phyllosphere > Unclassified | place: USA... | reverse complement strand
TGCAGAACTAAATCTCCAAGTCTTCCCGCCGTGAATTCGCCCTCAAGCGTCCTCCAGCTAATGGTGTTCGCTGGTATCTCCCTCAACAGGTTTGCGACCATAAGGCGGTTTATCGATTGGCTAAGGCGCTGCTCGGTAAACGTCTCTTCGCGTCCTAACGCGGCCTCTACTCCACGCAGGAACGAAAACAGCGAGGAGCTTGCCGCTACCGCTTTTCCAATGTCGATCTCGCGCATGAATGGGAAGCAATCAAGTATGACATCCTTGTCAAATATTTGATTGACCAAGTGCTTGGGATTCATAAGCGATTCGGGCGTAGTGATCCGAGCCAGACAAGATTTTGCATAATTCGTTTGCCGGGAATTCTTTAACGCCAACTCCTTGTCTGCGAAAACCCATGCTTCGATAGTAGGAACCGCACAAAAGACAAATTCACTTGATGTATCAAGGTAATCTTTAGCCCAAGCGATAGAGTCCGCGACAGACGGCGCGTCAGAATCAATTAGCGCGATCACATTCCGTAGATTAGGATACTCATGGAGGCGCTTTTTAACGCCTTTCTTACCGTCACAAACCTCTATCTCAATTTTCTGGCTGACGTCATTTCCGAGCGCATACAGAATGTTCTCAACTATTGCTCTGTCGGTATATCCCTCGACAAGGATCGTCAATCGACGCGGCTTTTTCTGGTTTTTCATAACGTAAGAGGCCTATTAAGATTGCAAGATAATTTCACTTTGGGATTCGGCAAATTTTTCGAGCAAAGATTTGGTGGCAGTCGATCATAGAAGGCAGCAGTGCGCTATTTCCGAAAGTCTTCGATCATGTGCGCATGCGGGCAATAAAGCATTTGAACCTGATCGTTTTATCGTCTGCCTCGGCTAACACGTAGTCTTCGAGAACTCTCCTGTAGATTCGCACTTTGCGTTGAGCAGGTCGAACAATCTCTTGTACGCTCTAGATTGGAAGTGCTAACTAAACGAACACGGTTCCTGTCGCGAGCGTTTCGCTAAATTCCTCAAAACTACCCTTCCGGTGCAATGTACGCACGCGCCAAAGGTAGAATGCCCTGATCGAGGCATTTTGTATGATGGCGTTCTCGCGGTATGCAGTGCCACGCGAAACGAGCGCTGCGCCGCAATTTCCGCTCAATTGCACCGGACGGGCCGGTCCCCAGCCCGCGTTCCAGTAGCACACATCAGCGACAACCTGATCGGCTACCTTGACCTCAAGCTGACCGTTGCTTGGTGTTACCTCAACCTGATCGACATCAGGCAGCGTTGGCAGGAAAAGGCGGGTGGGATACAGATCAAGCTGGAGATAACCCATGCGATCGAAGTCGAACGCTCCGGCCATCGGCCAAGCTTTGCTCTCCGACTCCACAAGTTTTCCAGTAGGTGTCGGAGTTACAATTGTCGTTGTGCTAAGCGGTCTCCGTCCTGCATGAGTGCGTACATGCCCACGGAGCCAGAAATCCTCGAGATGTTTTGCCAGGGCTACATCGTCGACTTGGCTGTCAGCAGCCTGTGACCATCGCACTACGGAAACCTCTACGCACCGCTCCATTGTCATGACGACTGGAGAGCTGAAAGCGATCAGCTCGTCATCGGGTCGCACCGCCTTTACACGGTCAAGCAGAATGTGGATTGCGGCTTCGACCGCCGTTGCATTGCCGTCGAACTCCATCCGACCTGGAAACCAGGCTGGACGCAGCGGCTTAAGAAAAGCCAGAGTGGGATGGACCGGTAATGCCAGAAGCGCCTCCTGATCCGCTAGGTGCGGTGGCATGCTCCAGAGTTTCTCGGCAACAGCCAAGGTGCGAAGGTACGCAGAAATGGCGCGCACAGATGCACGTGAGGAATGCTGGCTACTGAAACCGTTGCCTAGCGGTCGTGTGAAGTGCCAGGGGTCTCCTTGGTACGGCGCATCAGGATAGGCGGTTCTGTTCTTAGCCCATTCATAGGCCATCTGCCGCACAAACGGCAATCCCGTGTGGTCGTCGAGCCGCCCTAAGGATGTTCGGAATATTTTGGGTAGATCCACGCCGTGCACGCCATCGAAGTCATCGGGGATTTCAAATCCCTCCGGTACCTCCTTGGGGCGCGCATCGCGAACCGGAATCGGTAGCCCAAGGTCGTCCAAGAACAGATCGGAGAGCGGGGAGGGCTTTGGGACGCTGTTCGCTAACTCATCGACTGGCGAATAACCGTATCCTCGTGCCGCTATCCAGAAAATACACAGCACTTCAACTACCTCTGCCTCCAGCATGCGCGAACGCAAAAACTGTAGCAAGGCGGTTTCCGTTTTGGCACTCGTAGCAGGCTCGCCTAGCCGGGCGGCCAGCTCCTGCGTGGTCCACCACCGCGTGGCCGGGCACGGCCAGCCGAGGCGGGCGATTAGTATGGAAAGTTCGTCCACCAGGCAGCCTACTCGGAGGGAAAAGCCAATATAGCGGCCCAGCGCGGCTCTTGCAGCGGCAGGGTACGGGTGTCCTCGATAACGCAGTTGACCATGGTTTCCGAGAATTTCACGGCTTCCGCGATGCGTCCCTGTCGTACATAGAAATAAACCAGTAGCTCCGACGGTGCGATGCGTGACGACGACGAGTCGTCGAACATGCCATAGGTCGTCGCCGCCACAAACTCGTCGCATCGTTGCGGATAATATTGAGCCACCAAATCGAGCCGTGCACGGGACTTCTCGTCGTCCTCCGCAATTCCAAACCAAGCACCATTAAGGATATGGGCACGAACGAGGTATTTCCAGGCCGCGCCTTTCCCGCTCAACTTACGCCTCGTTTCAAAAGCAAGGTCGGACAAGGGCAGGACATCCTTTCGGCGCCCTTCTTCGGAGAGTAGCAGCCCATCAAGTGCGTTTAGCAACCGTTTCCCTTGCCCCGCTGCGGCCCAGTGCTGATACCAAGCTCTCAGGTGTCTGGTACGCTCGTTGTAGCTGGTCGATAAACTTTCAAGTAAATCATCCAACTGTTCAGGACTGAAGGTCGTGACATCGCCCTCGTAAGGCTTACTTTCAATGCCGCTACTGGTATGCTCCTCCCGCTGCAGCAAACCGATGTCCCATCCGGCGTGCTCCTGAAGCGCCAGGAGCCGCTCCGCAGCGTTCGCGTTGCCGCCCTGCGCCAATCGTTGAAGCGCGTCGCCGATTTCAGGATGCAAACCCGTACGCATCAGCGCATCCAATGGCCAACCATCCTTCACCCCCTGTTCCACATAGGCGCGAAGGCTGTTCTCGGCCAGAAACCAGTCGCCAGCGTGCACGTGCTCCTCATACTTGACCACCAAAGCCAAGGGCTTGAGCTTCGCCAGCAGCTGATCGGTCGCTGCCAGGACATGTCTCGTACCCTTCCCATCGGTGTACTGAAGGACTTGATGGATCTGCGGCGCGATCCGCCTGAGAAGACGGCGAGCATCCTCCGGCGCGACGTCGACCAGATCGCCGATTGCGTCGACCGTGTGGTTCAGTGTCAGATCCTTGCGATGAGCATAACCAGTCGTAAGCTCCCAGGTTTGCCTGCACAGGTCGCGTGCCTCCAATCTCAGGTCGTGCGCCAGGGCGATGGCGCAGAGCTGTAGCGGCGTCTGCAGACGTACGCTGGTCTCTTCCCAGACCTCTGCATCAAGCAGCGAACGCTGAGACTGCACGAACGCCGCAGCGGCCTCGTTGACCATTCTCGTCAATGAGCCTGCTGCGTACTGCGCGCGGAAGGATGCGCCATCAAACCAGGCGCAATTAACGGCCGCTTCCATGGTCTCCTCGGTCAGGGCTACATCATCCGAGTTATCCAGGAGTAGGCTGCCAAGGCGAATGTCGCACGCTATCCGATGCAGCGCACTCTTGAAATCCTTCTCCGCCGAGCTCCTGTCGTAGCTTTGCCTGAATCGTCGAGACTCGACCGGCTCCAGCAGCGCGAAAAGTTCATGGAAGTCCACGAATTCACCACGCCACCAGTGGTGCGCAACTTGGGCGGCAATACCGGAAAGAGCATCGAGAAATTCGGTGATGTTCTCTCTGCCTTCATAAATGGGGGCGCGCGCGTACTCGAAATCGGTCTGCCCTTCCGCAGCCATGCAAAGGCCCAGGTGTATGCCGCTGAAGAACCAGTGATGCGCGAGCGTCGCAAGGTCTTCCTTGCGCTCGTAGTAGTCGCCCTTCAACCAGTCGACAGGACTCGGCGCGTTCAACGACTTGGCGGCCCGGGTGTGAGCCGCCTCGACCGAGGCAACGAAGGGAGTCCGGTCGAGGGTGCCGAAGTCATCGCGTTCGGTGATGCTCACCCCGGCCTTTGCGGCAGCGTGTATGCACGCGTCACTGATGAGGAACTTACTGTCGTCGTCGACGAGCATGGCAAAGACCATCATCAAGTCGTCGAGATTGCCCTCTTCAACAAGCATCTGGACGCGGGGCAGCCAAACCGCCGGGCTGTTCCGGTCGACCAACTGTGCCAGCGCTTCAGGTGTGCTGCCGATAACGCCGAGCCGCGCGAATGCGCCAGCCAGGAATTTGAAGTCATCATGGTCGGCGCTTGATGCGTACCTGCCTGAGAACCGGCTCAAGCCCCTGAACCGGCGAATTGCCTCTTCACCACATATTTCGGCCAGAACCTGGGCGCCACGAGCGCGCAGCGCCAGCCCAAGCGCGGCAACTCGCAAGAGGTCAGCTTCATGTCTTGATGCGACAGCTTCTTGAACGACGCCTTCGTCCGCTGCCAGCATCAATGTGAACGAGATAAGCCTAGCATGGTCGTCGTCCTGCATCTGGAATTGACTGTTACCGACCATCCGGGACTTGAGGTGTTCCAACCGATAGGCATCAGCGAATGCGCCGCTGTCCAGCGCGGCAACCAGGGCATCCGACAGCAACGTATCAAATAGGGATTCAGAATACCCCTCTTCGAGGCGAAGCATGACCCAGTCACGGGTCAGTCCTGTGATGAGATTCTTGGGATCGCCCAGCTTCGCCTGAACCGTCCATAGCCAGTTCACGCACAACGAGGTAGGGGCTGATCGCTCCAACCAGTTCGCGACGGCAGGCAGTAACGTCTTGATCCGGCCCTCGTAGCCCTCTGTCGTACGCACGTAGACCGCCAAGCTTTCGTGAAAGACCTTCAGGCCGGCTGACGACGAATGCAGCAGATGCTCCACCTTCTCGACATCTGGCTGCGCTGCATTGATTGATGCGGCGATCTCGCCAAAAGCTGTCCTTGGCCAGAAGAACGGCAAGGCACAGATGAGCCGAAGCGTGTCCTTCAAGCTGGGAGTGAGTCGCTCCCACAAAGACGCGTAATAGAACCGCGCGTCTTTGTCCAGTTCACCCTTGAGTTGCTCCACGTTCCATTTCGACAGATTGCGACCGGAATGTTCCAGTTCGGCGGTCGCATAGATGACGTGGAGCGGATGGCCATTGGTCCTGACACGAAGCGAAGATGCGGCATCCTGAAGATGTTCCAATGCCTGATTGCCCTCGAAGCCAGTGGTGAGACGCCCCTCCCGAATCGCCTTACGCAGGTAGGACAGAACCGCATTGTCGGACATCGCCGGCAATGTCTGCCACGTGGTCTTCGGCGCCGCAGCGAGGAGGTCTGCCGGCAATTGGGCGTCGTCCACAGGTTGAGTGCCAACGAGGAGTACCATGTTGTCCAGACACGGAATCACTTGGGAGAACAAGTCGTCCAACGGCCGCTTGTCCTGGGCATTGATGCGCCAGACGTGATCCAGGCCATCCAAAATAAGTACGAACGGTTTGCCCAGCGCTTTGTAGTGGGAAGCGCATGCCTCCAAGAGCGAGCGCAAGCCCCATGCTGGCATGGCAACATCCTGATGAAATCGCTGGACCTGCGCCTTGAGCGATTGCTCGACCACGTGGGTGTTCACCCGGTCGCGTCCGCGCTCCGTCGTCGACAGAAAGTAGTGATGGCGAACCGTCGGGATATCCTGCTCAATGAGCGTGTCGCACAAAGCGCTGAGGTAGGTACTTTTTCCACGCCCCGGCGGCCCTGTCAAAACGATCGCCTTGCCCGCATTGCCGATCGCCTCCCGGACAAATTTTTGATGGAACGTCGCATCGGGCACCTCATACCCTTTAGGTACAACGAAATCCTCCGGCAGCGGCGCGGGCGGCGTCGCCTGCAGGATCGCACGAACCTCTGACAACGTGATCCAGCCTTCCGGAGGCGGCAAATTGTTTTGCGTTGCCCAGTTCAAGGCTACGTTCTTCAGGATCGCGATGCCCTCAGGAGTGCCATGCATCCGAAGACGCGTATCGAGCTCATGCTCCAGCGTCGCGTATCCCTTGTCGCTGTGCCGGATGCGCAGCTGGCTGAAGAACGCCTCGCAGTCATCCTTGCTACCAAGCTCGGCAATTATCTTCGAGCGCCTGGGGTCCGGAATCTTTGCGAAGGAAATACGATCAGCATCTAGGCAAAATTCAATATCCCCATCGGGCCGGCGGTTGGTTATGAGCGAGATCTCACCAATCCGCGCAGGATCCAGCTTTTTGAACGCGTCGAACCACTTGCGAAGCATCGACCTCGACCGCGCTGTCTTGCCTGTCTTCTCGAGTAACCAGTCCCAGGAAAGCAGGTAAATATCCGGCTCCGGTGTGAACTTGATCTGCTGAAGGTCAACGAATCCGTCGCTTCGCTCGACAACGATGTCGTCCAGCGCCTTGGGCGCCACGTCTTCGACTTCACATTCGAATTTCACCCGCGTATAGCGGGCCGGTGCGTCTAACCAGTCGCACAAAACCCTTATGCCTTGTCGGTTCTGGTAGATGTAACCAGCGGAAGTAATCGCAGTTTTTTTGATGCCTTCCGACATAGTTAGTGTTGACTGCGCTGAGTGGATCATACGCTCCGTTGCGGAAGATTCTATGAATGACAACGCGCACTGCAGCCATCAAATCCAAGATGTGGTCAAAATCGTCTCAACCGCTGATGGAGAATGAGAAAGTGCCTTACGTGGAAGCGGCAGCGTAAGCTTTTTCTGGGTTTTTGATTATATCGTTCTCAGAGGTTCTCAGTTAGTTTTCTGACATGTCCGGTCACCCTCGCCGCTAGCCTGAACAAGTCCGCCGCAGTGATTTGGTGCTCTTCCGATATTTCGAAAATCTTTTCGTGCTTGGCGATGAATTTGATACCAGGATCAGGATACCGTCCTGCCCAAGCCACAAAGTGCGACAACATGTCAAGAATTGCCAAATCTTTGCCGCTCAATCCGTCGATGAAGCTAGCGAGATCACGTAGATTATGATGCAGGTACTTGCGCTCAGCCTCTGAGTAAACATCGATTCCATCACGCATGATCGTCATCGCTTTCAGGCATACCTCAAGGCTGTAGCCCACCAACATGAGAGCGACGGCGCAGTATTGCGAGTCACAGATTCCGCGAATATCCACTGGCATGCTATCAAACGTCGGTTCGTGTTTGACGAGTACAACAGCAGCCTGTGTCATCGCCTCGGCTTGAGCAAGCCAGAGCACGGGATTCTTGAGATCCTTTGAAGTCGGCGGCACTGCGGGGTCGATATCGGCGCCATGAATCGCCGCAAGCATTGCCCAGCGCATCCAGGCTGATCGGCTATATCCTCCCGGATCCGATGCGAATGATTCCCGGTCTGGCAATATTGGGTCCATCATACAGGGTACTCAGGATAGTCCGTGGAAAATAATTATCTCATCTTACGTCGGTGTTCGACTAACTATGTTGAAACACTCGGCGAAGTTGGCCTTTGGATAGAAATCCGAGCGGCCGAACCTGGACAGCCCCCGTTATTGAACGCTCATGGAGCGCCGCGCGCTCACGTCTTCCCGAAATTACTGCCGTTCGACTTTTTCAACACAGTAGGTAGCCGTCGACCGGATTGCCCTGCACCGCATTGGCCTTGCACAACGATTCGAACAGCGAACTCAACGCCGACAGCTTGCGGTGGACTGTGGCGACACTGAGACCGCAGATCCCCAGATCTCGGCGCCAGGCCAGCACATGTCCGCGACCGACCTAACGGGACATGTGCGGATCCTTGAGGCCGACGAACGTGATGAACTCTTGCACGTCGTTCTGGTTAGTGCGACGCTGGCTCCGTGTCTACCAGCGCTGTTACCATGTATCTGCACCCCCGCCATAACAGAATCCGATCCGAGATGACATCAAAAAAGCTGACTACCTCCCCGACTGAATCAGACTTGGAGTCTGCTATTGATGGCGTAATCATGCGGGTATTCCATTGGTTACCTCGCGATGCCGTTCATCACCAAACAAAGTTCTCCTTTAAAGTAGGCCGAGGGACGGTACATATTGATGGTACGAAGGGCTACGTGACCGAGGGCCGAGCCGACATCATTTTGTCCCACATGGGAAGGCCATTAGCAGTGCTGGAACTGAAGAGGAACGGCGTGCAGCTAACGGATGATGATGCGAGCCAAGGGCTGTCATATGCACGCATGCTTGTTCCATCACCGCCCCTTGTGATATTGACGAACGGAGACGATACCCGGCTTTTCGAAACCCATACTGGAACAACTTGGAACCCTTCTGGATACACCGAGGAGGCGCTCGCACAACTGGTGAGGAACGCCGCTCAAGTGGCTAAGGCTGACTTGAGGCAAGCTGTCGACACGCTGATGGGAACAAATGCTCGAGTTTGGCGTCAAGCGCTGAAGCAGGTTACCTCTGATGCGTTCGAAGAGCTTAGGGGCGATTGGGATTCTTCATTGCGGCCATTTGTACCTGACTTCCTCATCCCACGTCATGCTACGGTTCAGACGTTAAAGCAAATAGTAGCGGGTGAACGGTTAGTACTCGTTGAAGGCGCCCCCATGGCTGGGAAAAGTAATGTTTTAAGGGAGCTCGCGACGCACTTGTTCGAGAACGAAAGGTTCGGCGTGCTATATGTTGAAGCCGGAGTGGGACGGGACATCTTCGGGAGGATTGCTGATGCATTAGCTGACGCTTTAGATTGGCCGGTAGCTCCTGGCGAGGCAAGGGACTGGCTAATTCGCGTGTCAAAAGCAGCCTCAACTAAGCTAGTGCTCCTTGTGGACAGTTTCCTTGCTGATAGCGAAGGTTCTCGAAAGGATATAGAAGACCTCTCATCTCCACGGTTCGGAGGAGGCTTGGCCGTTGTGGCCGCATTAGATGATTCGGTCGCGGACATGGTAGTGCTAAGCGGTGGAGGGCGTGGCCAGTCCGCCATAGGTCGACGTGCCAGTCGGGTACGAGTTGATCCCCTTTCAGGTCGTGAATTTGAGGCAGCGGCGAGCATTTTAGCGAACAAGCGAGTGTCCTTCATGCGTGGGGCGCAGATGACACCGGAATATCGACAGCCGTGGGTGCTACGTAGTGTTGCAGCCGCTGCTCTGCAAGAAATCGAGGGCGTCGAGGTTAGATATGGACTAGCTTTACCTCCTTTTCAGGGAATGGATCTGATTCGACATGCGCGCAGCCGCTTCAATGATCCAGGGCAACGACGATTATTCACATGTTTGGCCAACGCTGTACTTGCGGAAATTAACGACGAAACCCGTAGACCGGAGCTGGTGCTGCAAAGTGTGGCGCTATTCGTGATTCGGGACGCGACAGTGGCAAAGTATATCGGTGATGATGATCGGGCAAAGCTGATTTCATCAGGGCTCATTAAGCCAGCGGTTCTCGCTGACAAATCTACTGGCTTGGTCGTTCAGTTGCCGGAGATGCTAGCCAGCGAGTTGGCGAGGTTATTAGAAGATGAATTAATACGAAAGGCGCGTGCCGCGCCTGATGACGCAGCCCACTGGCTCTCAAAAATAGCAAGTTCACTGCCTTTCGGTGATGTGATTACGGCACGCTCGGCGTTTGATGCAGCACAACAGGCGCAAGGGTTAAATTCTCAATTTATCGAAGCTTTATTGGATTCGCCGCCTATCAGCCAACCGCCTCCAGCGCCAGGTTCCAAATTTTCCTTAATGATGCCGGGAGGTCTTGTAACTATCACGATGACCAGTAAAGGACCGGTTGCTACTGCGGCGGACGGTCAGCAACACAAAATAGAGATTACTGAAGGTGATGGGTTCGGCTCGTTATACGACAATATTTATCCTTGGCTCATCCTTTCGCACTTGACTGAACTGCCATTTATTCTAGAAAGCAGTAGCGGAAAAGTGCGCGTCGATATGCACATATTACTTGAAGTCGGAAGCGCACCGATGGTTTTGAGAAAGATGGACGGTACCTCAGAAATGCAGATGTTTCCAGCTTATGATGGACCAGATAGCTCTACTTATATCGCATGCGAAGCCGGAATAATTGAACCAATCACTTTTTCAATATTTCAAATGTTCCTGCGTGAAGAGGACGAGGTGGACGACTGGATCGAGGCTGCTATAGCACAGCAATCATTGCCGCTACTACATCGCATCCATATAGCCTTGAATCAAGCTACTCAGATGGCCCAAGGGCATGTTGGTATGCGGGCAAAGCAGATTTTAGCCGACAAAATAGGGCCTGAATTACAACGCATGTTGCAGAAGTGAGCCGCATGTCGCAGGATGATTTGGAGCGACCGCTGTCCGCGGTAAATCAGCAAACTAGGGCATTAAACGGTTCAACGAATTAACGACGGAAAAACTTGGCTCAATCTCTGAATTAATGAGAAGATTGTACCGATGCCTGATCTGTGTTGTATCTATGACACCGCTAACACTCACAACAAACATTAGCACAACGATGACGAAACACGCCCCCTCAGTCTCCGTACCGGACCTATTATTTGCGACACCACTATACGTGCCCACTATTTTTTGGAATGAGGTTGTAGCAAAAAATTGTATTAAAAACTTAATTGCTGGAGAGATCTTTCTTCAATAAAATCAAGCATCCCGGTATATCACTTTTACGGTGGTGCCAAGAAAGCTTCTGAGAGCTGCTTGGCATCACCATGGCTGTATACAACTTTGTTCTAAGAATTCAGTGCTTTAACCAGCAAACGCCTTATTCCACCGTCACCGACTTCGCCAGATTACGCGGCTTGTCCACATCCGTTCCACGCGCCAGCGCCGTGTGATAGGCCAGCAACTGCAGCGCAGCCACGTGCAGGATCGGTGACAGCAAACCGTAGTGCTCAGGCAAACGAATCACGTGCAGGCCATCGCCCGACGTGATGCGTGAATCGACGTCGGCGAACACGTACAGCTGACCGCCGCGCGCGCGCACCTCCTGCATGTTCGACTTCAGCTTTTCCAGCAGCGCATCGTTCGGGGCGATCGTGACGACTGGCATCTCTTCGGTCACCAGCGCCAGCGGGCCGTGCTTCAGTTCACCGGCCGGATACGCTTCGGCGTGGATGTACGAAATCTCTTTGAGCTTCAGCGCGCCTTCCAGCGCGATCGGGTAGTGGATGCCGCGGCCCAGGAAGAGGGCGTTTTCCTTGCGGGCGAAGTCGTCGGCCCAGGCGATGATCTGCGGCTCGAGCGCCAGCACCGCGGCCAACGCG
>Ga0308164_10004657_pt1 | contig 11485 bp, 8 predicted proteins | sample PhyTR2_FD_201031 | JGI IMG/M metagenome (GOLD analysis project Ga0308164, IMG submission 201031) | Phyllosphere microbial communities from UC Gill Tract Community Farm, Albany, California, United States - DLSLT.R2 | ecosystem: Host-associated > Plants > Phyllosphere > Unclassified | place: USA... | reverse complement strand
CAAAGGATAAAGGGAATGTTAATGCCAGGGTACGCATCACATTCAGCAATGGAAAATATGCAATACTTAAAAACGGCAAGCCCTTTTCGATAAAAGGTGCCTCCGGAACGACCAATTTCGACGCTCTAAAAAAATTTGGTGGCAATTCGGTTCGTATCTGGGATACAACAAATGTTAAACAAGTTTTAGATAGCGCTATAGCAAAAGGTATATCTGTAATTGTTGGAATTCCCCTACCGGAAAGCAAGCAATTATCGTATTACGATGACACAGCTCGTGTTTCAAAAGATTTTAAAAACATTAAAAATCTGGTTCATAAAATAAAATCAAGTTCTGCAGTACTTATGTGGTGTGTAGGCAACGAGTTATCATTCCCTAACAAACCTTCCTACAACAATTTCTACAAAGCATTCAACAAAATAGTTGATATGATACACAAAGATGATCCCGATCATCCGGTGTTAACAACGATGGTAAACTTTCAGAGAAACGACATCATCAATATCAAATTTAGAACTGATGTGGATATAATTTCTTTCAACATTTTCAGTAGAATCAGCGAGTTGAAAGGTGACCTTAAGAGTTTCAGTTGGCTTTGGAACGGACCTTATTTAATTACCGAATGGGGAATAGACGGGCCATGGGATAAGGCGCCTGGAACGGCTTGGAATGCAAAAATAGAACCTACAAGTACTCAAAAAGCAGGAAAATATTTAACGAGATATAAAAACTATATGCCAACCGACGATCCAAGATTTCTTGGCTCTTTCATTTTCTTTTGGGGGCAGAAACAGGAAATTACCCATACTTGGTTCAGCATGTTCGATGAGTTTGGCAACACAACCGAAGCTGTTTACACGGCCAGTCAAATCTGGACGGGCAAGGCTTCAGCATATAATGGCCCGAAAATAGACGGAATAACCCTTTCCAAAAGAACGGCAATTGATAATATTTTTATTGAACCAAACGCCATAAAAGAGGCTGAGATTAAGGTTGCGGGTGACACCTCGGGATTAACGGTAAGATGGGAAATCTATCCAGAAGATTGGTTTAAAAGAAATAATGTCGATAACTTGATCAGACCAAGGCCTTTAACAGGTTTGATGGTTTCTCAGTCTGCATTTAAAATAACGCTTAAAACACCTGTAACTGAAGGTCCATATCGTCTCTTTTCGACAATTACAGATAAAAAAGGGAACGTGGCGAATGCGAACATACCATTTTATGTATTAGGTGCTCATGAATAAAACGAAGATTATAGCCAACCCCTCTAAGTGGGAAATGTTCAGGCTGCGTGTAATGATAATAGCAGCTATGCTGGTTATGACACTATTTCTGCTCGAAATTCTGAAATCGAAGTTTGAGTACGCAATATTGTACTACATGCTTTTGGCAACGATTCTATATTCATGTTCAAGGCTCCTTCATGAATGGCTACACTACTTTTATATAACCGTTCCGCCTGCTCAACCAGCAAAAAAAGTCTTTTCGGTTGATGTTTTTACAACTTTTTGTAAAGGGGAACCTTATGCAATGATTGAAGAAACACTTCAGGCCATTGTTAACATAGAATACCCGCACAAATCCTATCTATGTGACGAATCTGACGACCCATATTTGAAAAGCCTGTGCGATCAACTGGGCGTAATTCATGTTACGCGACTTGTAAAGAAAGATGCTAAAGCCGGCAATATTAATAATGCGCTGCAAATTTCTTCCGGAGAATTATGTGTAATTCTGGATCCCGATCATGTTCCCCAACCAGACTTTTTAAATCCAATCGTTAACCACTTTAATGATGAAAAGATTGGCTTCGTTCAAATTGTTCAAGCGTATAAAAACTACGGCGAAAGTTTAGTGGCGAAAGGTGCGGCACAACAAACTTTTCAATTTTATGGGCCGATAATGATGACCATGAATAAGTATGGTACCGTGCTGGCCATCGGTGCAAACTGTACATTTAGAAGGGAAGCTTTAGAATCAATAGGTGGCCATGCCGCCGGTTTGGCAGAAGATATGAACACGGCAATGCACCTGCATGCTAAAGGTTGGAAATCCATCTATGTTCCTCAAATTTTAGCCCGTGGATTAGTACCTGCTACAATGTCTGCCTATTACGCTCAACAACTTAAATGGTCTCGCGGCGTATTCGAGCTTCTAATTACTTCCTATCCGAAATTATTCAGCAATTTTACCTGGCAGCAAAAGCTACATTATGCACTAATTCCTATCTATTATATTTCAGGCGTTATTTCGTTAATTAACTTCCTTATTCCAATTGTTTCTTTAATCTTTGATACCAGCCCCATCAATATCGATTTTCTTTATTTCATGATGTTCGCCGGTCCGTTGGCTTTTCTTTCTTTCTTAATCAGGCTTTTTGTGCAACGCTGGGTAATGGAAGAAGAAGAACGTGGGTTTCACGTAGTTGGAGGTTTGCTGATGATTGGCACTTGGTGGATTTTCTTAATTGGCTTGTTTTATACCATCTTACGAAAGAAAGTACCTTACAACCCTACCCCTAAAGATTCGCAGGGGCAAGAAAAATGGTCGATAAATACGCCTAACATAATCGTAATACTTGTATCAATAGCAGCCATCATTTACGGGTTAACAAGCGATTGGAACCCATACAATTTAATTATGAGCGCATTTGCAGGAATAAATTGCCTTATATTATCGTTTTCGATATTTGCGAGCCGCCAAACATCCTTGAAAGAGGTTGAAAAGAGAAGCCCTTTTTTAAGCAATGTTTCCGCAAACATCGCATTGCTTAAAAAAGAATTTTGGATTTTCAGACGCTTTATATATAGATTTGTAAGGCGCACAGCGTTACTGATAACCGTTTTGGTATCTGCCTTTATTATGTTGTATGCAGCAAATAATCGTTATAGTAGCCAACCCTTATTACCGGAGAACTATAACAAAAACATCTTAATTCCTGGAATATTTGCACCGGCGAATTCAGGTGGTCTTTCCTCAATAAGGAACATCAAAAACATTGAACAAAAAAATAAAATACATTTCGGGATTATTTCCCTTTATTTAGCTTGGGGTGATGCGCAGAAATCCGAATTTCCAACGGCTTTATTAGATTCCATATACCAACGTGATGCTATTCCGATGATTACCTGGGAGCCGTGGCAAAGTTCGTTTTCAACTTCAAATAGGTTTATCAGCGAAGGGCGGGAATTAAATGTTTTCAGTAGAATTGTTAATCACAAATACGACCAATATTTAGAAGATTTTGCCGCCAAAGTAAAGGCAGTTAACAAACCGATGTTCCTTCGATTTGCACACGAAGCTGATAATCCTCAATACCCTTGGAGCAGAACCGGGAACAATACTCCGGAGGAATTTAAAGCTGCGTGGAAATACATTTACACTTTCTTTTCTGATAGACATTTAGACAAATTAATTTGGGTCTGGAACCCGTGGAAACCAAGTGCGATTGACAGCTATTTTCCCGGAACACAGTTTGTAGACTGGATTGGCGTAACAAACCTGGATTATGCCCAAAAAGACAGTAGCCCCTATACCATGGCGCAATTGTATCAACCGTTTCATCAAAGCAAAATTTTTAAATCAGGATTACCGGTTATGCTTGCCGAGATGGGGAGTTTAAGCAAAAAAAGAACGGATTGGTATAGGCAGGCAGCAAAAACGCTGGAATTGAAATTCCCCGAAATCAGGGCATTTGTATTGTTTGACAGTGATGTTGATACTAACATCCCTTCGGGTTACGCCGAGAAAACTTTAGACTGGAAAATTAACGATTTTGCCGGGTTAAAGTCGCTTTTTGAAGCGCCGAATAAAAGACATAACTGGCTGGCAATGGCGCAGGGTAATAGTCCTAAGAAAATAGCTGCCCCAAGAAAAAAGGTAGAATTTCCTCTAAACGATATAAAAGGAGTTAACTATAAACGAGGACAGAACTGGTCTAGCAATGGTTTTGTGCTAAAGAAGAAAGACATTATTAAGGACATGACTGAGATTAAAGAAATGGGCTTTAATACAGTTAAAATTTATGGTTTTAGCATTTATGACGACAATATTCTAGAAGCTGCAGCCAGCGCAAATTTACGGGTTGCCTTTAGCTTCTGGCTGCCCCAAAACATCAGTTTGATAAAAAATCGGGCGGTTATGGATAAGTATAAAGCAAAAATTTTATCTGCCGTAAGAAATCTAAAATGCAATAAAAATATTGTAATGTGGAATATAGCAAACAACCCTATAAATTCTCTGCGCTACAAGAATTTTAAACCAGACTTATTTACCGAGCGAGATGCCTATTACGTTTGGATGAACGAACTTGTTGATGAAATAAGAAATATAGATGCCTCACGACCGATCAGTTTAGACGCAAACCTGGATGAAAATTTCTATGAAGATTATGAGCATTTGGTAAATGGCATTCCCGGAATAGATTATATCGGCTTCATCGAAAATCAAAATCCTCAAATGGAAGCGCCGAAGTTAACAAGCAGAAATTTTATGAGCAGTGTTTCACCTGAATCATACCTTAAAAACCCCGATTTGCAGAAAGCATTTTTTCTGTCAGACTGGAGAGATGAGAAAACGACCAATTATGTTTCTCTTAATGGCATAAAAGATAATACAGGCAAATTCAAAATCGAATCTTATGCAATTGCAGGGCAACTTGGTCATTCCCGAAAAGACATTCACATCCCAAAAATGAGGATCCTCCTTCCGGCGGTTACGATATGGCCGGGAAACCAAGTTACATTCCAGATAATAACGTTTGATGGAAAACAGTGGAAACTAGTAGACGCTGAAAAATTTAACTTTAGGTGGGAACTTATTAAATACAATCAATACCAGAACCCTGTCGAAGTCGTGGAAATTGGAACCGGAAAAGCTGTAAAAATCACTGTACCGGTAAATCCGGGTGCTTATAAATTAAGATTATACATTGAAAATCAATCTGTTGTGAAGACTATCGAATCGAAACTCAATATGCCTCTAAACAGTTCGATTAGAAATTAACAGCCTCTAGAAATCTAATGGGCCTAATCTTTTCATATTTCTAAGAATTAGGTATTGGCGATGCCTGATGTATGGTGTTGCATTTTTTGGCGTCCATCGTCGAGGATTGGGAAAACAAGAAGCAATTAGTGCCGCTTGATTTCTTGTCATTTTGGTGCATGACTTGCCATAATATTCCTGTGCCGCGGCTTCGGCGCCATAAATGCCGTCGCCCATTTCTATTACATTCAGATAGACCTCCAAAATACGCTCTTTGCTCCAGAATATTTCTATTAACAACGTAAAGTAAGCCTCAAATCCTTTGCGAATCCAAGACCGGCCAGGCCATAAAAAAACGTTTTTTGCTGTCTGTTGAGAAATTGTGCTTCCGCCCTTTACTTTTTTTCCTTTTGCATTGCTTGCAAAGGCTTTTTCGATAGATTTAAAATCGAAGCCAATGTGTTTCAAAAATAACTGATCTTCAGCAGAAACAGCCGCACGTTTCATATTGTCAGAAATAGCATCAAACTTAACCCATTTCTTCTCAGTCTTAAATGGCTTTCCATCCGCTTTGCGCTCAATATTTCGCAAAACCATAAGCAGGGTAATCGGCGGGTTTATAAAGCGAAGTGCGATAACCCAAAATATCGATACAAACAAAAAGTATATAAATACCTTAGTGGCCATATCGGTAATTTTCTTTAATAAAGGCCGCTTAACTTTAGTTTTAGCTCTTGAATTTCGGGTTTTCGCCATAGCGCAAAGTTAATAAAATCTTAATACTTATAATTTTGATGTTCAATTACGCTTAAAATAAACGAATGTTAAACATATTTGCTTCTCGAACGTTAAAACAGAAAGAATAAAATCATGAGTACAAAAGTAGCCCTTGTAACAGGAGGAAGTAAAGGAATTGGTTTCGGCATTGCCGAGTCACTATTAAAAAACGGTTATAAAGTTGCCATTACCAGCCGAACAATTGAGGCAGCTAATAAAGCGGCATCAGCGTTGGTTAATTATGGCGATGTTTTGGCGATTGAAGCTGACGTGAAAGATTTTAAAACGCAAGAGAATGCCGTTAATCTTATAGTGGAGAAGTGGGGACAAATAGATGTTCTCATTGCAAATGCAGGCCTTGGCCATTTTGCGCCAATTGACGAATTATCAGTAGAATCGTGGAATGAAATTATTGATACGAATTTAACGGGCGTTTTCTACAGTATAAAGGCAACCGTAGAAGAAATTAAAAAAAACAAAGGAACTATTATTACCATCTCCAGTTTAGCAGGAACGAACTTCTTTGCCGGAGGCTCTGCATATAACGCAAGCAAATTCGGCCTTACCGGCTTTACGCAATCGGTTATGCTCGATTTAAGAAAGTATGGTGTAAAAGTCAGCACTATAATGCCGGGTTCTGTAGCAAGTCATTTTAATGATCACAACCCAAATGCGGAAGATGATGCATGGAAAATTCAACCAGAAGACATGGGTAAATTGGTTGTTGATTTATTAGCGATGCCTGCTCGAACGTTACCAAGTAAAGTAGAAATCAGACCAACAACGCCAAAAGGATAAACAGAAGCCCCGATGTTTTAAGATAAAAATGTCGGGGCTTATAAAATTTATAAAGTTTCTGCCGAAACCCGATTACTTACAAAATGCCGTGTATTGGTATAATTTGTTGTCAGTTGACCTTCCGTACGCCCTGCCTCCGTAACAATATCCTCATATAATTAACTTGGTTCAGAATTTTAGCATAAAAAAAGTCCTTTCAGAAAACTGAAAGGACTTTTTTATGATTTAAAGAAATGCTTATTCAGCAATTACTTCGAAAGGAACCTGAACTTTCACCTCTTTGTGTAAGTTTAAGTTAGCGATGTACTCACCAACAAATTTAGGTTCTGTTTCGAAAGTAATACGACGACGGTCTACATCAAAGCCTTGTGCTTTTAATGCTTCAGCGATTTGGATTGTATTTACAGCACCAAATATTTTACCGCTTTCGCCTGCTTTGGCACCGATAGAAAGTTTAACATCAGTTAAACGCTCAGCAATACCTTCAGCATCTTTCTTAATTTTATCTTGTTTAAAAGCAGCTTGCTTTAAATTCTCAGCTAAAACTTTCTTTGCAGAAGGAGTAGCTAAAGATGCAAATCCTTGCGGAATTAAATAGTTACGACCATAACCTGGCTTTACCGTAACGATATCGTCTTTCTCGCCTAATGATTTAATATCTTGTTTTAAAATAATTTCCATATCAAATCCTCCTATTTTAATTGATCAGCAACGAATGGTAACAAACCAATGTGACGAGCACGTTTAACGGCCTGAGCCACTTTACGTTGAAATTTTAACGACGTACCGGTTAAACGGCGTGGTAATAACTTACCTTGGTCATTAATGAATTTTAACAAAAAGTTTGCGTCTTTGTAATCAATGTACTTAATACCATTTTTTCTAAAACGGCAATATTTTTTACGGTTATCCTCTACTTTAGGGGCAGTTACGTATTGTATTTGTTCTCTTGCCATTACGCTGCAACCTCCTTAGTTTTTTTGTTGAACGCACCGCTGCGTTTTTTAGCGTTATAAGCAACGGCATGTTTATCTAACCTGATGGTTAAAAAACGAAGCACACGCTCATCACGTTTTAATTGTAATTCTAATTTAGCAATCAAGTCGCCCGGAGCACTATACTCGGTTAAATTGAAAAATCCGTTAGATTTTTTAGCGATCGGATACGCTAATTTTCTCAAACCCCAATTGTCTTCGTGGACAATTTCGGCACCGCCATCAGTAAGAATAGCTTTGAATTTAGCTAATGCTTCTTTCGCAACTTCTTCTGATAACAACGGGGTTAGAACGATAACAGTTTCGTACTGATTCATTGTTATATAAATTTAATTTTTTTTATCCCGAGGTGTATTACGGGGTTGCAAAAGTAATAATATATTTCTTAAAATCAAACCTTTAATCAGAAAAAAGCTAAAGCTTAATTAACTAATTACCAAAGCAATCGAAGAGTTCTAGATTAAAATAGAACAGCAACAAAAAAGGCCATCCGTTAAGATAGCCTTTGATCAATTTAAATATTTAAAATTAGCGATTTCCGATTGTTTTGGTATACTCCTGATCTTTAGATCTGATTACAAAAGTTAACTCTTTACCGTAAGTTTTAGCAGTATTAAATTTTTTCGAAACTTTCGTTTTATCGGTAAAAGTTTCATTATAAAGTTCATCATTATATTCATTGAAAATTAAAACCTCAATAGGATTTTTATCTTCATTGTTCAAATCAAGTGTAACAATGCCTTTTTCAGTAGTAATAACAGGTTTCAAAAGCTGAGTAACCTTCGGTGCCGAAACAATTGCTTTATCATTTTGAATCAAGATTGTATACTCAGCTAACTTAGAATCCGACTCAACTTTAAGCATATATTCGCCGTTCGGTAATGCATTTAAATCATAGGTTTTAGAAGATTTGCCTTCCGAGTGGATATTCTCCTCAAACAAAAACTGGCTATTTAATTCTCTTATCGATAAATTGATATCCGCAGCTTCATCAAAAGAAAAGCGAATCGTTTTATTATCCTCCGCTTTTACCTTAAGTGTGTAAACATCATCATTTGCATATGTAGCAGAAGCAGTAAACATTGTTGCTGCAATCAGACTGATTTTTAGTAAATTTTTCATAATTAATAATTTTATGTGGGTTAGTAATTATTTGATAATGCTAAATTACTGCAGTTTGAGACAGATACATGATTGCATATTTGCCAATAAATATGCTATATTACCCTTACTATACAAATTATGAGATTATATAAACAATAAAGCATATTTTATTTGATAAATTTGAATAGAAAATGAAAAAAATCAAACCAAGTTTTGAAGTTGTAGAACCATCTTTCGGGAGTTCCTTTTATTATTCCAAATATGTAGAAAACGCAAATAACAAGGCACATCTTTGGCACTACCATCCTGAAATAGAAATGGTTTTTGTGAACGGTGGCTCGGGGAAACGGCAAATTGGAAGTCACGTATCCTATTATTCGGATGGCGACTTAATTTTAATAGGGAGCAATTTGCCTCATTGCGGATTTACAGATACCAACACCGGCAATAAAACTGAGGTGGTGGTACAAATGAAACCTGATTTTTTGGGCAGTGAATTTTTGACACTTAAAGAAACACGGGGCATTGCGGATCTATTTGAAAAAGCTAAGTATGGAATCGCTTTCGGCAAGGATACCATGAAGTTAGTTGGCCCTGCATTAGAAAAGATGCATAATGCATGGCCGCTTGAAAAGTTGCTCGCTTTGCTGGGCGTACTGCGGGAACTGGAGCAAGCCTCTGATTATAAGTTGTTAAATGCACAAAACTTCTCGCTGGAAATGCAAGTACAAGATAACGACCGCATTAACATGGTTTTTAATTATGTAAAGGATCATTTTCTGGAAGAAATTAGTTTGGAAAATGTTGCCGAAATGGCCAGTATGACAGTTCCTTCGTTTTGTCGTTACTTTAAAAAAATCACTAAAAAAACTTTCACAAAATTTGTAAATGAATACCGCATTGTTCATGCATCAAAACTTTTAGCAGAGCGGCCGACAAGCATTTCTAACATCTGTTTCGAAAGCGGGTTCAACAACTTTAGCCACTTTAATAAATTATTTAAAGAGTTTACCGGTAAAAGCGCATCTCAATATCGCCATGAATTGAAATCAGTAATTAAATAACCTTTAAGATTAGATTACTGCAACAGGTAAGGTTCGAAAAGCAACTTTTCCACATTCAAATTTTCGACATTTCAACTCCATAAAATTTTCCTATTTTCGTGCCGATGGAAAATTTTATTGTTTCTGCCCGTAAATATCGCCCGGCAACGTTCGAAACAGTTGTTGGTCAACAACATATTACAGGCACGCTAAAAAACGCCATTAAAAATAACCAACTTGCGCAGGCGTTTTTATTCTGCGGTCCGCGTGGAGTTGGCAAAACCACCTGCGCACGTATTCTTGCAAAAACCATAAATTGTACTAATCCTACAGCAGATATGGAAGCTTGTGGAAACTGTGAAAATTGCGTTTCTTTTCAAACAGGGCATTCTTTTAACATTCATGAATTGGATGCGGCATCAAACAATTCAGTTGATGACATTCGTAGTCTAATTGAACAGGTAAGAATACCGCCACAAGCAGGAAAGTACAAAATCTACATTATTGATGAGGTTCACATGTTATCACAAAGTGCATTTAATGCCTTTCTGAAAACTTTGGAAGAACCGCCATCATATGCTATTTTTATTTTGGCAACAACGGAGAAGCACAAAATCCTACCGACCATTTTATCACGTTGCCAAATTTTTGATTTTAACCGTATTCAGGTTGAAGATATTTCTACTCATCTGGCAACAATTGCGCAGCGTGAAAACATTGATTTCGAGTCTGACGGATTGCACATCATTGCTCAAAAAGCAGATGGTGGTTTACGCGATGCACTTTCTATGTTCGACCAGATTGCCAGTTATGCAAATAAGAACATTACTTATAAAGCGGTAATCGATAACCTTAACATCTTAGATTACGATTATTTTTTCAAACTTACAAGCTATTTAACAGCAGCCGATGTTAGCAATACATTGCTTCTTTTCGATGAGATTTTGAATAACGGTTTTGATGGCAATAATTTCATTAACGGTTTAGCTTCGCATTTTCGGAATTTGCTGGTTGGAAAAGATGCCGCAACAATAAGGCTTTTAGAAGTTAGCGAGAATATTAAGCAGAAATACCTCGAACAGTGTCGCCAAACAGAATTATCATTTTTGCTCACTGCGTTGAATTTGGCAAATAGCTGTGATTTAAATTACAAGAACTCTAAAAACCAAAGACTTCAGGTTGAGCTGGCGCTGATAAAAATGTGCCACATTCGATCCGTTGTTCATTTAGCACAACAACCTTTAAGCCTCAATAACACAGCAACTGACCCGGATCAGGATAAAAAAAAAACTAATGTAAGTAACGTTGCGATTGACAAGTTAAAATCTTCAAGTGAAAGCCATGAGCATGCCGACAGGCAAAAAACGAGTACTGAAAATGAAAATTCTTCACCCAAGGCAGAAGAAAAAACAATAGAAGCGCAAAGAGCTACGTCCATTCCCTCTGCAACTTCGATAAGCATTAAAATCCCGAAAGCAACCCCTGGCAGCACGCTTATTCCATCATTGAATGATTTAGAACGCCTGGCAAGCGGAGAAGAAGATTCAGGTCCCAAAAAAGTAACAGGCGAAGCCAGAGAAGCTTTCAGCTACGAGAGATTATTAGAAGTTTGGAATAACTACATTCAAATTCTTAAAAACGCTGATAAGATTAACCTTTATACCATTTTAAATAACTTTGCACCTGCTTTATTAAATCGGGAAGTAATCGAAATTTCGATCGAAAGTAAAACTCAGGAGCAATTCGTTCAAAAGGAATCTGTTGAGTTGTTAAACTATTTAC
>Ga0308164_10004655_pt1 | contig 11487 bp, 10 predicted proteins | sample PhyTR2_FD_201031 | JGI IMG/M metagenome (GOLD analysis project Ga0308164, IMG submission 201031) | Phyllosphere microbial communities from UC Gill Tract Community Farm, Albany, California, United States - DLSLT.R2 | ecosystem: Host-associated > Plants > Phyllosphere > Unclassified | place: USA... | reverse complement strand
GGTCACGTGCACGGCGCTGGCGGTCATCATCACGAGATCGATGACAGCGATGATGGCGATCACTTCCGTACCCAGCCGCTGCAGTAATCCGGTTGGTGCGCGGCCACCGCATCACGCGGTGGCCGCGTTTGTATCAAGCGCTTGTTTTACTGCTTCGCGTCCACCACCGTGAACGCCGCATCTTTCCCCAGCATCACATTCACCTCGACCGCCTTGGTTCCCACTGACAGCTGTCCCAGATTGCCTTTCCATGCGATCTGCGGCTTGTGACCACCCGGCGCGTCACTGTCGACCAGCAGCACCTTCCCATCGAACTTGACGGCCTGCGCCTGAATTTGGCGCCGCGCTGCCTCGAACCCGTCGCGTTCGACCGGCGCGCGCCGCAACAAACCCCGTAGGCCCGCGGGCTGGTCGAGATGGAACGGGCGCACGGCCCCTTCCGAGAACAGCACCAGCGCCTGCGCCTTGTCGCTGCGCGCCATCGCGAACAGGCGGTTCAGCCAGAAGCGGTTGGCCACCGCCCGGTCTTCGTATTCGCTGTTGCGGCCAGCGGCCGGCAGAAAATGGTTGTTCGCAGCCGGCATATTGATCGTGGCGTACATCACCTTGTCCACCTTCCAGTGCGCGTTTTCGGCGTAGCTGCGAAAACGCGGACTGGCCGACAGCTGCGTCAGATGGATCTTGGTCGCGCCAAGCGATTCGGGTTCGCCGTAGAGCAGTTCGCGCAGGCGGTTCAGGCGCTCGATCGCGTTGGTGCGCTTGGCCGAGTTGCGGCAGCCGGTCCAGTCGCTGCCGGACAGCGACACGATCACGGGCCGCTTCGCATGCTCGAACAGGTCGCGCCGCTGCAGGTACAGCTTGTCGCCGCAGCTTTCGTTCTCGCCCTTGATGCCGGTGAGGACCACGAATGACACCGACTTTTCGGACGAGTCAGCCAGCGCCTGCTTCAGACGGGCGTCGCTGTCGGCGCGCGCGTCGTTGCCGACCACGGCGAAGCGGTGCGTGGGGCGCTCTTCCTTGTCCTTATCCTTGGCTTGGCCCGCCAGCGGCGCGCAGGCAAGCAGCGTCGCCAGCAGCGCGGCGTGGACAATGACCGGACGCGGGATCGACATCAGGCAGCCAGCCGTTTCAGCTCGTACAGCCGCTCGAGCGCTTCGCGCGGCGTCAGCGCGTCCGGATCGATGGCGTCCAGTGCATCGCGCAGGCCGTCATCCTGGACTTCCGCCACGGCTGGCGCCGGGGTGTCATCGAGATCGTGCTCGGGCAGGGGCGCGGCGAACAGGTCGCGCTGCGGCGTGCCACCTGCGGCCTGCGCCTCCAGGCGCGCCAGGTGCTTGCGCGCGGCCTTGATCACCGGTTGCGGCACGCCAGCCAGTTGCGCCACCTGCAAGCCGTAGCTTTGCGACGCCGGACCATCCTGCACTGCATGCAGGAACACGATGCTGTCCTTGTGCTCGACCGCCGACAGGTGCACGTTGTAGGCGCTCGGGTACGATTCCGGCAACTGGGTCAGCTCGAAGTAGTGGGTCGCGAACAGCGTGAAGCTGCGGCTCGTGTCGATCAGGTGGCGCGCGATGGCCCACGCCAGCGCCAGGCCGTCGAAGGTCGACGTGCCGCGCCCGACTTCATCCATCAGCACCAGCGAATGCTCGGTGGCGCCATTGAGGATCGCGGCCGATTCGGTCATCTCGACCATGAAGGTCGAGCGGCCGTTGGCCAGGTCGTCGCTGGCGCCGATGCGCGTGAAGATGCGGTCGATCGGGCCCAGCGTGGCTTCGGCCGCTGGCACATAGCTGCCGACATACGCCAGCAGCGTGATCAGCGCGACCTGGCGCATGAAGGTCGATTTACCGCCCATGTTCGGGCCGGTGATGAGCAGCAGGCGACGCTCGTTCGAGAAGCGGCAATCGTTGGCAATGAAGCGCTCGATCTGGTTTTCCACGACCGGATGGCGGCCTTCGACGATGTTCAGGCACGGCGCATCGACCAGCTGCGGCGCGCACCAGCCATGCCGCAGCGCGTGGCTGGCCAGGGCTACGAGCACGTCGACCTGCGCGATCGCGCGCGCGATCGTCTGCAGGACGCCGATGTGCGGCGCGAGCTGGGCCAGCAAGTCGTCGTACAGGATTTTCTCGCGCGCCAGCGCGCGGTCCTGCGCCGACAGCGCCTTGTCTTCATAGGCCTTGAGTTCGGGCGTGATGTAGCGTTCGCAGTTCTTGAGCGTCTGGCGGCGGCGGTAATCGTCCGGCACCTTGGTCGCCTGGCCGTTGGTCACTTCGATGTAGAAGCCGTGCACGCGGTTGTACTCGACGCGCAGGTTGGCGATGCCGGTGCGGGCGCGTTCGCGTGTTTCAAGGTCGACCAGGAACTGGCCGGCATTCTCGGACAGCGCCTGCAGTTCGTCGAGTTCGGCATCGTAGCCACGTGCGAACACGCCGCCATCGCGGATCATCGCGCTCGGCTCTTCAAGCACGGCGCGCACCAGCAGGTCGAGGCAGTCGGCGGGCGTGGCCAGGTCGTCATGCAGGTCGCGCAGCAGCGACGTATCGCCCGGCACGAAGCAGCGCGCCACCAGCTCGCGCAGCATCGGCAGCGCTTTAAGCCCATCACGCAGGCTCGCCAGGTCGCGCGGGCGCGCGCTGAGTAGCGCCACGCGCGTGGTGATGCGCTCGATGTCGGGCACCTGCGCCAGCGTTGGCGACAGGTTATCGATGGCGTCCGCCTGCAGCAGCGCGGCGATCGACTGGTGACGGCTGCGCGCGATCGACTGGTCTCGGCGCGCATGGTGCAGCCAATGGCGCAGCATGCGCGAACCCATCGCCGTGCGGCAGCCATCGAGCAGCGAAAACAGCGTGGGCGACTCTTGTCCGCGAATGGTTTCGGTCAGCTCCAGGTTGCGGCGCGTGGCGGCATCGAGGCCGATGTATTCATTTTCGTTCTCGCACGCCAGCCCGCGCACATGCTGCAACCCGCGACCCTGCGTGGACTGCGCATAGCGCAGCAGCGCGCCGGCCGCGCCGAACGCGGCGCCCAGGCCATCGGCGCCAAAGCCGGTCAGCGTGGCGACCTTCAGTTGTTCAAGCAGCGCGCCATGGCCCTTGACCACGTCGAAGTGCCATTCCGGCACGCGCTGGGTGTGCACGGTGGACGCGCCATCGTCGAACATGTCGCCGCAATCGGCGCGCAGGATTTCGGCCGGCGCGATGCGCTCGAGTTCATGCGCCAGACGCGCCTCGATGGCGCGCGCGTCGCCCGAAAATTCCATCAGGCGCAGATTGCCACTGGCCAGTGACAGCCAGGCCAGACCCGCGGTGACGGTCTTGCGCTGGGTTTGCAGGCACAGGGCGAGAAGAGGGCGCTCGGCTTTTTCGGGCAGCAGGTCGGAATCGGTCAGCGTACCGGGCGTGACGACGCGCATCACCTTGCGTTCGACCGGGCCTTTCGACAGCGCCGGATCGCCGATCTGCTCGCAGATCGCGCACGACTCGCCCAGTTTCACCAGCTTGGCCAGATAGCCATCGAGCGAGTGGAACGGCACACCGGCCATCTTGATCGGATTGCCCTCGGACTTGCCGCGCGCGGTCAGCGTGATGCCCAGCACGCGCGAGGCTTTTTCGGCGTCGTCAAAAAACAGTTCGTAGAAGTCGCCCATGCGGTAGAACACCAGCATGTCGGGGTAGTCGGCCTTGATGCGCAGGTATTGCTGCATCATGGGGGTGTTCTTTTGGGACAGATCCGCGCTCATCGTGCCGACACCCGGTTAGAGACAATGTTCATGGTATTCAACAACTTGCGCAAAATCCGATTCCTTTGAGTGCCTTTGAGTGCCCTAGTTCGCCTTCGTTTGCCCATAAGTCCAAGGGGAGTGAAAGGGAACTAAAGTCAGCCTCACTTGTATATAATGTTTTTCAGTCCCCTTGGGCCTCGGAGTTTGCCTAAATCCTTGATTGTATTAGATATAAGCATCATGGTTCAGTCCCGAATGGCGCAAAGGGAGACAGGTCCAGAATTATACGTGATCTATGGCGCAGCCCCCCGCGCCAACACGTCCTTTTCGTCTTTGGAGTGTCATGAAAACTGAACTGACCATGGCGCTGATCAAGCGTCTCAAACTGGACTCTAAGCCGGTGGGCGTGGACGCCAAGGGAGACCTTGTGTTCGAACCCAATCCATCTGGCAAGGACTACATCGTCTACGACGCGAGCCAAGAAGCGCCTCCTGGCTTTGGAGTCCGCATCGCCAAGAAGAAGACGTTCATCATCCGCCGCAAGGTCTACGGCAAGTCGTTCATGCCCACGGTCGGCAACGTCGCGGACTTCATGGCCGACACCAAGTCCGCAATGCAGAATGCCCGCGCCAAAGCCGCCAAGATGGCTTTGCAGATCGTCGAAACTCGCGCGAACCCCAACGAGACCGCGCGCAAGCGCTCCGCCGCCGAGCTGACACTGGGCGAGGCGTTCGACAAATACCGCCATCACCTCGCGACGCGCACCCAGCGGCCGGCGACCCGTGAGACACTGCGCGTCGCGGACCGAGCCGCTCGAAAATTCGCGGACTGGGACTGGACAGCCAGGCGCGTCAAGGACGTGGCGCCCGAGGAAATCCAACAGCGCTTCCACGCCGGTAAATCGGCCCATCCCACGGCCAACGAGCAGGCATTTCGATGGGCCTCGGCAGCCGTGCGCTGGTGCATGGGCATGGAAGAGCTCGACGCCGCCTCCGCTGGCCGCGAGCCACTGCTGCGGACCAACCCGTTTATGATCTTGGCCATCAACAAAATGTTTCGGTCTCGAGAGCAAATCGAGCGCGTTCGGGAAGACGAAGGCAAGCGCAATCCGCTGACGCCTTCGAAAACGCTTGGGACATTTCTCGAGGTCGCGTGGGCCAAGCGCGCAGTCAACGACAACGAGACGGGCGTGCACTACCTGATGCTTATGCTGCTGTGGGGGTGTCGCAAGTCCGAGCACGCGCCGTGCATGTGGGGCGAATTGCTAACGCGCGACGAACGCCGCGTGACCAGCCACGTCATGCTTGACGGCGACGACGAGTATGGCGCCCACGTCTTCTTCGCCCGCACCAAAAACGGCCGCAATCACCGCTTGCCATTGGGGCCCATGGCCATCGAGTTGTTGCGCCGGCGCCAGACGTCCTCCGCCGAAGAATCCATGCGCCGCGGGTTCAGCGCCAAGTCGCGAGGCTTCGTCTTCCCAGCGCGCAGCAAGCAGTCCAAGACTGGGCATTATTCTGACGCCACCACATTGCTCGACGCGCTGCGCGACGAGGCCGGCATTGAGAAGTTGACACGCCACGACTTGCGCCGATCTTTTGGCGCGATGATGACGACGCTGGACGTGCCCGAAGGCGTGCGCAAGCGCTTTTTCAACCATGCCGACGCGAGCGTGACTGACACCTACACGCGGGCGGAATGGGCGATGTTGATGGAATGGATGGCGCGCATTGAGCAGCAGATTTTGGCAAAGGCTCCCAACGTCTACAACGCGCTCAAACCCGTGGAGTGGCCGTTGCTTGAAGCCCCGGAGCCCCATGTGAGTCGAGCAGCCAAGGCGCGCCTTGGGCGACCTCGAAAAACCCTTTCAGCGACTACGGAAGATGACTTATGATTAAATTCTAGGGTCTCCTGCTGCTGATTGATCCAATCTATTGGCGGCGTGACTGTCTGTCGATCCTGCGAGAAGATTCCCCCGCTGTCAAAAGCAGGCTCCAATGGGTTGCGACGGTCAAAACAAGAAAGATGCATATGCGAACATCGAAAGCGGTTCATTGGAGGGAGCGCGAAGCCGCGGAGTGGGCGGTGCGGCACGGCGCATTGGACACATTTGAAATCCAGACCGGAGAGTTTCAAGGTCGGCGCAAGATTTCGCGCCCGGTTTCGCAAGCGGAGTTGCTCGCGATGTTGACGGACCCTACGTGGGCAATCATAGACACGTCGTGGTATGCAAAAGAATTTCGAGGCTCAGTCGACATCCATACTATCGCGTTTTTATCAGTTGCCTTGATGCGTTCGCACGAAGAATCAGATGTCAAACGCTATTTATTTGAAGTGCCAAATGCGGCGGATGTGGACAAGGCGCTCAAACAGAAGCGGTCGGAGGACTTCCGGTCGAAGTGAGCGCAAGTGAGGTCCGTCGGTCCGTTGACTAGCAGATTAAAGCCGAGGCTTTATCGAGCCGGGTTGGGATGGGCGCGACGCGCAGACGCGGATGGCTTCGGAGTCGTGATAAGCCCGCATGAGGTCTTTCGCGCGTTGCCATTTTTTTAGACCGCTTCCCTGGCATTCCCACAACATTTGAAATCCCGAATCAGCACCTTTTTCAAGCCATTCCCCTAGAATGGTGTCATCGCTAACGACGCCCACGAGGGTGGGCAGCGGGTCCGATGGGTAGCCGCTAAGAAACTTAAGGGCGGAGTCTCGTGCCCCAATGGGCTCGAAACAAAAGATCGGCTGGAGAAGATCCGGGTCATCGTTCCAAACCTGACCTTGTCTCATGAAGACCACTTGCATATCGAGCTCGCGCGTTTGATGGATGAGCGTTTGAGTTAAGCATCTCAAAGCGGCCTTTGCCGGTCAAGCAGCGACCCCTTCGTCCGTCCTGCGCCATCGACGACTCGGCATCGTGAGAGTGCAATCACGACCGCGCGTAATCGGCAACGTCGCGTTGCTCATCACGTTGTTCCTGACGGCGACAACGACTGTGGAGCGAACGTCTTCTCCGCCCGCACAAAAAACTGGCGCAATCACCGCTTGCAATTGGGATTCATGGCCACTGCGTTGATCGAGACGTTGCGCGACAAGGCTGGCATTGAGAAGTTGACGCGCCATGATCTGAGCCGATCATTTGGCGCGATGATGACGGGGCTGGACGCGCGCAAACGTTTCTTCAATCATGCCGACGCGAGCCAGGTGTCGAGAAAGCTAACGCCGCGATTCCGAGCAGCGGCGCTTGTGGTTCCGCGCCGCTGCCATCGATTCGTCAACCAAAGGATGCGGCGCTCACGGCGTCATCGGCTCCATCGTTCGCAGGAAAGAGATGGAGGGGGCGAAGAAGTATTCGCCACCCAGCATTTTCACGTATCCAGAAAAATGAATGGGCTCGCTGAGCGTGCTGTCCCAGATTGTCGGATATCGTTGCGCTGCAATGTCGGGCGGCGCGGGTGGGGGATTGACGGTCTGAGGGTTGCCGATGATTGGATCGATTCCTGTGTCGTCACGGACGAAGTCAGAGTTATTAGCCCAGAAACGTTGAGTGACCTCAAACTGACTTTCGAGATCACTTTGGTAAGACATGAAAAGCAAACCGACGCCATAGCTGGGTTTGTTATCCAGTCGTCCGTCGTTCAGACCGTCCTCCCGCTTTCCGTAGGTGATCCCGCGACGAGCCATCAAGGTTGCCTTGGAGCCTGGCAGATCTGACCGTGGATTCGTTTTGCGGATGTGACCCGCGAACGGACATTTAAGACCTTGGGTGTCGCCGCTATAATCGAAATTATTGAAGATGCCAGCGTCGCCCTCCTTAGTCACTTTGATTTCAAACTCGGACTCCGTCACCGGCGTGCCATTTTCGAACCGACCGACGACGCTGGCGCCAGCTCGTTCGCCGATATTGCCCAACTCTTGCGCTAGAAGTTCTTCCCGCGTCTTGAACCCTTTCACATCTTGTTCAAGTTTTCGGAACACAAAGTAGCTGCCCATGCTCACTTCGAGGCGCCCACCCGGGCAATTCGTCAAAAGTTGACCGAGTGGAATCTTTGGGTTCCACTTGTCGATGCCGTCGTATTCGTTTTTTTCTCGCTCGATGTCTTCGACCAAGGCAAGCGGCTGACTGCGTCCGTCGACGTATCCGAAGTGTTCGAGATGATTCAGATCGTCGTTCAGTTGAGGATAGCCAATCTCCACCCCAACCACGCGGACGGCGCCGCCAGTCGAGGCGATCATTGCTTCATACCGGTATCGCAGTTGCTCTTGGCGCGGCTCATCATCGGCGGCGACAATCAACAGCGCATGCACCTCCCCACGGAAATGCTCCTCCCACTCGTCTCTTGGTGGATCTTCCAATAGGCGCTGCGCCATCCCTTCGCGAAATGCCGCGCCTTCGGGCATGGCGCTTTGCTTGCCCAGCGCCTGATATCCTCTGGCCGTCAGGAGGAGCGTCACGAAGGGGCCAGCGTCGATTTTTTTTGCTTTGTAGAGCTCCGTCGTGGAGAACTGCCGGAGCGCGGAAGTCACCTCGTAGCCGACGCTTGCCACGAATTCTGGGCAGCCTCTGCTTGGCTTGGATCAAAAGCCAGGAAAAGGTTTGCGGTGTGCTCGCGTCCATGGCTCTTCAATATGTTGCCTTGCAGATCATGCAGCATCGCAAGTTCTGCTGCCGAGTCGTTATCCCTTGCCTCCAACGCTTTTTTCCACGAAAGCGGCTGATTCATGTTGAGTGGCATTACGTCCCCCTTAAACGGAAAGCCCAAATGGGCTGATAAAGTATAAGGGGTGTAAATACGCCGGAATTTATATATTTACTTTTCGTCCACATTCCGCAACTACTAATATTGTTCTCTTGGAAATTGTCACGGCTGAGCTATCTGGCATGCGGGGTAAGGAAGTCTCAATGCGGTCACAGAGTGGTGACACAAGGCAATGTCTAAGAAAAAGCGGGCCACGTTTTGGCGCCATGGGTTCATGCTTTGGGAAAATCAACTTTGTCGCTGCGACGAACGTGGTTGGGTTCGAAGAGAACGCGAGCCGATACCCAGCAGTGGACATTCCATGCGATCAAAAACCTTCCTGCCGCTCTGGTTCCGCGCTTGCGTTGAATGCGCAGGGCGAGCGATACGAGAACGGAAGTTTTGAAGTCGCGTCGTTTTTGACGGTAGGGGATTGCCCCGTCGTTTAACAAGGTGGGCTCACTCATGATGCAACCAATGTAGGCCGAGCTGGCTGATCGCGGTTGAGTTGGATCAAGCAGCGGCTCTATCTCGGTAGAGCGCGCCCATCCGGTTGTGGTTGCGCTCATCGGATGTCCGACCAGGTCATCTGTGGGGAATGTTCAAACTCCTATGAATGCTCCGCTATATTTGCTACTAATCGGATAGTCGTTCCACTTGCATGTCTCCATTCGCTGCTCAGTGCTACAGTTGGGGGAATTCCATTTAGAACACTATCGAGGCCATGAATTCTCAGACTTCTTCGCAAGAGCCGCTCGCTCATTTGGACGTTTTGGCCAGGCTGCACCAGCTTCCTGACGCCGTTGCCCTGACCACGAGCGAAGCGGCGATTTTTTTGCGAAGCTCCGTGAGCGCGTTGGAGTCGATGCGGGCCAAGGGGACTGGGCCGGTCTATATCCAAGGGGGAGGCCGCGGGGCCTCCGGATCAAATCAGAAGTGCCTTTATGAGAAGGCCGACTTGCTCGCTTGGCAGCGCGCGAACAAGGTCGCGTCGACGGTGGAGGCGGCCGTTCGCAAAGGGCAGCTCTTTGCGACGCTTGCAGATCTCGCTTGCGCCGAAGCGTTCTGGATCGACCACCATGGTCAGGTCATGGGGATGGTCGAGATGGCATCCGTGGCCACCGTTATCGAGCGTCTGGGACTTTACGACATTGAGTGGTTGCCGGTGCCGGACGCCGCGGCTCGGATGTGGAGGGATCTGGCGGACCACCGGAAGCTCGCCGATGCCGTGTCGGATACCCTTCGTCGTGAACTTAGCTGCATCGCAGCCGGCGTGGAGTCCACCGAGCTCGCGGCCGAATCTCCACTGGCCGCGGCTCGTAAAGCGGGAACCGCTTCGCGGCTATGACGGTTGGAAGCGCCATACAGCTGGCGCCCAAAACGTTCAGGTCGGCGTAGTCTTCGCGGCCTTGCCACGACTCCCTTGCTTAGTTCGTCCCGCGGCGCGCGCCTTTAAGAGCCTTCAACTTTGCGGCGCAGATGGGCGACCAGCTGATCCACGTGGGTTAGGATGAAGTCGCGATCCTCGGCGGACAATCCTTCTAGCATGCTCCACAGCGCGCCAGCTTGATCCTCCGGGCGTTGGCTCGCGGCTAACAGCAACTGATCAGATCTGCACCCAAACATCTCGGCAAGCACGACGAGCCGCTCCGCTGTGACGGAGCCGACGCCGCGCTCCAAACGCGAGATGGCTTCCGGACCAATTCCCAACCGTTCCGCCACCGCTTCCTGCGTCAAGTCGGCGTCTTGCCTCGCGCGGGCGATGGACTGACCGATTGTTTTTCGAATGCGCAGCACGTCGGCGTTGGCTTCGTCTCGCCGATGTGACTCCAAATCATATTTCATAGTTTCTCCTCGACTTGGATGGTCGAGTGTCGACGTCTGACTTTGAAGGACTTTTAAAGTTGACTGTCAACCAAATTAGTTTAGTATTCGTTTCTACACCGCAGGCTTGCGTTCATGCGAGCGGAGCGCCCCAACGGCGGGCGACAGATATCCAAACCAAACCAATGAAGGAAAAAAATGGATGCATCCATCGTCTGCGCTCGTGCAGCTTTTATCGCCGCAGTCGCGGTAGCCCTGGCGGGCTGCGCGAAAGGCCCCAGCGAATCTCAAGCGCGCGACGCTTTGATCAAGCGTTCCCAGCAGGCCGGCGTCGGAATGATGAACCCGGACTACAAGGAACAGATCGCGAAGACTCAGGTCGGCGGCTGCGAGAAAGCCGAAGCCGGAGGATATCTCTGCGAAATGTCCATGCCCGACGGGAAGCGCGGGTCATTGCGGTTTGTTGAAACCGATGGCGACTGGATCGTCGCCGACTGATCGAGCCGGGGCATGGCCCCGGTTCAACTTTTGAAAGGGCTGAAATGAGACTGCTGTTTTCGATCATCATCGCCGCGATCGGCGCGCCGCTCGCGCTCGCATTGGGCGACGGGCTGGTTCCAAAACTGATGGGGCTGGCCGTGGCGCTCGCGCCGCTTGCGTTCACGCTTCGCTCGCGCGCCGCAGTTCGTCGTGACGAGAGGCTGTTGTTGCAAGCGGCCCGTGAAGCCGTCGGCGCAAAGGAAGACGCCCCGTATCAACACGTCGAGAGGGGGACCGCGATTGTGCTGAACCCGACATCACGCCGTGTCGCCTTGGCGCAGGGTTCGAAGTCGAAGATCTACGACTTCGCGGATATCCGCGGGTGGGACGCTCGCAAAGAACGCGCGTCGGGGACCGTCGGGATTGGAGTCGAGGGGACCATCGCGGCGGGCTCGCAAAATATCGCCGCGTCCAAGCAAGCCGACCTCGAGACGGGCCTGTTCGTGACCGTGCGCGACATTGACAATCCGGTATGGCGGATCTCAATGTTTGAGGCGGACGACCGAGCTCGGTGGTCCGAAATCCTGCAACAACAGCTCGAAGTGAGGTGTACTGTCAATAGCGGACACTCTTGTTTCAAGCCGCCTGCGGCTGTTTGCTGAAGGATTCAGCGAACAACGCTGGCGGAACATTGCCAAGGCGTGAGTGACGGCGCTGGCGGTTATA
>Ga0308164_10004653_pt1 | contig 11489 bp, 8 predicted proteins | sample PhyTR2_FD_201031 | JGI IMG/M metagenome (GOLD analysis project Ga0308164, IMG submission 201031) | Phyllosphere microbial communities from UC Gill Tract Community Farm, Albany, California, United States - DLSLT.R2 | ecosystem: Host-associated > Plants > Phyllosphere > Unclassified | place: USA... | reverse complement strand
TTGCACTGTTTCATGCCCAGGCTGATACGACGACGTTCTTCGTCGATTTCCAGAACCATGACTTCAACTTCATCGCCCAGTTGAACGACTTTGTTTGGTGCCACGTTCTTGTTGGTCCAGTCCATTTCGGAAACGTGAACCAGGCCTTCGATGCCTTGTTCGACTTCAACGAATGCACCATAGTCGGTGAGGTTGGTGACTTTACCGAACAGACGGGTATGTTGTGGGTAACGACGCGACAGACCGGTCCATGGATCGTCGCCCAGTTGCTTGACGCCCAGCGAAACACGGTTTTTCTCTTGATCGTACTTGAGGACCTTGGCAGTGATTTCCTGACCAACGGTAAGCACTTCCGATGGGTGACGCACACGACGCCATGCCAGATCGGTGATGTGCAACAGACCGTCGATACCGCCCAGATCCACGAACGCGCCGTAGTCGGTGATATTTTTGACGACGCCATTGACGATGGTGCCTTCTTTCAAGGTTTCCATCAGTTTCTGACGTTCTTCGCCCATCGATGCTTCGATGACAGCACGACGCGACAACACGACGTTGTTACGCTTGCGATCAAGCTTGATGACTTTGAATTCGAGAGTTTTGCCTTCGAACGGGGTCGTGTCCTTGACAGGACGCGTATCGACCAGGGAACCTGGCAGGAACGCACGGATACCATTGGTCAGAACGGTCAGACCGCCTTTGACCTTGCCGTTGACGGTGCCGGTAACGATCTCGCCGGACTCCATCGCTTTTTCGAGCGAGAGCCACGATGCCAGACGCTTGGCCTTGTCACGCGACAGGATGGTATCGCCGAAACCGTTTTCGAGCGATTCGATAGCGACCGAAACATAGTCGCCAATGTTGACTTCGAGTTCGCCATTGTCGTTCTTGAATTCCTCGATAGGAATAAAGGCTTCGGATTTCAGGCCTGCGTTGACGATCACAAAGTTGTGGTCGATACGAACGACTTCGGCAGAAATCACTTCACCCGAACGCATGTCCTGACGTGACAGCGATTCTTCAAAAAGAGCGGCAAAACTTTCCATACCAACGGAGTTTTCTTGGGTAACAGCAGTAGACATAGTTTGATGAGATTGACCAGAATTCGCGTTATTTCGATGGACTTAAACCACAAGACAATCGAACGAATTAAGGGTTAGGTTTTTCAACGTCTGCCAAGCTTTGCGCTTGAACAGACAACGGGTACTTCTTTACAGTATTTCTTCAAGCGGACTTCGATACAGCACCGTACCAGTCAAGTACCTGTTGCACTGCCTGATTAACAGTCAGATAAGAGGTATCCAGCAAATACGCACCTTCTGCCGGCTTGAGCGGTGCGACTGCACGATTTGCATCACGCGCATCACGTTCGTTCAAATCTTTCAGAAGGTCGTGCATGTTAGCAGAAAATCCCTTGCCAATCAATTGCTTATATCGTCTTTCAGCCCGCGCTTCGGCACTAGCCGTTAAAAATACTTTCAGGCAAGCGTTCGGGAAGATGACCGTGCCCATGTCGCGTCCATCAGCAATCAGGCCTGGTGCCTCGCGAAAGCGCAATTGCAGCTCGACCAACGCTTGGCGAACCGCCGGGAACGCTGCAATTTTTGATGCTGTATTGCCAACTTTTTCCGCGCGAATCGCCATGGAAACGTTGTCGCCATTAAGAAACACTTCGCCGCCTTGGAATGTCGATTTCAAGGCACCCGCGACATCAACCAGCGCAGTTTCATCGTCCAGCGCAACATTGCCAGTCAAGGCAGATAAAGCCGTCAGACGGTACAAGGCACCGGAATCCAGATAATGAAAATGCAAGGCGTCGGCAACCAACTGCGCGACCGTCCCTTTGCCGGAAGCAGTAGGACCGTCGATCGTAATGACCGGAATCGAATCAAGTGAAGTCATGGCGGAAAATTGTAAGCGGAGACGAAATGAAGACGTGCAAGGGCTGTTCCAGCCTTGCACGGCATCGCTCTATTAGAACAGACTATCCTCGGTCACCTTGGCAAAGGCATCGAAGTAATCAGGAAAAGTCTTGGCAACACATTGCGGATCGTTGATGCGGATTTTGTTGCCGCGGCGGATTGCACCATCCAGCGTGGCGAGCGAAAAACACATCGCCATGCGGTGATCGTCATACGTATCAATGGCTGCGGTCGCGATTTCTTCAGGCGGCGTGACGCGCAGATAGTCTTCGCCCTCTTCAACTACGGCACCCAGCTTGCGCAATTCGATCGCCATCGCGCTGAGACGATCGGTCTCCTTGACACGCCAGCTACCGATATTGCGCAAGGTGCTCGGTCCGTCTGCATACAGTGCGGCAACCGCAATCGTCATGGCCGCATCGGGAATGTGGTTGAAGTCAGCATCGATGGCCCGCAATGGGCCGTTGGACACGGCTTCGATCCAGTTGTCGCCCATCGTGATGGTCGCGCCCATTTGCTCCAGCGCTTCGACAAAGCGAACATCGCCCTGAATGCTGTCTTTGCCCACGCCTTCGACCCGTACCGGGCCACCAGCAATCGCGCCAGCTGCAAGGAAGTAGGAAGCCGATGAGGCATCGCCTTCGACATGGATCACACCAGGGCTGCGGTAATGCTGACCGGTTCGCACGGTGAACGACTGCCAGCCATCACGTACCACGTCCACGCCAAAACGGCGCATCAGATTCAGCGTGATTTCGATGTAAGGCTTGGAAATCAGTTCGCCGATCACGTCGATCACCACATCCTGCTCGCGCGCCATCAGCGGTGCGGCCATCAATAGCGAGGTCAGAAACTGGCTGGAGACATTGCCACGCACCTTGATACGTTCAGTACGCAACATGCCGCGCTGGATGTGCAATGGTGGAAAACCAGGCTTCTCCGTGTACTCGATACGCGCGCCAATGGCATTGAGCGCATCCACCAGATCACCAATCGGCCGCTCATGCATGCGTGAAACGCCGTGCAATGTGTAATCGCCGCCCAGCACCGCCAGCGCAGCGGTTAATGGTCGGATCGCCGTACCGGCATTACCCATGAACAGGTCCGCCTGATGAATCGGCAAGACACCATTGATGCCATGCACAATATAGTCCTGCGACTCACCGATCTGCTCCCACTTGATACCAAGTTTTTGCAATGCCATCAGCATCACATGTGTGTCATCGGATGCGAGCAGATCCTTGATATGCGTTGTGCCCTCGGCCAGCGCGGCAAGCAGCAAGGTCCGATTGGAAATACTCTTGGAACCCGGCAAGCGCACCGTGCCCTTGGCATGCATCGCCGGCTGCAGATCCAGATGATGCGGATAGTGTTTCATGCGTCGCGATCCTGTTCGGGTTGAGCTTCCGCTTTTTCTATATTTTGCAGCCATGCGTGACGCGCATTCTGTGCGTTGGCAAACATCACCTCCAACGCCACTCCATTGCCGGCAGCAAGCGCAGCGCGCAACATCGTGATCTGACGAAGATAGGCATCCAGTTCATTCAGCACGGCTTCCTGATTGGTCAGGGCAATGTCACGCCACATTTCCGGCGATGATCCTGCAATCCGGGTGAAGTCACGAAAGCCACTAGCCGCATAGTTAAACAGGGTATCGGCGTTATCGCGCTTTGCGTATTCATCCACCAGTGCAAACGCCAGCAAATGCGGCAAATGACTGACAGCTGCGAAGACGGCGTCATGTTCCTTGGCGCTCAGGCAATGCACGCTGGCCCCACACTGCTGCCATGCTTGCGTGACGATGGCCAGATGCGCTTCGCTGTTTTGCGACAGTGGCGTCAACACCACTTTTTTACCGACATACAAATCAGAAATCGCTGCATCGGGACCGGTCGTTTCACGCCCGGCGATCGGGTGACCTGGAACGAACTGGGCAATCTTTTCTCCCAATGCACGTTCAGCCGCTGCAATGACTTCGCCCTTGATGCTGCCTGCATCGGTGATGACCGTTTGCGCCTGCAGCCAAGGCTTGATACTCGCAAGAATCGCTTCCGTCTGCGCAACTGGCGCTGCCAGCAAGACCAGATCGGCATCGCGCATGGCCTCTTCGACCGAGATGGCAATGGTATCGATCAGGCCCAATTCCTTTGCGCGCTGCAAGGTAGACGTACTGCGCCCGACGCCGACTACTTCGCGTACGGCACCTGCTTTACGCAGCGCACTGGCAAAGGAGCCGCCAATCAGACCGACACCAAAGATGACTATTTTATTCAGCACGGTTGGACCGTTTTCCATGGATAAATCAATGAGTGAACTAACGAATAAGCCAACTCGAACTCGGCCAAATCAGGCCAGCGCGTTTTTCAGTGCCTCGATACACAGCGCATTTTCCTGTTCCAGTCCAATCGAAATACGCAGCCATTGCGGCAAGCCGTAATTACCGACCGGACGCACGATAATGCCTTGCTTGAGCAACGCCAGATTGATGCGCGATCCCGCTGCAGCATCGTCACCGACCTTGACCAGCACAAAGTTGCCGGATGACGGCACATACTCAAGGCCCATCTCGTCAAATGCCGTCGTAAGTTGACGATAGCCTGCCGCATTGAGTTGCGCGCTGCGCGCGACGAAATCATCGTCACTTAATGCGGCAATCGCTGCGGCCTGTGCGAACGCATTCACATTGAACGGCTGGCGGATACGATTGAGCAAATCGGCAATGCCCGCCTGCGCGATCCCGTAACCGATACGCAGCCCTGCAAGTCCATAAACCTTGGACATGGAACGCGATACCAGCAGGTTCGGAAAGTTAGCGACCCAGGCAATCGAATCGTATTGCTGCTCAGCGCTCAAGAATTCGGTGTAAGCCTCATCCAGCACCACCACGACATTCGATGGCACCTGCTTCAGGAACCCTTCAACCTGTTCGCCCGGAATGAACGTGCCGGTCGGGTTGTTTGGATTGGCAATGAAGATCAGTCGCGTGTCATCTTCGATCGCTGCCAGCATCGCATCCAGATCATGGCCATAATCTTTGGCCTTCACCATCAGCGAACGCGCGCCGACCGCCTGCGTTGCCAGCGGATAAACGGCAAATGAGTATTCCGCATAGATCACGGACTGACCAGTCTGCACGAAGGCACGCGCTGCCAGTTCGAGAATGTCATTGCTGCCGTTACCAAGCGTAATCCATTCTGCCGGCACCCCATATTTGGCAGTCAGCGCGGCTTTCAATTCAAAGCCGTTACCGTCCGGATAACGACCGGCATCGGCGACGCCAGCCATTGCCTTGCGTGCCGACTCCGGCATGCCAAGCGGATTCTCGTTGGAGGCCAGCTTGACGATCTTTGCTTCATCAAGACCGAACTCGCGCGCCACTTCGGAAATCGGTTTGCCGCCCTGATAAGGCGCAATCGCGCGAATGTAATCGGGGCCAAATGGATGAGACATAAGGAAATTCCGGAAGAAGGCGTACTGAACACACGCCGTGTTAGCAGACGATTCCGACAAGGCGACGTTAGCCGCCCTGTCGCTTACAAACTGGATGGATAGGAACCCAGCACCTTGAAGAAGGCCGCGTTGTCTTTCAATTCCGTCAGCGCGCCAGCAACCTTGCTATCCATCTGATGTCCTTCGACATCGACATAAAAATAGTATTCCCACTTGCCCATGCGGGCCGGACGCGATTCGAAGCGCGTCATCGAGACGCCATGCTTGGCCAGCGGTGCGAGCAGATTGTGGACGGCACCGGCCTTGTTTGGTACAGACAGCACCAGCGAGGTCTGATCGTTGCCGCTTGCTGCAGTTTCGAGACGGCCGATAACGGCAAAACGAGTACGGTTATGCGGGTCATCCTGCACGTGCGCCTTGACGATCTGCAGGTTGTATTGCTGTCCGGCGATCTCACTGGCAATGGCTGCCACCGCAGAATCTTCGCTCGCCATGCGTGCTGCCTCAGCGTTGGAAGCCACGGCGCGTCGTTCAATATTTGGATAATTCTGATTCAGCCACAACTGGCATTGCGCCAGCGCCTGCGAATGCGCGCAGATCACCTTGACACCATCCATGCTGCCGCCACGCGTCATCAGACTGTGATTGACGGCAAGCGACACTTCGCCACTGATGATCATGGTGGTTTGCAACAGCAGGTCGAGCGTGCGATTAATCACGCCTTCGGAAGAATTTTCGATCGGGACCACGCCGAAATCGGCAGTACCCGCCTCCGTCGCACGGAACACTTCATCGATGGAGGCACAAGGCATGCCTTCCACCGCGCGACCAAACTGTTGATAGACAGCCTGTTCACTGAAGGTACCGACGGGGCCGAGATACGCCACCGTTACACGCTTTTCCAGCGCGCGACAGGCAGACATGATTTCGCGGAACACCGTCTGTACATCCGGCGACAGCATGGGACCCAGATTACGCTCGGCCACGCTGCGCAATACCTGCGCCTCGCGTTCCGGGCGAAAGACCGGTGCATTGGTTTCGGCCTTGACGTGACCGACTTCCTGCGCAACACGTGCGCGCTGATTCAGCAGAGCGAGAATCTGCGTATCGATCGCATCGATCTGCTGGCGCAGCGGCTTGAGCTTGTCATCCATTGTCATGGCTGTGCGAACCCGTTGAATCGTTGAACTAGAAGGCTGACGCCAATCAGCCGTGCTTCTTCTCGAAGTCCTTCATGAAGGCAACCAGCTTCTGCACGCCTTCGATCGGCATCGCGTTGTAAATCGATGCACGCATGCCACCAACCGACGAATGACCTTTCAACTGCACCAGATCATTCTGATCGGCTTCGGCGATGAATTGTGCGTTGAGCGATTCATCATGCAGGAAGAATGGCACATTCATGCGCGAACGATGTTCTACCGGCACGCGATTGACGTAAAAGTCTGTCGAATTCAGATAGCTATAGAGCAACTCTGCTTTTTCGATATTGATCTTCTCCATCGCAGCCACACCGCCGAGGCGACGCACATGGTCGAAAACCAGTCCGGCGATATAGATCGGATAGGTCGGCGGCGTATTGAACATCGAATCATGTTCCGCCACCAGCTTCCAGTCAAAGGACGATGGGCAGATCGGCAGTGCGTGACCCAACATATCGTCACGAACGATCACGATGGTGACGCCGGAAGGACCGATGTTCTTTTGCGCGCCAGCATAGATGACCGCGTACTTGGAAACATCAAATTCACGCGACAGAATGTTGGATGACATGTCACCAACCAGCGGCACATCGCCAACTTCCGGCGTGTAGCTGAACTCGACACCGCCAATGGTTTCGTTGGTGCAGATGTGCACGTAGGCCGCATCTGGTGTCAATTTCCATGTGTCACGTGCCGGCACGTAGGTGAAACCCGCGTCTTCAGACGAAGCGGCAATATTTACCTTGGCGTACTTGTGCGCTTCTTCGATGCTCTTGACCGACCAGTGACCGGTGTTGATGAAATCGATGGTCGCAGGCTGTTGCGGCTTGCGACCAACCAGGTTCATCGGAACGATGGCGTTTTCGGCAATCGCACCACCCTGCATGAAGAGAATCTGATAATTATCCGGAACCGACAACAGCGCACGCAGATCGCTTTTGGCATTCGCGAGAATCTCGGTGAACTCTTTACCGCGATGGCTCATTTCCATCACGGAGAGTCCACTTCCTCGCCAGTCCGTCATCTCATCTGCTGCTTGTTGAATCACTTCCTTTGGTAAAGCAGCCGGACCTGGCGAAAAGTTATACACCACGCGCTTCATTATTCTTCTTCCTCCGTACCGGATTGATCTTCTTCAATATCTGATTCAAGTATGCGTTGCAGGCCGCTCAGCTTGGTGCCGTCTTCGACAGCGATCAGCGTCACGCCCTGGGTCGCACGACCCATTTCACGAATTTCTGCCACACGGGTACGGATCAGTACGCCGCCAGTCGTGATCAACATGATTTCATCGGCAGCTTCCACCAGCGTGGCCGCAACCACCTTGCCGTTGCGTTCGCTGGTCTGAATCGCGATCATGCCTTTGGTGCCACGACCGTGACGCGTGTACTCGGTGATCGGCGTACGTTTGCCGAAGCCGTTTTCCGTTGCCGTCAACACTGACTGTTGTTCGTTCTCGGCAACCAGCAAGGCAATGACTTGCTGACCTTCTTCCAGATTCATGCCGCGCACGCCGCGAGCGGTGCGGCCCATCGGACGCACATCGTTTTCGTCAAAGCGCACTGCCTTGCCGGAATCCGAGAACAACATCACATCATGTTTGCCATCAGTCAGCGCAGCGCCGATCAGGAAATCGCCATCATCCAGATCGACCGCGATGATGCCGGCCTTGCGTGGATTGCTGAAGTCAGACAATGAGGTCTTCTTGACGGTACCGAGGCTGGTCGCCATAAAGATGTAGTGATCTTCAGGGAAGGTACGGTTCTCGCCAGAGATCGGCAGGATCACGGTGATCTTTTCGCCATCCTGCAGCGGGAACATGTTGACGATCGGCTTGCCGCGCGAATTGCGCGAGCCTTGCGGCACTTCCCACACCTTCAGCCAATACAAACGGCCGCGGTTGCTGAAGCACAGAATGTAATCGTGCGTGTTGGCGATGAAGAGCTGATCGATCCAGTCGTCTTCCTTGGTCGCCATTGCCTGCTTGCCGCGTCCACCACGTTTTTGCGCGCGGTATTCGGTGATTGGCTGCGACTTCATGTAACCGCTGTGCGACAGCGTCACGACCATATCTTGCGGGGTGATCAGATCTTCGGTTGCCAGATCGGTTGCGTTCAGCTCGATCGTCGAACGACGTTCATCCTTGTTGCCAATACCATATTCATTCTTGGCAACGGTCAGCTCGTCGTTGATGATGACGGTGACACGCTCAGGCTTGGACAGGATGTCGAGCAGATCGGCGATCTGATCCATGACTTCCTTGTACTCGTTGACGATCTTGTCTTGTTCAAGGCCGGTCAGACGTTGCAGACGCATCTGCAGAATTTCCTGCGTCTGGTCATCGGACAGCTTGTACAAACCGTCTGGTTGAATACCGTAATGCTTCGGCAGGTTCTCTGGACGGAATGCATCGACGCCGCCAAGACCTTCGCCGGTACGCACGAGCATCTCGCGCACAACGGACGAATCCCAAGCACGCGACATCAGTTCCATCTTCGCGACCGGCGGCGTTGGTGCTGCCTTGATGATCGCGATGAAGTCATCGATGTTGGCCAGTGCGACTGCCAGACCTTCGAGTACGTGACCGCGTTCACGCGCTTTGCGCAGTTCGAACACAGTACGACGCGTCACGACTTCACGACGATGCGAAAGGAAGCAGTCGAGCATCTGCTTGAGGTTCAGCAACTTCGGCTGACCATCGACCAGCGCCACCATGTTCATGCCGAAGGTGTCTTGCAACTGCGTCTGCTTGTACAGATTGTTCAGCACGACTTCCGGCACTTCATTGCGCTTGAGTTCGATGACCACGCGCATGCCGGACTTGTCGGACTCGTCACGAATGTCGGAAATGCCATCGAGCTTCTTGTCGCGCACGAGTTCGGCGATGCGCTCAAGCAGCGACTTCTTGTTTACCTGATACGGCAGTTCGTCGACGATGATCGCCGCGCGGTTCTCCTTACCGTATTCCTCGAAGTGCGTCTTGGCACGCATGACGACGCGGCCACGACCGGTACGATAACCGTCGCGCACGCCGGATACGCCATAGATAATGCCGCCCGTCGGGAAATCAGGGGCAGGAATGATTTCGATCAGTTCATCGACCGTGCACTGCTCGTTACGCAGAACGTGCAAGGCGCCATCGATGATTTCGGTAATGTTATGTGGCGGGATATTGGTCGCCATGCCGACTGCAATACCCGAAGAACCATTGATCAGCAGATTCGGAAGGCGTGTCGGCAGAACAGATGGCTCTTTTTCCTTGCCGTCATAGTTAGGGACGAAGTCGACCGTTTCCTTGTCCAGATCGGCCAGCAACTCACCGGCAATCTTGTCCAGGCGACACTCGGTATAACGCATCGCCGCGGCATTATCGCCATCGATCGAGCCGAAGTTACCCTGACCATCGACCAGCGTGTAACGCAGGGAAAAATCCTGCGCCATGCGTACCAATGTGTCGTAGATCGACGCGTCGCCATGCGGATGGTATTTACCCATCGTCTCGCCGACAACACGGGCGCATTTGACGTAAGGACGATTCCATACGTTGTTCATTTCATGCATCGCGAACAGCACGCGACGATGTACCGGCTTGAGCCCGTCACGCACGTCAGGCAATGCACGTCCCACGATTACGCTCATGGCGTAGTCGAGGTAACTCTTGCGCATTTCTTCTTCGAGCGAAATCGGGATGGTTTCTTTTGCGAATTGATCCATTGGCGGTTCGTCTGGTCTTTGGCGGGGATAAAGAAGAATCGTCGGAATTACGGGCGATCCGGCAAAGCTGAGAATTTTACCACGTCAGAGGCCTCTCTTACCCGTTTTCAACACTTTGCTGCGGTTTATCCGCATGCAAGATAAACAATAAAATATGGTTAAATGCTGCCTTTCAAAGCGCCCGCATAAGGCGCCCCAGCTTATCTATAGAGAATCCCATGATGAACAAAATGCTCCTTGCAATCTTGCTGGGCGCCTCTTCCGCCTGTGCACTGGCGCAGGGCGAAACCAAAACCCTGCCCCACAACCCTGTTAACAAGGGATACAGCCAATCCGGTCAGGGCGACGTCACCCGCAGCGAATTCGGCCTGTGCTGGCGCTCCGGCTCCTGGACGCCAAATGACGCCGTTCCCGGTTGCGACGGTCCATTGAAGCCGCCGGTTGCCAATCCGATCGCCCCGGACGTCGTCAATTCCCTGGGAGAAGAAACAACACCTGCTGCCAAGGCGCGCTGTGATTTCTCAATGACACTCGCAAGCGACCAAACCTTTGCCTTTGGCAAAGCCAGCCTGACAAAGCCCGTGCGTCAAAAAATAATCACTGAACTGAAAGAAAAATTAGCTGCATGCCAATTTATTGAATCGATTGGCATCACCGGTCATACCGATCCAATTGGTAATACACAGGCAAATCAGCGTCTATCCGAACAACGGGCCTAAACAAGGCCAAACAAATTGCCTGTTTTGCACCAGATCGGCGCGTCGAAATTATTGTCAGTGGTCCAAAAAAGTGATTTTCGAAAAAATTTCCACGCAAACAGAGAACGATTTTGATGTCCAAAGGTCAATGTTTTGCCAGAGGAAACATTGCTGCAGGTCTCGTTGTGTATACACAACGGAATTGGGAAATGATTAATTAGCTTAATTAGCAACGTTCGCGATGGTGCATTGGCTGTGGCAGAATTAGGTGCAGAACACTATTGCATGCGAACAATTTTGTTTCATGTGGTTTTTGAAGCACGTGCTACTATCCACATCCGATGTCATTCACGTAATCAGCGCAGTTTATCTGCGGATATCTCACTCGAGAGGAGAAAGAAATATGAATAAATTAGCAAAACTCGTCTTCGCTGCGTCCGCGGTCGTCGCCATGTCTGCTCACGCTCAAACTGACATCAAGGCTGCTAAACCACACAGTGCTT
>Ga0308164_10004652_pt1 | contig 11495 bp, 8 predicted proteins | sample PhyTR2_FD_201031 | JGI IMG/M metagenome (GOLD analysis project Ga0308164, IMG submission 201031) | Phyllosphere microbial communities from UC Gill Tract Community Farm, Albany, California, United States - DLSLT.R2 | ecosystem: Host-associated > Plants > Phyllosphere > Unclassified | place: USA... | reverse complement strand
GCCTCGGCCGCCGTCGCCCGATAGGGCGCGTAGTGGATGCCGCCCAGGCCGATGCGGACGTCGCGCACCACGCCATCGGGGCCGAGGTCGAGCGCGACCGCCGCCGCCGCGAGGGCGAAGGCGTAGGACTCGCGATCGCGCACCTTGACGTAGGTCGAGCGCCGCGTGTGGGGCCCGGCCGGGATGAACAGCGCCGTGATCAGCTCGCCCGGCCGCAGCACGGTCTCGATCTCCGGCGTGTCGGCGCGCGGCAGGTGCAGGCGCGCGAACGGGATCGTGCGCGCGCCGTCGGGGCCCAGCGTCTCGACCTCGCCATCGAGCGCGATCAGCGCCTGCGCGAAGTCGCCGGGATAGCTGGCGATGCACTTGTCGGTGGTGCCCAGCACGGCGTGGATCCGGTTGACGCCCTCCAGCGCGGCGCAGCCGCTGCCCGGGCGCCGCTTGTTGCAGGCCTCGTAGCTGGTGTCGCGGAAGTACGAGCAGCGGGTGCGCTGCAGCAGGTTGCCGCCCAGGCTGGCCATGTTGCGCAGCTGGGCGCTGGCGGCGAGCGCCAGGCTCTCGGCGACGACCGGATAGTCGCGCCGCACGCCGGCATCGGCGGCGACATCGGCCATGCGCGCCAGCGCGCCCAGTCGCAGGCCGCGCGATGTCGGCTCGATGCCGCCATGGCGCTCCTGCAGCGGGTTGATGTCGACCAGCACGGCCGGGCGCATGACGTCGAGCTTCATCAGGTCGAGCAGCGTGGTGCCGCCGGCGAGGTAGGCGGTGGTGGCAGGAGCGGCGATGCCGATGCGCACGGCGCCGGGCGCGTCGGTGCCCTGCCGGTAGGTGAAGGGACGCATGGCTAGGCTCCCTTCGCGGCCGGCGGCGCGGCCATGCGGCCGCGCGCGTCCTGGATGGCGGCGACGATGTTCGGATAGGCGGCGCAGCGGCACAGGTTGCCGCTCATGGACTCGCGCACGGCATCGTCGCTGGTGGCCCGGCCCTCGGCGAGCAGCGCCACGGCGCTCATGATCTGGCCCGGCGTGCAGAAGCCGCACTGGTAGGCATCGTGATCGAGGAAGGCCTGCTGCACCGGATGCAGCGTCCCGCCGCTGGCGAGTCCCTCGATGGTGGTGATGGCCTTGCCCTGCACCGACACGGCCAGCGTCAGGCAGCCCAGCACGCGGCGGCCATCGACGTGGACCGTACAGGCGCCGCACTGGCCGTGGTCGCAACCCTTCTTGCTGCCGGTCGCGCCCAGGTGCTCGCGCAGCGCGTCGAGCAGCGTGGTGCGCACGTCGGCCTCGAAGCGGCGGCGCTGGCCGTTGACCATCAGGGTCAGCGGCACGCCACCGTCGAGCGCGGCGGCCGGGGCCGCCGCCGCGCCCGCGTCGCCGGGTGCGGCCGATGGCGATGGCGTCGCCGCCTGCGCCTGGGCCGTGGCGACCTGGGCGGCGAGGGCGCTCACCCCCGATCCGAGCAGCGAGCGCCGGCTCAGCTGGAATTCCGATCCACTGTCTTTCATCGCAGTTTCCGTTTCTGGGGTGGGGCGCGGCGGCGAGGCCGCCGGGGGAAGACGCGCCGGCCAGCATAGCCGTCGGCGATAGGACCTGCATCGCGGTCGACAACCCCGGTCGCACCCCCAGGCCGCCGCTTTTCCTACAGGCGCGGCGCCGGTCCTGCCCGCTAATGCGACCCTCATCATCGAAGGAACGCACATGGACTCCATCAACCGCAACCAGCCGGAAGACACGCATGCCGATCTCTCGGGCGTCGAGGCCGCCCGGCGCATCCAGGACATGAGCGAGGACGCGCAATCGTGCTTCTTCTGCACCAGCGCCACGTCCGGCCAGACGCAGGGCATCCGCCCGATGAGCGTCGAGAAGGCCGACGACGCCGGCAACCTGTGGTTCCTGAGCGCCTCGGACAGCCACAAGAACAGCGAGATCGAGGCCGACCCCAAGGTGCGGATCTTCCTGCAGGGCGCCAAGCACTCGGGCTTCCTGACCCTGGAGGGCCATGCCACCATCAGCCGCGACCCGGCGCGCATCGACGAGCTGTGGAGCCCGATCATGAAGACCTGGTTCACCGGGGGCAAGGACGACCCGCGCATCACCGTCATCAAGGTCGCGCCGGTCTCGGGCTACTACTGGGACAACAAGCACGGCGGCCTGGTTGCGGCCACCAAGATGGTCATCGGCGCGGCCATCGGCAAGACGCTGGACGATTCGATCGAAGGGCAGCTGCGGCCCTGAGCGCCAGCCGGGCGCCGCGCCCGGAGCCGGTCGGTCAGCGCCGCGCGACCCGGGCCGGCGGCGGGACCGGCGCCGCCTCGCTCGCCAGCGGTGTGCCCGTGGTCTCGACCCAGCCGCCGCCGAGCGCCTTGTAGAAGGTCACCAGGTTGGTCAGGCGCGACAGTCGGGTGCCGATGAGGTTCTGCCGGGCGGCGTAGAGCGAGCGTTGCGAATCGAGGACGCCGAGGTAGCTGTCGATGCCCCGGCGGAAGCGGGCCTCGGACAGTCGATGGGCGTCCGCGGTGCTGTCGACCAGCGCCTCCTGGGCCGTCAGCTGCCGGCCCAGCGTGTCACGCTGCGCCAGCGCATCGGCCACCTCGCGGAACGCGGTCTGCACGGCCTGCTCGTACCGGGCCACCCGGATGTCGCGCTCGACGGTGGCGATCCTCAGGTTGGCCTGGCGGGTGCCGGCATCGAAGATCGGCAGCGAGATCTGCGGCACGAAGCTCCAGGCGCCGGAGCCGCCCCGGAACAGATCGGACAGGCTGGCGCTGGAACTCCCCGCCGAGGCGGTCAGGCTGATGCGCGGGTAGAAGGCGGCGCGCGCGGCGCCGATGCTGGCGTTGGCGCCGCGCAGCGCGTGCTCGGCCTGCAGGATGTCCGGCCGGCGCTGCAGCAGGTCGGACGACAGGCCCGGCGGGATCGCCACCAGGAGGGCGGTGTCGTCGCCCGGGGCGGCGGGCAGGGCCTGGGGCAGCAGCTCGTCCGGCAGCGTCGTGCCGGCCAGCAGCACCAGGGCATTGCGGTCCTGCGCGACCTGGGCGGTGTAGCGCTCCACGTCCACGCGCGCGCTCTCCACGCTGGTCTGCGCCTGACGCAGCGTCAGCGCGGAGGACACGCCGAGGTCGAAGGCGCGCTGGCGCAGGCGCAGCGAGTCGCTCTGGCTGGCCAGCGTGTCCCGCGCCAGCTGCAGCCGCTCCCGGTCGCAGCCCAGCGTCAGGTAGGCATGGACCACCTCGGCCACCAGGCTGATCTGCGTGGCGCGGCGCGCCTCGGCGGTCGAGAGGAACTGTTCGAGCGCCTGCTCATCGAGGCTGCGCACGCGGCCGAACAGGTCGAGTTCATAGGCGCTGAGACCCAGCGTCGCGCTGTAGGAATGCGCCACCGTGGGGGCGCCGGCGAGCGACAGGTCGGCCGGCGTGCGGCTCGCGCTGCCGCTGCCGTTGGCGGCGATGGCCGGCAGCGAGGCCGCTTCCTGCACGCGGTACTGGGCCCGGGCCCGTTCGATGTCGAGCACGGCGACGCGCAGGTCGCGGTTGTGCGCCAGGGTCAGCTCGATGACGCGCTGCAGCGCGGGATCGGTGAAGACCTCGCGCCAGCCGAGGTCGGCGACCGGCAGGACGGGGACGGCGCCGGCATCGCCGGGGAAGGTGGCGGCGACCGGCGCGGTCGGCCGCTGGTGGGCCGGCATCAGGCTGCAGCCACCGAGCAGGAGGGCGACGGCCATCGAAGCCAGCGGGATCGACAGGGGACGGTTCATGGATCGGTTCCTCAGGACGCGGCGCTCGTGGTGGGATGGGCATGCGACGCATCGCCGCCGCCGCTTGGCCGGCGCGCGAACAGGCCCATGACGACGACGAAGAACAGGGGCACGAAGAGGATCGCCAGCAGGGTGCCGGACAGCATGCCGCCGATCACCGCCGTGCCCAGGGCGTGCTGCGCCCCGGCGCCGGCGCCGCTGCCCAGGACCAGCGGCAGCACGCCCAGGATGAACGCCAGCGAGGTCATCAGGATCGGCCGCAGGCGCAGGCCGGCGGCGCCGAGCGCGGCGTCGACGAGGCTGCGTCCCTGCGCGTGGAGGGCCTTGGCGAATTCGACGATCAGGATGGCGTTCTTGGAGGCCAGGCCGATGGTCGTGAGCAGGCCGACCTGGAAGTACACGTCGTTGAGCTTCCAGGTCAGGAACGCCCCCAGCAGCGCCCCGAAGACGCCCAGCGGCACCACCAGGATGACCGCGAACGGGATCGCCCAGCTCTCGTAGAGCGCGGCCAGCGCGAGGAACACGATCAGGATCGACATCGCGTAGAGCAGGCCGGTCTGGCCGCTCGATGCCTTCTCCTGGCGCGACAGGCCGGTCCATTCGTGGCCGAAGCCCGGCGGCAGTTTGGCGACCGCCGCCTCGACGATCCTCATCGCCTCGCCACTGGAGGCGGCGCCCGGCATCGCCATGCCCAGGATCTCGACCGACGGCACGCCGTTGTAGCGCTCCAGGCGCGGCGATCCGGAGGCCCAGCTGGCGGTGGCGAAGGCGGTGAACGGGACCATCGCGCCGGCGCTGTTGCGCACGTGCCAGCGGTCGATGTCGCCCGGCAGCATGCGGAAGCGGGCATCGGCCTGCAGCATGACCTTCTTGACGCGGCCGCGATCGATGAAGTCGTTGACGTAGCTGCTGCCCCAGGCCGCGGCGAAGGTGTTGTTGATGTCGGCGATCGACAGGCCGAGCGCGCCCGCCTTGTGCGGGTCGATGTCCAGCCTGAATTGCGGCGTGTCCTCCAGGCCGTTGGGCCGCAGCGCCACCAGGCGCGGGTCGCGGCCCAGGTCCGCCAGCAGCTGATCGCGCGCCCGCATCAGCGCGTCGTGGCCGAGGTTGGCCCGGTCCTGCAGCATCAGATCGAAGCCGCTGGCGTTGCCGAGCTCCGCAACGGCGGGCGGCGCGAACGCGAACACCCGGGCATCGCGCAGCGTGGCGAAGAAGGCGCCGGCCTTGGCCGCGACGCCGGAGACGCTGAGCGCCTCGCTGCGGCGCTCGTCCCAGGGCTTGAGCTTGACGAAGCCGAAGCCGGTGTTCTGGCCGCTGCCCGCGAAGCTGAAGCCCGACACCGTGAAGACGCCGGCGACCGCGTCCTTCTGGTCCTCCAGGAAGTGATGCTCGACCTGGCGCAACACCTCGTCGGTGCGCGCGCCCGTCGCGCCCGGCGGCAGCTGCACCAGCACGAACATCGAGCCCTGGTCCTCGTCCGGCAGGAAGCCCGCGGGCAGTTTCATGAAGCCCAGCACCACCAGCGCCAGCAGCGCGCCATAGACCAGCATGTAGCGCCAGCCCCGGCCCAGCATGTGGCGCACGAGGCCCTGGTAGCGCCGGTTGCCGCGGTCGAACGCGCGGTTGAAGGCGCCGAAGAAGCCGCGCGTCGCCAGGGCATGGCCGGGCTCGACGGGCTTGAGCAGGGTGGCGCACAGGGCCGGCGTCAGGATCAGGGCGACCAGCACCGACAGCGTCATGGCCGAGACGATGGTGATCGAGAACTGTCGATAGATCACCCCGGTCGAGCCGGAGAAGAACGCCATCGGCACGAACACCGCCGCCAGCACCAGCGCCACGCCGACCAGCGCGCCGGTGATCTGCCCCATCGACTTGCGCGTGGCCTCGAGCGGGGACAGACCTTCCTCGGACATCACGCGCTCGACGTTCTCGACCACCACGATCGCATCGTCGACCAGCAGGCCGATGGCCAGCACCATGGCGAACATCGTCAGCGTGTTGATCGTCAGGCCGCAGGCGGCCAGCACGCCGAAGGTGCCCAGCAGCACCACGGGCACGGCGATCGTCGGGATCAGGGTGGCACGGAAGTTCTGCAGGAACAGATACATCACCAGGAACACCAGCACGACCGCCTCGACCAGCGTGCGCACCACCTCCTCGATGGAGATGCGCACGAATGGCGTGGTGTCGTAGGGCTTCTGCACCCGCATGCCGGGCGGAAAGAACTGCTCGAGCTGGGCCACGCGCGCGTCGATGGCGCGCACCGTGTCGAGCGCGTTGGCGCCGGTGGCCAGCTTGATGGCCAGGCCGGCCGCCGGCTTGCCGTCGTAGCGGCCGACCGAGTTGTAGTTCTCGCTGCCCAGCTCGATGCGCGCGACGTCGCGCAGCCGGACCCGGGCGCCATCGGTGCGGGTGCGCAGCAGGATGTCCTCGAACTCGGCGGCCGTCCGCAGCCGGGTCTGCGCCGTGATGGTGGCGTTGATCTGCTGGTCGGCGGCGGCGGGCAGGCCACCGAGCTGGCCGGCGGAGACCTGCGCGTTCTGCGCCTGGATGGCGGCCTTGACATCGAGCGGCGACAGGCTGAAGTGGGCCAGCTGGTCCGGATCGAGCCAGATCCGCATGGCGTACTGCGAACCGAACAGTGTCGTGTCGCCGACGCCCTCGACCCGGCTGATGGCGTCCTGCACGTTGGCCGCGACATAGTCCGACAGGTCGGAGCCGTCCATGCTGCCGTCCTCGGACGTGAAGGCCAGCACGTTCAGGAAGTTGGTGGCCGACTTGGTCACCGTCACGCCCTGCTGCTGGACCTCCTGCGGCAGCAGCGGCGTCGCCAGCGAGAGCTTGTTCTGCACCTGCACCTGGGCGGTGTCGGGGTCGGTGCCGTTCTCGAACGTCAGGGTGATGGTGACCGACCCGGTGGATTCGCTGGTCGAGGCGATGTAGCTGAGGCGGTCGAGTCCCTTCATCTTCTGCTCGATCACCTGGGTCACGGTGTCCTCGAGCGTGCGGGCCGAGGCGCCGGGATAGTTCGCGGTGATCGCGATGGCGGGCGGCGCGATGCTCGGGTACTGCGCGATCGGCAGCGTGAAGACAGAGATCCCGCCGGCCAGCATCACGACGATGGCCAGGACCCAGGCGAAGACGGGGCGGTCGATGAAGAAGCGTGCCATGTCGGTCCTCCGCGTCGATCAGCGGGCCTGCGACACGGGGGCCGTGGCGGTGGCGGTGGCGGTGGCGGTGACGCCTTCGGGGGGTGGCACGGTCTTCGGCGTCCAGGACGTCACCTTCACCTGCGCGCCGGCGCGGGCCCGCTGCTGACCGTCCACCACCAGCCGCTCGCCGGCCTGGAGGCCGCCGCGGATCAGCCACTGGTCGCCGACGGTGCGCTCGGTCTCCAGCACGCGCCGTTCCAGCCGGTCGTCGGCGCCGACCACGAAGGCCACCGGCTTGCCCGTGCCGTCGCGCGTCACGGCCTGCTGGGGCACCAGCAGGCCGGCCTCCTGCACGCCCTCCTGCAGCAGCGCGCGCACGTACATGCCGGGCAGCAGCTGCGCCCTCGGATTGGGGAACACCGCGCGCAACGTGATGGCGCCGGTGTCCTGTTCCACCGTGACGTCGGAGAACTCGAGCCGGCCCTCCTGCGGATAGACGCTGCCGTCCTCCAGCATCAGGGTCACGCGGGCCGCGTCCTCGCCCGCCTTGCTCAGGTCGCCGGACGCCAGCAGGCGGCGCAGCCGGAGCAGGGCGGCGCTCGACTGCGTGACATCGACATAGATCGGGTCGAGCTGCTGGATCGTGGCCAGGGCCTGGGTCTGGCTGGCGGTCACCAGGGCGCCGGGCGTGACGCTGGAGCGGCCGATGCGCCCGGAGATCGGCGCCGTCACGCGGGCATGGGCCAGGTTGATGCGACTCGACTCGACATTGGCCCGGGCCGCGGCGACCTCGGCCTCGCCCTGCGCGAGCGCGGCGGCGGCGTCGTCCTGGTCCTGCTGGCTCACCGCCTGGATCGCCACCAGTTCCTTGTAGCGCTCGGCCTTCAGGCGCGTGGTGCGCAGACTCGCCTGCGCCTTGCCCAGGGCCGCGAGGTTGCTGTCGTGGACCGCGCGATAGGTCGCCGGATCGATCTCGTAGAGCGTCTGGCCGGCCCGGACGTCGCTGCCTTCGCGGAAGTCACGGCTCCTGACGATGCCGCCGACCTGGGGTCGCACTTCGGCGATCAGGTGGGGCACGGTGCGGCCGGGGAGCTCGGTGCTCAGGGACACGGGGCGCGCCTGGAGCGTGACGACACCCACGACCGGGGTGCCCGGATCCGGCGGCGGACCTCCCGGCGGCTTGCCGCAGGCGACCAGCAGGCAGGAGGCCGCCAGCACGGCGGCGGCGGTCCGAAGGGGCACGACAGGAGACATGGCGACTCTCGCGAAACGGCAGTCATGGAATCATAACTATACCGAACGGTACGGTATCGTAATTTGACGGCGTTGGACGGTCAAGTAATACTGAACACCTAGGTTCAGGAAAACGAAAGACTGCGATGAGAGTGAAGACGGAAGCCAAGCGCGAGGCGATCCTCGCGGCCGCCTCGGAGGCGTTTCTGGCGTCGGGGTTCGAGGGTGCCTCCATGTCCGGCATCGCCGGGCGGGTGGGCGGGTCCAAGGCGACGCTCTACGGCTATTTCAAATCGAAGGACGAGCTGTTCATCGCCGTCATCAACGATGCCGCGAGCAAGCAGTTCCGGCCCATCTTCGCCGCGCTGGATCGCGACACCCACGCCTTGCCCGAGGCGCTGCAGCGGTTCGGGGAGAGCACGCTGGAGTTCCTGTGCACGGAGGCGGCGATCCAGATGCAGCGCGCGATCATCGCCGAGGCCGGCCGGAGCGACATCGGCCTGCGCTTCTTCGAGATGGGACCGCAGAAGGCGAGGCACGACCTGGCGCACTTCCTGGAGGGACAGATGGCACTCGGGCGGCTGCGGCGCGCCGACCCGTTGCTGGTCGCGATCCAGTTGATCGCGCTGCTGGAGTGCGAGACCGTCACGCCCTGCCTCTTCGGCGTGGTCCAGCGCCTGTCGAAGGCGCAGATCCGGCAGGCGGTCCAGCGCGCGCTGGGCACGTTCCTCGCGGCGCATGGCATCGCCCCCATGGCCGGCCCGCCACCGCCGCCGGCCTCCTGAGCGCCGTCAGCGCGCGATCACGCGACCGCCGCCAGGTGTTCGTGGAGGATCGCCGCGCCGATGCCGATCAGCAGCAGGCCGCCCCCGGCCTCGGCCCAGCGGCCGGCGATGTTTCCCAGCACGCGTCCGACCATGACGCCCAGGGTCACCATGAGGAAGGTGGCCAGGCCGATCGCCAGCGCGACCTGGAGGATGTTGACTTCCAGGAAGGCCAGGCCGACGCCGACCACCATGGCGTCGATGCTGGTGGCGAAGCCGGTGAGGGCCAGCAGCCAGAAGCCGTGCCGGACCGGCTTGGCAGGTTCCTGGTCCTCCGGCGAGGGCCGGGCGGCGGCCAGGATCATCCGCAGGCCCAGCACGGCCAGCAGCACGAAGGCGATCCAGTGGTCCCACGACTTGACGAAGCTGGCCGCCGTCAGTCCCAGGGCCCAGCCCGCCAGGGGCGTCAGGGCTTCGATGACGCCGAAGATGGCGCCGGTCCTGAGGGCTTCGGACCAGCGGGGCTTCTGCAGGGAGGTGCCCTTGCCGACGGCGGCGGCGAAGGCGTCGGTCGACATGGCCAGGGCGAGGATGGCCGTGGAGGCGATATTCATGGGGTGGGTTCTCGGGTGGCCGGGCGAGCGCAAAGACATGCTCCCGCTGCCCGACCGGTGTCGCGGAGAACATGTCCTTGGTCTCGCCAACCCGCAATGGTTGCCTGTGCCACAGCATCGATGACGCCGAGTATGTTGACAGAGGCGTTTCCAGCGTGTGGAAACCGGCTACTCCCCAAAAGACGCGCGAAGTATAAGCGCGGCCTCGTGGAAACCCTCGATCCCACATCCTCGCCGAGCCGTCAGCGCAGTCTCGTGGCCCTCGCCCTCCTGTCGTGCGGCCTGCTCGCGGCACTCGTGGCGCCGGCGCCAGTGACGGATCCGCAGCCGCGGCTGCCGGGCAGGCGCGGCATGCTCAGAAATCGTAGAGCGTCGCCGGGTTGTCGCGCAGCACGCGTGCGCGCGCCTCGGCCGTCGGCAGCCAGGTCCGCAGGTCGGCCGCGAGCGTGTCCGGGGGCACGTCGCGATAGGGACTGACCTCGTGCGCGCCGGCGCCGGGTCGGCGCGCCGTGTGGGGCCAGTCGCTGCCCCAGAGCACCGCTTCCGGCGCCGCGGCCAGGAAGGCCCGCGCCCACGCATCGGCCAGCGCGGGCGAGGGCAGGCGATAGGGCGCGGAGAGCTTCACCAGCACGCGGCCGCTGCGCAGCAGGTCCTCGACGGTGCCTGCGCCGGGCGTGCCGGGCGCGCCGGCCACCAGCGCGAAATGATCGAGCACCACCTTCACCGGCAATGTCGCCAGCCGCCCGGCGATGCGGTCGACGACATCGGCGGCGGCGTAAAGCTGCAGATGCCAGCCCAGGTCGGCGATGCGGCCGCTCCACTCGACCAGCAGGCGCTCCAGCGTCGCCACGTCCTGGTTGCCGGAACTCTCCAGGTTGAGGCGCACGCCCCGCACGCCGGCGGCATGCAGGCGGCGCAATTCGGCCGGCGCGGCATCGTCGGCCGGCACGGCGATGCCGCGTCCCGCGCCGGCCAGCTGTTCGAGGCTCTCGAGCAGGCAGCGGTTGTCGCTGCCATAGACGCTCGGCTGCACGATCACCGCGCGCCGCAGGCCCAGGCCGTCGAGGTGATGGCGCAGCGCGGCGACCGATGCCGGCCCGGGCGTGTAGTGCCGCTGCGGCACCATGGGATGGCGCATCGGATCGCCGATCACATGCACGTGGCAGTCGCAGCCATCGGCCGGCCAGGCCCCGCCGGGGTGCTCCGGCTGCTCCGGCTGCTCAGGCGCCGTCATGCCGCGCCCCGCGCGCCAGCCGCTGCGCGAAGGCCCTGCCGGTCGCGGCGGTGCCCAGGCTGCCGCCGACGTCGCGCGTGGCGTCGCCGGCGCGGATCGCCTCGGCCGTCACGTCCTCGATCGCCTGCGCCGCGGCGACGAAGGCCGGCAGCGCGCGCCGCTGCCCGTGCCAGCCGAGCAGCTGGCCGGCCGAGAGGATCAGCGAGAACGGATTGGCGACATCCTGGCCGGCGATGTCGGGCGCCGAGCCATGCGCCGCCTGGCCCATGGCGTGGTCGCGTCCGGCGTTGAGCGAGCCGCCCAGGCCCAGGCTGCCGGAGAGCTCCGCCGTCAGGTCCGACAGGATGTCGCCGAACATGTTGGTCGTCACGATGACGTCGAACTTCTGCGGCGCGCGCACCACGTGGGCCATCATGGCGTCGACGATGAAGTCGTCGACCCGCACCTCCGGGAACTCCAGCGCGACGCGCCGGCACTCGTCGATGAACATGCCGTCGCCGATCTTCAGCACGTTGGCCTTGTGCACGATGCTGACGTGGCGCTGGCGCGTCATGGCCAGCTCGAAGGCCGAGCGGGCGATGCGCTCGCAGCAGTGGCGCGTGATGCGCCGCAGCGAGATCACCACGTCCGATGTGATGAGCATCTCGCTGGCGCCCGACTCGATGTTGCGGTCGGCATAGAAGCCCTCGGTGTTCTCCCGCACCACCACCAGATCGAAGGCGTCGACCTTGTGCGGGACGCC
>Ga0308164_10004649_pt1 | contig 11502 bp, 10 predicted proteins | sample PhyTR2_FD_201031 | JGI IMG/M metagenome (GOLD analysis project Ga0308164, IMG submission 201031) | Phyllosphere microbial communities from UC Gill Tract Community Farm, Albany, California, United States - DLSLT.R2 | ecosystem: Host-associated > Plants > Phyllosphere > Unclassified | place: USA... | reverse complement strand
CCGTGGCCATCGACATGGCCCCCGCCACCAGGCCCGCCACGCCCGCGATCAGAACGGCGCGCGGCGTCGCCTGCGCCGACGCGACGCCAAGAACCAGGCTGGCAGTGGAGACGATGCCGTCGTTGGCCCCGAGAACGGCGGCGCGCAGCCAGCCGACGCTGCCAAGGCGGTGCCGCTCGAGGTGGCGTTGCAGTTGTAGTTGCCTCATGAAATATTTCCTCGTGGTGTTTCGTGCGGCTGGGCCGCTGGCGATGGATGACAAGACATGGCCCCGACGATGCCTGCGGCGCCGCGCGCCGTCTGTGTGGATGCGCGCTCGGGTGGTGGTCCGGCGGCCAGCACGGACCTGAGCGCGCATCCACACAGACGCTCATGCGCAGCCATCCCATCCTGTCACTCACTAACCACACCAACGCGCCACTGCCATGCAAGGCGCAAGCACCGGAGATCAACGTGAGCTACAAGACCATCCTCGTCCACCTGCAACTGGGCCAGCCGCATGCGGCATTGCTGCACCTGGCAGCCAGACTGGGCGAGCGCTTCGATGCCCGCCTGGTGGGCGTCGCAGCCTGTGAGCCCCTGACGACACTGATCGCCAATGCCAGCGCCAACGGCGCGCTGGTTCAGGATGAGCTAGAACAGTTGCGCTGCGAGATGGCGATGGCAGAACACGCTTTTCACGAAGCGCTGGGCGGGCGCACGACCGGCGTGGCATGGCATGCCAGCAGTTGCGGCGTGTCGATTGCCGACTTTGTCGCGCAGGTGGCACGCGGCGCCGACCTGATTTTGACCGACTCGGCCACCGGTGGTCATGGCGATGCGCGGCGTCACTTGCAGATGTCGGCATTGCTGCTGCGGGCCGGCCGGCCGGTATTGATCGCCCCTGCGCCGGCCGGCACGCTGCTGTTCGCGCACGCGCTGCTGGCATGGGATGACAGCCGCGAATGCCGGCGCGCAGTGGGCGACGCCCTGCCCCTGCTGCGTGAAGCGGGGCGTGTCAGCGTCGTCCAGGTCGCGCCAGGCGACGATCACGCCGCCATTCTCGGCCAGCTCCAGGACGTGGTGGCCTGGCTGCATTCGCACGGCGTCGGCGCCCAGCCGGTGCTGCTGCCAGCCTCCGGCAGCCCGCCACAGCTGGGCACCATTGCGCTGGACCATACATGCGACCTGGTCGTGGCCGGTGCCTATGGTCACAGCCGCCTGCGCGAGTGGGCACTGGGCGGGGTCACGCGCGCCCTACTCACCCAACGGCAAGTCGCTGTCATGTTTTCGCATTGATCCGGCACGCAATGCGCCCCACTGAACAAGCCGTACCCCGGCTCCACCGTCCAAAGGATCGAACATGACCGATATCAGCCTGCCCGCACTTCCCGCAGCGCCCGCCAATTCGGATCTGCCAGCTAGTGCCGCAGTGCCGGGCGCTCCCGTCAAGGCCAGTCGACCGCTCAATTTGTTTTCGATGACCCTGCTGGTCATTGGCGCCATGGTTGGCGGCGGGGTTTTCAACCTGCCGCAAAACATGGCGCAACATGCGGGCCTGGGCGCCATCGCGCTAGGCTGGCTCATTTCGGGCGTGGGCATCTTCCTAATCGCGCGCACCTTCCAGGCGCTGGCCGAGGTCAGGCCCGATCTGACCTCGGGCATCTACACCTATGCGCGCCAGGGTTTCGGCAAGTACGCCGGCTTTCAGATTGCCTGGGGCTACTGGCTGTCTTCCGTTTTCGGCAACGTCGGCTTCGCCGTGCTGCTGATGGACACGCTGAACTACTTCTTTCCCCCTTATTTCGAGGGCGGCAATACCTGGCTGGCGATCCTGGTCGGCTCCACCGTGTTCTGGGTCATGAACTACCTGGTGCTGCGCGGCGTCAGGAACGCGGCCACCCTAAACGTGGTCGGCACCATCGCCAAGTTCGTGCCGATCGCCGTGTTCATCGGCGTGCTCGCTGTCTCGCTCGATGTCGGCCTGTTCACAAGCGACTTCTGGGGCCGCGTTGCGGATAACGCGAGTGCCGCTGCGGCGCCAGGCAGCGTGCTGGCGCAGGTCAAGAGCACGATGCTCGTGACGCTGTGGGTATTCATCGGCATCGAGGGCGCCGTGGTCATGTCCGGCCGGTCCGATGCCAGGACCGTGGGGCGTGCCACCGTGCTCGGCTTCCTGGTCACTGTCCTGCTGTATGTCCTGGTCTCGGTGCTGCCCTTCGGCGTCATGTCCCGGGCCGAACTGGCGGGCATCGCGCCCCCGTCGATGTCGCACATCCTGGGGTCGGTGGTGGGCAAATGGGGCGAATACCTGGTCAATGGCGGCGTGCTGATCTCGATCCTGTCGAGCTGGCTGGTATGGACGATGCTGATGGCTGAGCTGCCCTGGGCCGCGGCCAGGGACGGCACCTATCCCCGCATCTTCGCCCGCACCAACCGCAACGGCTCGGCCTCGTTCGCGCTATGGGCATCGACGGCCGCGATGCAGGCCATGATGATCCTGGTGTATTTTTCGGGCAATGCCTGGAATGTGATGCTGTCCATTACCGGCGTCATGATCCTGCCGGCCTATCTCGGCTCGACGGGGTTTCTGTGGAAGCTGGTGGCCACCGGCCAGTACCCGGCAAACGCCAGCATCGGCAAGACAGGCGCGCTGGCCAGCAGCGTCCTGGGCACCTTCTACGGCCTGTGGCTGGTATTTGCCGCCGGCCTCGACTACATGATTGCCGGCGCCGTCTTCTTCGCGCTGGGCAATATCGTGTTCATCTGGGCGAGAAAGGAGCACGCGCCGGGCGAACCCATATTCACCCGCACCGAACTGGCGGTGGCGCTGCTGCTGGCAGCGCTGGGCGCCATCGCGCTCTGGATGCTCTTCACGAACCGCCTCACCCAGGTGTTTTCGGCATGACGACCATGCCAACCCTCCCCGCCCCATCTTCACGACGAGACAGGAACACCATGACATCAACGCCCGCCCTGACCGTGCTGGCGCTTGCGCTTGGCTTGTCTGCCATGCCGGCGCAGGCACAAACCGATGCAGCATTGCGTACAGAACTGCGCCAGTTGCGCGAAGAACTGGCACAGATTCACGCGGAGATCGCGGCGCTCAAGACCACGGCGCCTGCTCCGGCCACTGTGACGGCCGCCGCGCTGCCGGTGCCGGCCCCGGCTCCGGCGACAGCGCTATCGATTGTCCCGCCGCCGGGACCCGTGATGGCACAAGACATCGGCGCACCGGACCCGCGCATCAAGCCACGCTATACCGAACCGGACGCGGTGCCAGTCAGCGCCATCCCCGGGGGCATGATTGTGCCAGGCACGAATACCTCGATTAACCTGTACGGGTATGCCGAAACGGCCGTTGTCCACGACTTCAAGCAATCGAGCAGTCCGGACGTGTTCACCGACCTGATGTTTCAACCGCTCGACAATGCCGGCGGCGTCACCCGGCGCACCCAGTTTTCAGCCGAAACCTCGCGCATTGGCTTTGCCAGCTCGACGCCCACGCCAGCGGGCGTTTTCAAGACGACCGTCGAGGCCGACTTCTATTCGTATGGCGCCGACAACCGCAAGCTGATCCGGCTGCGTCATGCCTATGGCGAATATGCCGGCTGGCTGGTCGGCCAGACCTGGTCGACGTTCATGGACGTCGATAACCTGCCTGAAACGCTCGACTTCAACGGTCCGGTGGGCGCGCCGTTCTCGCGCCGGGCGCAGGTACGCTATGCATTTGGCGATGCCGGCAGCAGCGTGGGCGTGACGCTGGCGCTCGAAGAGCCGGCCGACCAGTTTGGCGGCCCGAGTGCCAACGAGCGCTTCCCCCAGCTCATTGCCCGCTTCGACAAGCGCTTTGCACGGGGCACCGTCAATCTGCGCCTGCTGACGCATGAGAAGCGCTCGCCGACAGAGACCCGGCGCGGCTACGGTGTGGCCATCGGCGGCAGCTTCAAGCTGAGCCCAAAAGACCTGCTGACGGGCCAGTTCACGCGCGTCGATGGCGATATCGACCAGCTCTACGGCGCCAACGGCTATGCCATCGACGCCGGCAGCGGCGCGATCACGTTCGACCGCAACCGGGGCCTGGTACTGGGCTACGCCCACTTCTTCAGTGACAAGCTGCGCGCCAATGCGTCGTTCGGCATGAACCGCGGCAAACGTGCCCAGACCGCGAACAACCGTGCCTTGCGCGAAGTGTTCTTCAATCTGATTTATTCGCCGATCAAGAATATCGATCTAGGCGGCGAGTGGGTACTGGGCGAGCGCGAGACCTTCGATGGCCAGACCGGCACGCTGTCGCGTCTCGGGCTCATGGGGCGCTACAGCTTTTACTGAGGCGCCGGCAACTCAGTCAGGGACGATCTCGGTCCCTGCCGTGCCGGCAAGCATGGCATCGATCCGGCCGATCGCACCAATCACGGCGCGGCGGCCCGTGCGCTCGACAAAGCGGCAGGCCGCCTGCACCTTCGGTCCCATCGAACCGGCACTGAAGTCGCATGCGGCCAGTTCGCGAGGCGTGGTCCGGCGGATCGCCCGCTGCTGCGGCTGCCCCCATTGCAAAAACACCGCTTCGACATCGGTAGCGACGATGAAACAGTCGACGCCGAGTTCGCATGCCAGCAGCGCACTGCAAAAATCCTTGTCAATGACGGCATCGACGCCCTCCAGCGCGCCGCCGTCCTTATCGTCATCGTTGCTGCGCGCCACCGGAATCCCGCCGCCGCCGGCCGCGATCACCAAGGTGCCATGCGCCAGCAGGCAGGCAATGGCATCCAGCCCCAATATGCGCAGCGGTTGCGGCGACGCGACCAGACGGCGCAGGCCGGCGCCATCCGCTCCCATCGGCCAGCCATGCTCGGCGGCGAGGCGGCGCGCATCCTGCGCGTCGTAGACTGGCCCCACCGGTTTGCGGGGGTGAGCAAAGGCCGGATCGGCCGGATCGACCTCGACCCGGGTGAGCAGCGTGGCAATCTGGCGCTCTGGCGGCAGCAGGTTGCCCAGTGCCTGTTCGAGCAGGTAGCCGATCATGCCATCGGTTTGCGCACCCAGCACATCGAGCGGATAGACCGCCTGCGCATCGTAGGCCATCTCCTGCAATGCCAGCAGCCCCACCTGGGGGCCATTGCCGTGCGTGACGACCAGCTGGTGCTGCGTGGCCAGCCGCGCCAATGGCGCTGCTGCAACCCGAATATTGGCCATCTGGTTTTCCAGGCTCAGGGCCTGGCCGCGCTGCAGCAGTGCATTGCCGCCCAGTGCAACGAGCAGCTTCATGCCAGCGTGGCCACCAGGACGGCCTTGATGGTGTGCATCCGGTTCTCGGCCTGGCTGAACACCACCGATGCGTCCGACTCGAACACCTCATCGGTCACTTCGATTTCCGTCAGGCCGAAGCGATCATGGATCCGGCGCCCGATCTCGGTATCGAGGTTGTGGTACGACGGCAGGCAATGCATGAAGCGGGTGCGCGGCTTGCCGGTGGCGCGCATCAGCGCGGCAGTCACCTGGTAAGGCAGCAGTTGCGCGATGCGCTCTTCCCAGACGGCATCGGCCTCCCCCATCGACACCCACACATCGGTATACAGAAAATCTGCGCCGGCCACCGCCTTGACCGGATCGGTCTCAAGCGTGATGGTCGCGCCCGTGGAACATGCCAGCTCGCGCATTTGCGCCACCAGCGCCGCCGGCGGCTGCAAGGCGAGCGGCGAGGCGATGCGCACGTCCATCCCCATCTTGACGCCGCCAATCAGCAGCGAGCAGCCCATATTGAAGCGCGCATCGCCCAGGTAGCACAGGCTCAGCGCATGCAACGGCTGCTCTCCGAACTCGCGCATGGTCAAGAGGTCGGCCAGGATCTGGGTCGGATGCGATTCATCGGTCAGGCCGTTCCAGACGGGAATGTGGGAATAGCTCGCCAGCTCTTCCACCGCGCTCTGGTGGAAGCCGCGGTACTCGATGCCGTCGAACAGGCGCCCGAACACGCGCGCCGTATCCTTGAGTGACTCGGTGCGCCCGATGTGCGAACTGGCCGCGTCGATATAGGTCACGTGGCCGCCCTGGTCGTGCATCGCCACCTCGAAGGCGCACCGGGTGCGGGTCGAGGCTTTCTCGAAGATCAGCGCGATGTTCTTGCCCTTCAGGCGCTGCTGCTCGGTGCCGGCGTATTTGGCCCGTTTCAGTTCGCTTGCCAGATCGAGCAGGAACGCGATATCGCGCGGCGTGTAATCCAGCAGCGTGAGCAGGCTTCGGTTGTGCAGGTTGTAACTCATGGTGTTGTATCTTCGCAGAGGATATTCAAAGGGCGTCGCGTTCGATCGGACACGACATGCAGTGGCTGCCGCCGCGGCCGCGGCCCAGTTCGCTGCTGGGCATGGTGATGACTTCCACACCCGCCTTGCGCAGCAGCGTGTTGGTATAGACGTTGCGGTCATAGGCCATCACGACGCCGGGCGCGAGTGCCAGCAGGTTATTACCGTCGTCCCATTGCTCGCGCTGGGACTGCCAGGCGTCACCACCGGTGTCGACCACGCGCAATGCTTTTTGTCCGATCGCCTGGGCCACCACCGCGACCAGCGGCGCCGGCTCGGCACGCACATCGAGCGTGCCTTCGCGCGTGCCCGGGCGTAGCGAAAACACGCGCGCCTGGTCGGTCACTTCGGAAAACACCGTGACCAGGTCGATGTCGCAAAAGGTAAAGACCGTGTCCATGTGCATCGCGCCGCGCGACTTGGGCAACTGGACCGCCAGCACGCGGCTGGCAGCACCGCGGGCAAACAGGATGCGCGCCAGTTGGCTCACGGCCTGGGGCGAGGTCCGCTCGCCCATGCCAATGAGCACGACGCCATTGCCAAGCACCATCAGGTCGCCGCCTTCGAGCGATGCAAGTCCGTGATCGGTGTCCGGGTCGCCCCACCATGGTTCGACCTTGCCGGCAAACATCGGATGGAAGCGGTAGACCGCCGCAGTCAGCAGCGTTTCTGCACGCCGGGCGGGCCAGAACATGGGACACAGCACGACACCGGCGCCGATCCAGCATGTGCTGTCGCGCGCGAACAGTGTGTTGGGCAGCGGTGCCAGCAGAAAATCGGATGGCCGGGCGCAACCGGCGAGCAGGCCCGGTACATCGAACGGCAGGTCGACCCGTGCGACCCCGCCGATCAGGTAGTCGGCAAGGTGGGCCGGTGCCAGTGCTTCGAGCCAGGGGCGCAGCAGCGATGCCGCCTCGGCGTCGACGAACCCCGGCGCCAGCTTGCGATCGAGCAGCCAGTTGCGCGCCAGCGGGTCGGCCATCGTCGCGGCAAGCAGTTCATGCAGCTCGAGCACCTCGACATCGCGTTCGGTCATCGCCGTGGTAAAGGCATCATGGTCGTTGCGGGCCCGTGACACCCACAGCACGTCGTCGAACAGCAGTTCGGCGCAATTGGCGGGTGTCAGGCGCTGCTGCGCCAGGCCGGGGCGGCACACCAGGACGCGCCGCAGGCGTCCCAGCTCCGAATGGATACCGCGTGATGTGCTCATATTGATCCCTTGCTGTTGTTGCTGCCACGATCGTGGCATCGTTGTGTAAGTGCAAGGCGCCATCGTCCCTCCGCCCGGGCACGACCTCAGTGTGTCTTCGCACACAGCAAAGCTTGCCTGGCTACGCCGCTGGCGGGGCCAGCCCGAAATCCTGTGCCAGCGCCTTGCCCTGGTCCTCGAACACGACCGGGTCATCCGCGCTGGCATTGAGAAAGCGCACGACATACGGCTGCGTGGATGCCCGGATCTGCGCCGGTGTGCCATGCGCAACAATCTTGCCTTCTGCCAGAAAACAGAGCGCGTCGGCCAGCGCCATGGCAGCCTCCACGTCCTGCGTCACGATGATCGACGTGAGTCCCAATGCATCGTTCAGCGTACGGATCAGCCTGGCGATGACGCCTTTAGCAATCGGGTCGAGCCCGGCAAACGGTTCGTCGTACAGCACCAGGGGCGGGTCGAGCGCCGTGGCCCGCGCCAGCGCCACCCGCCGCTCCATGCCGCCCGACATCTCGCCCGGCTTGAGGCGGGCGGCATTGCGCAGGCCGACCACCTCCAGTTTCATCAGCACGAGATCGCGAATCATGCTCTCAGGCAGAGTCGTCTGTTCCCGCATCGGGAATGCAACGTTGTCGAAGGCGGTCAGATCGGTAAACAGCGCGCTGTGCTGGAACAGCATGCCCATCTGGCGCCGCAGCGCGTACAACAACGTGGTGTCGTCCGTGTCGAGTACCGTGCCGTTGATCAGGACGCGACCGGCTTGCGGCGTCAGCATGCCGCCAATCAGGCGCAAGATCGTGGTCTTGCCGGAACCCGAGCCGCCCATGACGACGACCACCTTGCCGCGAGGGATGGCAAGGGTCAGGTCGCACAAGACCTTGCGCTCGCCGAACGAAAAATGGATCGCCTCCAGCTCGACGAAGTTGTCGGTGTCGTCAGCGATGGGATCGGTATTGGCCAGCGCCGTGGTGGTGGCGTCAGCGCATGTCGGGATGGTCATGGCACTTCCGGATGGATGTCCAGGGCGTGGCGCCGGTGCGGCCGCATTACCCGCTTGCGCCGCGGCGTCACTGCGCGACCGGTGCAGCCTTCGGCGGATGTTCGATATCGATCGCCACCGGGTCGCTGGCGGGAAAGCCTTCTTTCAGTGCTTCATCGAGCGCTTCATCGAGTGCTTGTTCGACGCCAGTTGCAGCCGCCTCGTCGATGGTCGACGCAGTCGTGTCGTGGGGATTGTTCATTATTTTCCTCGGTGGGACAGAAAGGACATGGCAACGCCACCCCGACATCCTGCGCCGCCTCCCGCGATGACTCAGTGTGTCTTCGCACATTGACGTGACCGGCCACGCAGGTGGCACGCAGGTGGCACGCAATCCCCAGGTTCTGGCGCCAGGGTCTTAAGCGCGAAGACACACCGAGCCGGTGGCATGTTGCGCGCAAGCTGTGGTTTCACTCACACACAACGAGAGCCATTCATGAAAACCGATATGCAATTACAACAAGATGTCCTGGCCGAACTCGACTGGGATCCGTCCGTCAATGCCGCCGACATTGGTGTCGAGGTCAAGGACGGGATCGTCACGCTCAGCGGCCATGTCCCGAGCTTCGCTGAAAAATGGGATGCCGAGCGCGTGGCGCGCCAGGTCGGTGGCGTACAGGCGCTGACGGTCGCCCTGGAAGTCGACTTGCCCGGCACGAGCCGGCGTGACGATGTGGACATTGCGCGCACGGTGCAGAACGCCCTGCTCTGGACGATCACCGTGCCCGACAAGGACCTCCAGGTGACGGTGGAAAATGGGCACGTGACCCTGTCCGGCGAAGTCACATGGCGCTTTCAGCGCGACGCCGCCATCCAGTGCGTGCAGCACCTGATGGGCGTGACGGGCGTGACGAACCAGATTGCGATCAAGCCGCATGTGTCCACGGCCGTCATCAAGGACCAGATCGACGCGTCACTGAAGCGCCATGCCCACCAGGAAGCCACCCGGATCAACGTTGCCGTGCATGGTTCCGAGGTGACGCTCAGCGGCGTTGTTTCGAACTGGACCGATCGCAAGCTGGCCTGCCACGCCGCCTGGTGCGGCCAGGGCGTCAACAACGTCGTCGATCGCATGGTCTACGCCTGATGGACAACCGCACCGACATCACCGGCACCGGTGCAGGGATGCCGGTGCGCCGCCAGCCGGTACAAGGCAGGTTCTGATGCCCGAACCAGGCAACCATCCGTTCGCGGAGATCCGGACCGGCGACCAGGCCACCCTGACCCGGACCCTGACCCAGCAAGACCTCGACGGCCTCGCCACGCTGTCAGGCGAGGTCGATCCGGCCGGGCCGGACGCCAGCGCGCCCGCCAATGCGCAATACAGGCAGAGCGTCACGCACGGCATGTGGGGTGGCGCGCTGATTTCCACCGTACTTGGCAGGCAACTGCCCGGCGCGGGCACCATCCTGCTGCACCAGTCACTCGACTTTCTGGCGCCCGTCGCGGTAGGCGACAAGGTGGACGTCACGGTCCATGTCGAAGCGCTCGACCCGGTTCACCAGAGCGTTCGCCTGCGTTGCAGCGTGGTCAACCAGCGCAGCGAAACCGTCATCGCCGGCACTGCCACCGTGATCGCACCGCATGAAAAGATCGGGAATCGCCGCGTCCGCCTCTCCGCGCATGAAGACAGAGGGGTTGGCGACAATTTCCGCAAACTCATCGCGCTGACGGCAGGCATGGCGCCGCTGCGTGTGGCGGTCATCCATCCGGTTGACCCGCCGACGCTGAAAGCTGCCTGTGAAGCGGCGATGCTGGGCTTGATCACGCCGGTGCTGGTGGGGCCGGCGCAGCGGATTCATGCAATCGCTGCCGAGCGCCGGCTCGCTCTCGATGGCATCGAGATTGTCGACACGGCGCACAGCGCTGCTGCGATCGCAGCGGCGATCGCGCTGGCAGCGAGTGGCCAGGTCGAGGCCGTCATGAGCAGCGCCCTGCGCAGCGCCGACCTGATGCGCGCAGTCCGGGCGGCAGCCGCACCGCTCACGAGTGCACGGCGCATGAGCCATGTGTACATCGTCGATGCACCGGGCTATGCGCGCCCCCTGTTCATCACCGACGCCATCATCAACCTGTCCCCCGATCTCGACGCCAAACGCGATATCGCGCAAAACGCGGTCGAGCTGGTGCGCGCACTGGGCAGCAAGAATCCACGCGTGGCCATTCTGTGCGCCACAGAAACCGTGATCGCCGCCATGCAGTCGACCGTCGATGCGGCGGCCCTGTGCAAGATGGCAGAACGGCACCAGATTACCGGCGCGCTGGTGGACGGTCCGCTGGCGTTCGATGACGCTGTCTCGGCGCAGGCCGCCCTTGTCAAAGGCATCGTCTCGCCCGTTGCCGGCCACGCAGACATCCTGCTGATGCCGGATGCGCAGGCCGGGGCCATGCTGGCCAGGCAGCTTGGGTTTCTGGGCCAGGCCCAGATGGCCGGCATCGTGCTCGGTGCGCGCGTGCCGATTCTGCTGGCCAGCCGGGCCGACTCGACACTCGCGCAACTGGGCGCGTGCGCCAGCGCCCTGCTGCTGGCGCGCCACCGGCAAGGCTGCCAGCGACACGCGCCTGCGCAAAGCACAAGCACTTGAACACTTCCTCCGCACTCTCACGAAAAGGCATAACGTCATGAGCAAAATCATTGGCATCGATCTCGGTACGACCAACTCCTGCGTGGCCATCATGGAAAACGGCCAGCCCAAGGTGCTCGACAATGCAGAAGGCACGCGCACCACGCCGTCGATCGTCGCCTATCAGAACGACGGCGAGATCCTGGTTGGCGCGGCCGCCAAGCGGCAGGCCGTGACCAACCCGAGAAACACGCTGTTCGCGGTCAAGCGCCTGATCGGCCGAAGATTTGACGAGAAAGAAGTCCAGAAAGACATCGGCCTGATGCCATTTACCATCGTCAAGGCGGACAATGGCGATGCGTGGATCGCTGTGCTCGACAAAAAGCTGGCACCGCAGCAGATCTCGGCGGA
>Ga0308164_10004648_pt1 | contig 11504 bp, 8 predicted proteins | sample PhyTR2_FD_201031 | JGI IMG/M metagenome (GOLD analysis project Ga0308164, IMG submission 201031) | Phyllosphere microbial communities from UC Gill Tract Community Farm, Albany, California, United States - DLSLT.R2 | ecosystem: Host-associated > Plants > Phyllosphere > Unclassified | place: USA... | reverse complement strand
AGGAGGCCAAGAGCTTCGGTGAGTTTGGAGAGCGCTGGTTGGTGAAGGCGCCGATGGCCGACAGCACCCGCGCGATGCGGCGTTCGATCTTCGAACGAGAGCTTCTGCCAGTCTGGAAGAACCGGCTGTTGACAGAAATCACGCCGGATGACCTGCGCGCCCACTGCGGCAAGATCGTTGATCGCGGCGCACCGGCGACTGCGATCCATGTCCGCGACATCCTCAAGCAGATCTACGGGTTTGCGATCTTGCACGGGGAGAAGGTTGCCAATCCGGCCGACGATGTCGGCCCCGCCTCGATCGCGACGTTCGTTCCAAAGGACCGGTCGCTGTCGCCGACGGAAATTCGCGTGATGCTCAAGCAGCTCGACCATGTGGCGACGCTGCCAACGATCCGACTCGGGATGCGCCTATTCCTGCTGACAATGGTGCGCAAGAGCGAGCTGCAGGATGCGGTCTGGGACGAGGTGGACTTCGAGAACGCCGTGTGGACGATCCCCAAGGAGCGCATGAAGCGATCCAAGGCGCATAACGTCTATCTCTCGCAGCAATGCCTCGACATCATGATCGCGTTGAAGACTTGCGCGGGCAACTCGCGCTACCTTCTGCCGTCTCGGTATGATGCGGATGCGCCGATGTCCCGGGCGACCTTCAATCGCGTCACCTACGCCGTCGTGGAGCGCGCGCAGAAGGAAGGCTTACCGCTGGAGCCGTTCACGGTACATGACTTGCGCCGGACTGGATCGACCCTGCTCAACGAACTGGGGTTCAACAGTGACTGGATCGAAAAGTGCCTGGCCCATGAAGATGGGCGGTCCTCGCGCGGCGTCTACAACAAGGCGGAGTACGAGCACCAGCGGCGGCATATGATGCAGGAATGGTCTGATATCATCGACGCCTGGGTGGCAGGGCAGAAGCGCGTGCCGGTCCTGATTCCGCCCTCGATGCCTATGCTCGCGCCTGATCCGGCGCTTTGACGGGACGCGCCTTACGCTTGCGCACATCGGGATGCGGCGCCCGGTCGATTGGCGATCGCCGGGCTGTCGCCAGGCGATCGGTCAGCCAGGCCTCGACCTCGGCCAGATCCCACACCACACAGCGTGGGGTGAGCGCAAAGCGACGAGGGAATTCGCCGCGCTGTTCCATCTCATAGATGGTGGTGTCGGCCAGCGGTACGATCTGCCGAAGCTCATGGCGGCGGATCATCCGCTTTTTGAGGGCCTCAGATTTCGTCGACATAACTCTCCTCCAACGAGATTAGCGTCTGCTGCCGATTGGAGCCGATAGACCCGACATGAAAAGAGCGAACGCACCGGCGTAGGGCTCGCGGCGGCAATGGCGTACAAATCGGCGGGTCCACGGCCGAATGGATCGCGGCCGCAGGGGAAAATATTCGCATTGACCTTAGGGTCAGGCACCTAAACCGCACGCCTGACGTAGCGCAGCGCGGCGCGCTTTGACCTCAAGGCGAAACGGATGGGTGCCGCAGTCAATATTCAGTGGGGGGTTGAGAATAGCGATGACGTCCGTCTCGAATTCCCATGGACGCTCAGCGGTAGCGAAAGTCACGCCACATGCGCTCTCAATCCAGCGTGAAAGCGGCACTTCAGAAGCGAGCCGAGAACGGTCCGATCCACGTCGCGGTTCAAGTCCCAGGCTTCCCGCCAGGAGCGCCGCAAGGCTTTGCCGAAATGTCGATCCGCCAATATTCCCACCAGCATGATCCTTTGCGAGGCGTATCGCGATATTCCGTGAGCTAGTCGGACCGCTTGGCGAAATGCCCACATAGAGTAGCGACCAAGCCGTAGGCACTGGCGGTCTATTTTCCTTGGGGATGCTAGGAAACGCGTCGTTGAGTTGCTCCTCGCGACACCACCAAGCATAAAACCCTGGCGATGACGGAGGCCGGGCGGCAGAAGGCGCGAGGACTTCTCGGGTTAAAAGGTCCGAGACAATTTCCTCCGCGAGCATACCCAAATTCCTCCAGTCGACGTTGTCAGCCGGCGCGCCCGATTGACCGGCGTCTTTCATCCTGACGGCAGGCCATCGATCGCGGCGACCGCATCAACGAGCTGTCGGCGCAGACTTGCCAGACCGATCGCCAGGACGAGATCTTGCCGATCCGCCAGGCCGAGCATTGTGCGTAGCACGAGATCGGAGTGGCGCATCAGGATAACCAGGTTTTCGCCGCTCGGGCTATTCTTCCCCTCGAACCAGTTGCGAACCGCGCGCTCGTTTGAGCGCGTGAGCTGCGCCACGGTCTTGTGGGCGGAGGGCGTATTGCCGAATTCCGCTTTCAGCGCCGTGGCGATCGCTGTCGCGAGCGGCTCGACTGACTGAGGCGACGGAAAAGAATTTCCAGTTTTCGACTGAAGTTTTCGGTCTTTCTCGGAGAACGACATTCGTCCTGACTCCCAATAGATTTGGTGGGAAGTCGAACCTGTCCGCTCGGAGCCTAAACGAAAGCAGCCGGTGTGATGAACCTATCGGAGACGGTCACTGCTGAAGCATCGCCGCGGCCTCCGGTGCGCGCTGCGCAGTATGTCCGTATGTCGACGGAGCATCAGAAATATTCGACCGAGAACCAGGCCGAAATCATCGCCCAATACGCCGCTCGGCGTGGCTTCGAGATTGTGAAGACCTACGAGGACTCGGGCAAGAGCGGCCTTCGGCTCGATGGTCGGCTATCGCTTCAGCAGCTCATCGCCGACGTGCGAGGCGGTCAGACCGACTTCAAGGCGATCCTAGTCTATGACGTGAGCCGCTGGGGCAGGTTCCAGGACGCTGATGAGAGCGCCTATTACGAGTTCATCTGCCGGGAAGCGGGGATCGCCGTTCAATACTGTGCTGAGCAGTTCGAGAATGATGGCAGCCTGAGCGCGACGATCATCAAGAGCATGAAGCGGGCGATGGCTGGCGAATATAGCCGTGAGCTGTCGGTGAAGGTTTTTACTGGCCAATGCCGGTTGATCCGCCTCGGTTTCCGTCAAGGCGGTGCCGCGGGCTTTGGCCTACGCCGCTATCTCGTCGATGAGCATCGCCAGCCCAAAGCGGTCCTCAATCATGGAGAGCAGAAGAGCCTGCAAACGGACCGGGTCGTCCTCAGGCCGGGGCCACCTGAAGAGATCGAGGTGGTCCGGCGTCTCTACCGGATGTTCGTCGTCCAGCGCCGCACCGAAACGGAGATCGCCGCAGCCCTCAATGATGAGGGCATCCTCACCGATCTTGGTCGGCCATGGACGCGCGGAACCGTTCACCAGGTGCTGACCAATGAAAAGTACATCGGCAACAACGTCTACAATCGGGCGTCCTTCAAGCTGAAGGCGAAGCGGGTGGTGAACACGCCCGATATGTGGGTCCGGGGCGATGGGGCTTTCGAGGCGATCGTCGAGCGTGATTTCTTCGAAGCGGCCCAGCGGATTATTCAAGAGCGCAGTCGCCGCTTCACTGACGAGGAGCTTCTTGGTCGGCTGTCAGCCTTGCTCGTTGAGAAAGGTTGGTTGTCGGGCCTCGTGATCGACGAGGTCGAGGACATGCCGTCCAGCTCGACGTTCCGACACCGTTTCGGAAGCCTGGTGCGCGCCTATCAGCTTGTCGGGTACGCCCCGTCGCGGGACTATCGCTATATCGAGACCAATCGAACGCTGCGGACACTGCATCCCGATGTCGTGGCGCAGGTCATCGCCGATATTGGCGCGGCCGGCGGCACGGTGCGCCGCGACCCCATCACGGACCTCCTGCATATCAACGACGAGTTCACGGCCTCGCTGGTGATCTCTCGGTGCCACATCAGCCCCGCCGGCGGGCTGCGCTGGAAGGTGCGCTTCGACAGCGGGGTGAGGCCCAGCATCACCATCGTGGCGCGGATGCAGGAAGATAACGCCGCCATTCACGACTACTACTTGCTGCCATGGCTGGACGTCGGCGCCACGCCGAATCTGCGGCTCGCACCAGAGAACGGCATCCTGCTCGATGCCTACCGCTTCGATACGCTGGAGGCGTTTTTCGATCTGACGCGCCGCGTGCCGCTGAAGGTTGCCGCATGAGCGCGCCGCCCCCCGAAATCCGCTCGGTGCCGGTCGATCTGATCACCATTCTCAACCCGCGGGTCCGCAACAAGCGGATCTTCCAGGAGCTGGTGAATAGCATTGCCCATCTCGGGCTGAAGAAGCCGATCACGGTCAGCCAGCGACCCGGAAAGACGCGGTTTGACCTGGTGTGCGGTCAGGGTCGCCTCGAGGCCTTCATCGCGCTCGGCCAGACCGAAATCCCGGCCATCGTGATCGATGCGGCCGAGGAAGATTGTTACGTCATGAGCTTGGTCGAGAACCTTGCGCGGCGCCAGCACAGCCCATTGGAACTGGTTCACGCCATCGGCGCGCTGAGCGCCCGGGGCTATTCGCACCCGGAGATCGCCGCCAAGGTCGATTTCTCCGTCGAGTATGTCAGTGCGATCTGCCTGTTGCTCGACAATGGCGAGGAGAAGCTGATCGCGGCGGTCGAGCGCGGCGTCATCCCGCATTCGATCGCGATGGAAATCGCCCGCGCTAAGGAAGGCGAGGTTCAGCAGGCGCTGGCGCAGGCCTATGAGGAGAAGTCGATCCCGGGCAATCAGGTGCTCGCGATCCGGCAGATCATCGAACAGCGCAACACCAGCGGCAAGCAGCTTCACAAGCGGGGATCGCGGGTTGGTCGCACCCAAAAGCCGGTCACATCGGAGAGCCTGATCCGCGCCTATCAACGCGAGACGGAACGGCAGAAGCTGCTGATCAAGCGCGCCTCCTTGGCGCGCAGCCGGTTACTGTTCGTCGCCAACGCCATGCGGCGTCTGCTGGCCGACGATCATTTCGTGACGCTGCTGCGGGCGGAGGGGCTGAGCACCTTGCCGCGCGCACTGGCCGAGCGGATCGGACCGACGAAGGCGTAAGATGTCCGATACGGTCAAAATCGCCTTCGAGCGCAAGATCCTAGCCCTCCCGATCGCCGACCTATTGGCGACCAAGGCGCTGCCGGCAGGGGTGCGTGAGTCCGTCAAGTATCGCCGGATCGCGGCATCTGTTGCGGAAGTCGGGCTGATCGAGCCGCTGTCGATCGCGCGCCAGAAGGGCGGCAGCTACCTTCTTCTCGACGGACACATGCGCCTGGATGCCCTGCGGTTTCTTGGTGCGACCGAGGCTCCTTGCGTTGTCGCCGATGACGACGAGTCCTTCACCTACAACAAGCGGGTCAACCGGCTGGCGACGATCCAGGAACACTACATGATCGTGCGCGCGCTCGATCGTGGGGTGTCGGAGGAAAAGCTGGCGCGCGCGCTCAATGTCGACGTGAAGGTGATCCGCCAGCGCCGGCATCTTCTGGCAGGGATCAGCGGGGATGTCGCCGAGCTGCTGAAGGACAAGCCGGTAGGGCACCACGCCTTCCAGAAGCTGCGCAAGATGAAGCCGATCCGTCAGCTTGAGGTGGCCGAACTGATGGTGTCGGCGAACAATTATACGGTCAGTTATGCCAAGGCGCTCCTGGCGACCTCGAAGCCGTCGGATCTGCACAAGCCTGACGAACTCAAGAAGGCGACGGGGTTGTCGGCCGAGCAGATGGGGCGTCTCGAACGGGAGATGGCGTCCGTGAGCGAGGATTATAAAGAGCTTGAGGTCTCCTATGGCGACGACATGCTGGTCCTGGTCGTGGCGTCCGGCTTTATCGAGCGCCTGCTGGCGAAGCCCGAGATCGAGGGATTTCTCGCGGGGCGGCACCCCGAGTTTCTGGAGAATTTCCGCGCCATCGTGCAGGCCACCTCGCTCGATCAATCGACGACGCCCTGACCGTTCAAGCTTGGGGACCGGGACCCAGAAGCGCCGGGACCGTCGGAGAAGCCGCCGCGAGGGGCGGATCAAGGGCGGTGGCGGGGATGGCGGCGAACCCGCTCGGAGCCCGCTAGGCCAGTCGCCATAGGGCTGGCTGCGTGCCGTTCGCGGCATGATTGTTCTGGAGCGCGCCGATCATTCCGGGTCGGCGCGCTCCAATCTCTTTAAGCGCTGGAATTATCGCGCATCTCAGATGCGCGATAATTCTTGCACGCGGAGCCGGATGGTGGGATTAACGCGCATCTGAGATGCGAGATAATCCTATGGCTCTTCATCTAGTCGGTGAGACAATTGACGCCAAACGCGCGCATCAGCGCGCGCAAGCCGGTGAGTTGATCCAGCTCGTGCGCGGGGTTTACGTCGATGACCAAGGTGACATCGAGGCGACGATCCTCGGTCATGCGGTGCGTATTGCGCACTATCTCTATCCCAACGGCTATCTGTCGTCGGCAAGCGCGGCGCTGCTCGCGCCGACGCCGGACGGACGGTTGTTTATCAGCGGCCGCCGCAACCAGCGCACGCGGTTGCGGACGCTCGAGATCATCCAGAACGAAGCGCCGAAGCATCCATCGATCGCGATCGCGGTCATCGGCGACGACCTGGGCGAATTGCGCGTCGATGCCTCATCGCCACGCCAGCGCTTTCTCGAAGCGTTCCGCCTGCGCAGCGAACATGCGAGCGCGGTTACCGCCGAAATGCGTGCGCAGATGGCGGCGCGCCTGGTGGAGGAACATGGGACGCCTCAAGCCGCGGCCGACGCCGTCTGGGTGCTGGCGCGCGAGAACGAATGGTATCGCGAAGGTGAAGGCGCCGAACGCTTCCTGCTGGCACAGCCGGGCGTTGCTAAGGCGCCGGTCAACAAGGCAGCGCTCGATCTCCTCGTCGCATGGCACGGTGAGCCGCTCGGCCGGCTGACCCACGATGGATTTGAATGGCGCTGGAAGCCGGGGCGTCGAGCGGGACCGGCCCTCGTGCGCGAAACCACGCCGGGCAAGCTGCCGGCCTTCATTGAATCGCTGCTTCCCGAGGGCTGGCTGGCGCAGGTTCTCCACGAACGCGATGAACGCGAGGCGCTCCGGCGCGGACGGCGATATATGTCGAACATCGTCATCGTCGAGGGTCGAGAGGAGCTGGCGGCGCTGCCTGCTGACATTCTCACGACCACACTGGCTCGATACATCGACACCGGTCGCTTCACGGGCCGCTACGCCGGTCCGGCGCGGGGCGAGATCGAGGAGACCTTCGAGCAGAACCTGGCGCGCATCTTCGCGCGCGCGGAAACGCCGCGCCTGTCGGGCGTCCAGATCAAGGCGCCGATGAGCCTGATGCCTGATGGCGCCCTCGTTCCGGCCATCGATCAGCCGTTCACCCATATCCTCAAGCCCGCCGGCACGGCGGGCTTCGAGACGTTACCGGTCGTCGAGTGGCTTTGCCTGGAGCTTGGACGCTCGGCCGGGTTCGATGTGCCCGACGCCGCGCTGCTGGAGATGCCCGACGGCATGTCGCCTGCACTGGTCGTCGAGCGATTCGATATTCGTCGCGGGCCAGCGGATCAGCGGCGTCTGGCGATGGAGGACTTTTGCTCCATTTTGGACCTTCCAGCATCCGCCAAATACGACGGAACGGTCGAGCGGATGGCGCGCGGCCTACGACCGCTGTCGACCGATCCGGCCAGCGATCTCGATATCCTGTTCCGCCGGGCCGTGTTCGCCTGGCTCATCGCCGATGGCGATATGCATCTAAAGAACCTCGCTGTGCTCAAAGTCGCCGAGGTGGATGCCAAGGCCTTCACGAACGTGCGCTTCGCGCCGCTCTACGACGCCGTCACTACGCGCGTCTTCCCGGGTTTGGGGGGCGATCGCATGGCGCTCAAGCTCAACGGAAAGGATGACCGTCTGACGCGCCAGGACTTCCTCGCGCTGGCGCGGACAATCGGCCTATCCGCCGGAGATGCCGAGACTGCGATTGCGGACTTGACCGCTCGTGTGGCCGACCGGGCGCAGGGACTTCAGCTACCTGCCTTCGCGGCCGAGGCTGAGGCCGCCAAAACAGCGCAGGACAAGGTGATCGCCTTGGTCGGGGAGCGCTGCAAGGCACTTGCCGTTGAAGGCGACTGAGCGGCGCGACGTCACGGCTGGAGCCGGATTTGCAGGTCGGCGAGATCTTCTGCCGCCATGGCGGTTCCCATGAGGCTGTGAAGATACTCCAGCAGGTCTTCCTGACGCGGTTGCCCGAACGCGAGGCGATAGACGGTCAGGCTTCGTTTGAGCCACTCGAGTCGTCGGACCTCGCGGCTGAACGGGAGCATGGGCACGCGGCGTTCGACCTTCACCGGCCCTTCGTAAATCCAGTAGGGAATGAGGTCAGAGTCATTCTCGGTCTCGGCGCGAGCTGCGTCGAACATGATCTGCCAGGGATCATCGTGATCTCTCTCGCGCCCACGCACCACGTCGACCTGCCGATGCGCCAGATTTAGGCGGATTGCGTGACCCTTGAAGCGGTGGACACGCCCCTCGCGCTGCTCGAGATCGACGGGATTTCCGGGCAAGTTCCAGTGATAGAGCCGATAGCAATAAGGGTGAAAGTCGAGGCCTTCCTGTCCGACGGAGGTCGTGGCCAGCGCGAAGGGTCGGAACGGTGAGTTGAAGGCATCGCGAACGCTGGAGAGGCGTGCGGCCCCGCCTTCCTCGTCTTTGTAGTCGGCCAGGCGCATGGCGAAGCGCCCGCGCATCTGGAACTTGTTGATCACCAGCTTCTTACCGTCGACCGTTGGATCCTCGACATCGATCTGCGAGGGGCGAATGGCCAACGCCTCCGAGATCGCCTTGCTGATCCCAGCGATACGATCGACGGCTGGCTTGGCGCCCAAGCCCTCGGCGTCGAGCAGATAGTGGACGTACTCGTCGAGAACGGCCTGAAGGTTATGCTCAACGCCGTAGGTGAGCACCTGGCGCCAATAGCGGTCATCGTCGTCCTTGCGGAGGAGGGCGACGGCGTCGTGCTGGTTGAAAAGCGTGCGGAAACCCCAGGAGATCTGGTTCGCTGCCTTCAGCAGTCGATGATCGTCCCAAGCGAGATCGGGCGCGATCCGGTGCAGGGCGCGCAGCGCACAGACTGCGGGGCTGCCGAGAGCAACATCGACCAGAAGGTCAATCAGCGTGTCCGGTACGGGTCCAAAGGTGCGTTCGGTCGTCACAGTCCGCAGTTCGGCGACATGCTCCTTGAAACCCTCTTCGTTGCCAAGCAGCGCGAAGCCGTAAGGCGAGTTGACCCAGGCGACGGAGCTGGCTTTCGCCATGGCGTCGATGACGGCCGGGGCAGCCCATTCCCAATCGCGGCCATCTGCGGTGTCGCCTGACCGCTCGGCGAGCGCGGCGACGCTCTCGCGCAAGCGGTCGGCGACGGCTTTACGCATGGCTTCGACCGACAGGGTTTCGTTTGACGCTCCAAAGATCGCAAGAGGGTCGGCAAGGCGCGCCAAGGTCGGCGACGGATAGACCAGGTGCATTGCGCGCATGGCGACTAGCCGCCCTTGATTTTGCCGGAACTGGATGGGGCGTGGGCGAACATGACCGAAATATCGCTGCCCCGAAGCGCCGACGCCCATGCGGCGTTCGGCCTCGTAGGACAGGATTGACGCGATCGCATCGGGCACCATCGACCAGGATGAGAAGATCAGTGCCTTGGTCAGCGGCGGCCCGGATCGCTCGGGACCGTAATAGGGTAGGGATGGTGGGATCCACAGATGTTGCTCGAGACCATCGCCGAACACGTCATCCATGACGCCGCGCATCCGACCGTTAGCGGGTTCGAGCGGCTCGTAGGCGTCAAGCCGGTCGCGATCGAGCATGGCAGGCCGTGCGCGTTCGAGCGCAGCGCACAGATTGGGCGCCGGCTTGTCGAGCTGATCTTTCAGAAGCCGTTTGAGCGCATAGTCGCGCATGAAGTTGAGGAGGTAGGGCGCGGACTTCCAGTATTCGGTGATCTCCGGCGCATCGAGGGCGCGCGCAACGTCCGACACTGCTGCGGCCTGGCGTAGGTCAGATGGCAGGATCGTGATGGCCATCGGCGGCTCGCTCACCATTGAGTCGCGCTCGATGGTGCTGGCCACGCGTTCGGTGCGCGCCATTACCTTGCGCAGCCGGTCCTCGACGACGTGGCGCGCGCCGATGGCCTCGTTGCGCGCGCCGGGCAGGGCATGAAGGAAGCCGCGAAACTCGCGCATTTCGCGTTCCAGCGCTTTAGCCACGTCGGGACCGTTGGTCCGACCGTAGAGGAAGGACAAGGTCTCCAGAAAATCACGGTAATGTTCGCCGTCATCGGGTTCGTCACCCGACAATGTCAGCATCCGGTAGGGTGTGGCGGAAAGCAGAAGCGTGCGCGCGGCATGACCCTTGCCGTCCGAGTAGTCGAACAGCTCGCGCGCCAGATCAGCAGCCGGGGTTTCGCCGTGGAGCAAGTCGCGGAACCGCTGAAACTCATCCATGATGATCAGGTCGGGTTTCAGGGCGTCGATGCAGGCGTGCGAGAGTTTGCCGCGAAGACGACCGACCAAGGCATTGCGCCGCTGGTTCAGCTCATAAGGATAGGCTTCACGGCGACGCGGGAAGAGGTCGCAGACCGCCTCCAGTTCCGTGAACAGTTCGGCATCTTTTTCGACGTCGCGGCGGAAGCGATCGATGATCCGTTGATCAACACCATCCAGAGACAGTTCGCGGACGGCGGTATTCCAGCCATCAACACCGGCGGACACCTGAAGCAGATTGTGCAGGCCGCGCGGCCGCGACACCCGGTCTTCGAGCATCCGCAGCAGCAGGGCGCGTTCCTGCGTGACGCCTGTGGTCGAGCGCAGGTCAAAGGTCGTGCCTGGTGTCAGGCTGATGAAGTTGACCTTGTTGGCGTCGAGCCCCTGATCGCCCCGGACCTGGAGCGGTATAAGGGTCATGCGGGTCGGTAACGCCAGCTCGCGTCGGCCAAGCACATTGAGCCGATTGATGTTCTGAGCCGCAATCGCCTGATTGGAACAGATATAAAGGATATCGATCCGGTCGGTGCTGCCCCAAAGCTTCTCGATAGTGCGGGCGATGACGCCGCGCGCGACCATGGTTTTGCCAAGGCCCACTTCGTCCGCGACGAGAAATTGCCTCACGGGATCCTGATCGCCGTAAAGCCGGTCAAACACATAATCTACGGTACGACGCTGAAAGGCTTTCAGCGGAGCGAGGGCAGCTTCGGCTTCAAGCCGGTTATCCGTCATGGCTGAGGCCCTGATCCTGGAGGGCAATGCGGAAAGCATCCCAAAGGGTTCGGAAATCGCTGGGTATCGGATCGGCGCCGGTATCGTTGCCAGCCTCCAATCGCGTCATCAGGCGTTCGATTGCATGAAGTCGTTCGCCTCCACGACACAAGGCGCGAACCATATCTTCCAGGAGCGGTGCGTCGTCGGCGGCACTGGCCCAAGCCATGCTGCCGGAACCTTCCTGCGCCGCCAAGGCCGCGCCGAATGGATCGCCGAGCTCTGACAAGAGGAGCCGCAGATAGCGAAAGAACGCATCTCGGCTGTCGATCACCCAGCGAAGAATGGCGGCATGGCGTTCAGGTGGAAGGCCTTCCATCACCAGACTGGTGCTGAACAGGGCTGAC
>Ga0308164_10004646_pt1 | contig 11505 bp, 12 predicted proteins | sample PhyTR2_FD_201031 | JGI IMG/M metagenome (GOLD analysis project Ga0308164, IMG submission 201031) | Phyllosphere microbial communities from UC Gill Tract Community Farm, Albany, California, United States - DLSLT.R2 | ecosystem: Host-associated > Plants > Phyllosphere > Unclassified | place: USA... | reverse complement strand
GCCATCAGGATATTGTCCGGCGCAATGTCCCGGTGGTAGCAGCGCTGGGCGTGCAGCAGCTCGAGCGCGTCGAGGATGTCGTCCAGCAGGCGCCGCAGCGCGGCTTCGTCCATCGGCGCGTCTGCCTGCGCCAGTGCCTGCTTCAGCGTGGGGCCGCGGTAATACGGCATCACCATGTAGGCGGTGCCTTGCGCTTCCCAGAAACGGTAGACGCGCAGCAGCGAGGGCGCGTCGAACTGGGCCAGCAGGCGCGCCTCGTTGACGAAGCTGCGCAGGCCGATGCCGAAGGCCTCGGCGTCGCGCTCGCTGCGCGGATGGACGCGGCCGTCGCCGCTGCGCAGCGCAAAGGCGGCCGGCATGTATTCCTTGAGGGCCACATGGCGCTGCAGCATGCGGTCATAGGCCAGGTACACGATGCCGAAACCGCCTGCCCCGAGCACGCTCTCGATCTCGAAACCGCCGACCTCGGTCGCGGGCGGCAGGGCATGGTCGGGCTGGACAGGCGGCGCGGCGGCGCCGGCGTGGCGGCCGGCGGAGACGAGCAGGGTGCGGTCGTCGGGTGGCGTACTCATCGGGGATCGGCCGGGGATGTCGGCAATGTGCCGGTTATCTTGTTGGCAGCATCATAGCGCAATAAAAGATGGCGATGTTGCAATCCCTACCGGCGACGCTTGAACCTGTGGCTCAGGCGTCGAGACTGGCCAGCTTCCCCAGGCAGCGGCGCTGGAAACTGGTGAGGCCGTCCGCCACCAGGGCGCCGTCTTCGTCGACCACATGGGCGTCGACCAGCATGCGCAGCTTGGCGATGCGGTCGCCCTGGGCCAGCGCCTGGGCCAGCACGGCGTCGCCCGGATCGCCGGCGTGCAGGATGGCGGCCCACACTTCCTCGGGGAAGGCCCAGTGGGCGGCGATGCCGGCCGAGAGCCGGCGGGTGGCATCCTGCAGGCGCACGCCGAACGCGGGCGAGGCCGGCACGCCGCCCAGCTCGTCGGCCACGCGCAGCGCCACCACCAGGCCGACGTTCTGCATCAGGCCGGCCAGGTAGGATTCGAACACGCCGGCGGTTACCCCGGGCGCCATCAGGCTGGCGGCGAGCGCGCATTTCACCGAATGGTCCCAGATGCGCGGCACGGCGCGGCGCGCGAAGCCGTCGAGCGCCATGTTGACGATCGGCCGGAACGCGATCCGCGCCAGCAGCATGCGCAGGCCGTTCTGGCCCAGCATCATGATCGCCGCCTCGGCATTCTTCACCGGCGTGATCGGGCGGTAGTAGGCGCTGTTGGCCTCGCGGATCACTTCGGCCACCAGCACCACGTCCTGCGCCACCTGGCGCGCCAGCGCGGCGGTCGAGGCTTCGGCGTCGCCCAGGCTGCGCAGCAGTTGCTGCACCACGTCCGGTACGCGCGGCACGAAACCGGCGGCGGCGGCCGGATCGTCGGCCAGGCGCTCGACCCGTTCCAGGATCGCGGCTTCGGTCTCCGGCGACGCCTCGACCGCGGCGGCGGCGGTCAGCCAGCGGTACCAGGCGGCGTCGATCTCGTCCGCCACCATGCCGGTGGACGAGTCGCCGTCGGCGTCCGGGTGCGCCTGGGCCGCATCGGGGTCGTCGGATGCGGCGTTGGGGGTGCTGATCAAACGGTTAAGCCATTTCTTCATCGTGTTTCCGTGGACATCCACGTACCGGGCGTGGGTGCACATTGTAGCGCGGCGGCGGCGCGATTGCCGCCACGATCGCCGCCACGATCGCCGCCGCCGGCCTCACTTGCTGCGGTGGAAGCGCCGCGCCGATACCGGCTTGCCGCCGACGTATTCGATCAGTTCGATATGGTCGCGGTCGTACACCAGCGGAAAACTGATGCGCGCGGTGTCGGCGCCGCTGCCGCAGGTGCTCGGGTTCAAGGCCAGCAGATAGGTCGGGAGGCTGCCCGCCACGCCGGCGATGAAACGGGTGCCGCGGCCGTTGACATATTGCGTGCCCGGCTTTTCGGGGCGCAGCACGAAGCGCTGCACGCAGGCCGGCGCCGATTTGCCGGGAGCTTGCCAGGCAATGCGGTCGGCCTTGATGCGCAGGCCGGCGTAGGACGCCTGGGCGGGGACGGGATCGTCCGGCAGCCAGTGACCATCGAAGTGGGTGGCCTGGGCGAATACGGCAGGGGCGCACGCGAGGCCTGTCAACAGCAAGAGGGTGCGCGAGAGAATGGTTGTCATGCGGGGATGGCTGGCGTAAGGCTGTGCGGTCGTGGCGGTGCCGTCATCATACAACGCGTTGTTCCCGCGACGGCAGGAACTCATGCTGAATGACCGAAGTCGGTCCTTCGTCAGCGCTGAGGTCCAGCAAAGGACGGACTCAGCATGCGCGGCATGCATTCCCACTTTCGCGGGAATGACCTCATGTTTTCGCGCGAACGACGGCGTGTGTTCGCGGAAGCGAGGTCGTATTACGGCAGTTTGCCTGCCCGGCATGCGTCCCCGTAAGCCACCTCGTACGGCTTGTCGAAGCAGTTCAGCAAACCTTCCACTACGTCGAGATTGATCGGCCAGGGGATCTTCGACGCCACGCCATCGTTCACGTCGATCAGGAAGCCATCCTTCACCACCGGCGCGCTGGGGCCGACCGGCGGCGGGTAGGCGGCCAGCGTCCGGTGCGCGCGTTCGAGCGCCGCGCGGTCGCGGCGCAGGAAGGCCACCGTCGCATCGACGTAGAGATTCCAGCCCGCTCCATCGGGCACGCCGGGCGGCCGGCGCGCGTGTTCCAGCAGCGGGATCGCCTGCGCATACTGGGCGGCGCCGGCGCGCAGCTGGCCTTCGTGCCAGTACAGCAGGCCGGCCTCGTTGGCGTGGGCCCGGCGGTAGTCGCGCAGCAGGTCGGCGGCAACCAGCTGACAGCCCGGCCGGTAGGACAGCGCGCGCCAGCCGCCGGCCATGTCCTGGTCGAACTGCAGTTCGTCGAGGGCCAGCAGGCGCGCGCGGTCGTAGCTGCAATCGGCCGCCGGGGCACTCTGGGCGAGTGCAGGAGCGCTCGCAGCGAGGAGGGCGGCAATGAGGCAGTCATGGAATAAGCGCATGTTGACGGAACGAGAGAGCGGAGACCCGGCCAGCATAACAAACCGGCGCCCGCTCAAAATACGCACATTCTCACCCGCCGCCAGCAGGAAAAGCGTAAACGCGCGAAAATGGCCGATTACGTTTTCATCGCAAGCCACCCATGTCCGATTCCGCTTCCCTGTCATTACCACGCCGCGCCGCCGTCAATCCGACGCCGCTCGGCGCCGCGCTTCTCCTCATCCTGCTCGGTACCTGGTACCTGGCCCAGAACGTCGGCGCCCGCCTGGCCGCGCTGTACATCGTCGGCGCGCTGCTCGGCGGGTCTTCATCGCCGACGGCCGCGGCGCCGGCCTGCGCGCGCAGATGCTGATGCTTGCCGTCGGCGTCGCCCTGTTCTTCCCGGCGCTGGCGAGCGGCACCCTGTTCGGCAATCCGGTCACCGGTTTGGTGTCCCCGGCCGGCACCTCGGTCGTGGTCGGCGCCTTCATCTTCGGCATCGGCATGCAGCTGGGCGGCGGCTGCGCTTCCGGCACCCTGTACACGGTGGGCGGCGGCAGCACGCGCATGCTGGTGACGCTGGCCGCCTTCATCGTCGGCTCCCTGGTCGGCACCGCCCACATGCCGTTCTGGACGTCGCTGCCGCAATTGAAACCGATCTCGCTCGTCACCACGCTGGGCCTGGCCCCGGCGCTGGCGCTCAACTGGGCGGTGTTCGCGCTGATCGCTGCCGTGACGGTGTTCGTCGAGAAGCGCCGCCACGGCCGCCTGGTGGCCTCGCACACCCAGCCCAAGCATGGTTCGCCCTGGCTGCACGGCCCGTGGCCGCTGGCGGCCGGCGCGCTGGCGCTGGTGGTGCTGAACTTCGCGACGCTGGCGCTGGCCGGCCGTCCCTGGGGCGTGACCTCGGCGTTCGCGCTGTGGGGCGCCAAGGCGGCCTCGCTGGCCGGCATCGACACCGCCAGCTGGGCGTTCTGGCAGACCAAGGCCAACGCCGCCGCCCTGGCCGCGCCGGTGACGCAGGACGTGACCTCGGTGATGGACGTCGGCATCGTGCTCGGCGCGATGCTGGCGGCGGCCCTGGCCGGCCGCTACGCGCCGGTGTGGCGCCTGCCGCTGCGCTCCTTCGTCGCGGCCGTCGTGGGCGGCCTGATGCTCGGCTACGGCGCGCGCCTGGCCTACGGCTGCAACATCGGCGCGTATTTCAGCGGCATCGTGTCGGGCAGCCTGCACGGCTGGCTGTGGCTGGTGGCGGCGTTTGCCGGCAACGTGTTCGGCACGCGCCTGCGGCCGCTGTTCGGGCTGGAAGTGGAGCGGGTGCGGCCGACGGCGTGCTGATGGCGCCGGCCGGCCGCATGCTCAATACGGCCCGCGGATATGCTCGCGCACCCCATCGCGGTAGACCTGCGCCAGCGCCGCATGCAGCCCGTCCGGCAAGGGCGGCAAGTCCGATGCGCTGACGTTGCCCGCCACCTGCGCCGGCGAACTGGCGCCCGGAATCACCACCGAGACGGCCGGATGGTCGAGGATCCAGCGCAGCGCCATCTGCGCCATCGTCATCGACGGCGGCACCAGGGCGGCGACCTGCTTGGTGGCGGCGATGCCGCGTTCGAGTTCGAGGCCGGCGAAGGTTTCGCCCACATTGAAATGCGCGCCGTCGCGGTTGAAGTGGCGGTGGTCGTCGGGACGGAAGGTGGTGGCGCGCGTGATCTTCCCGCCCAGCAGGCCGCTGGCCAGCGGCAGGCGCACGATGATCGCGACGCCTTGCGCGGCCGCGCGCGGCAGCAGCACCTCGGCCGGCTTCTGGCGGAAGATATTGAAGATCACCTGCAGCGAGGCCAGTCCGTCCTGCTTCAGGCACAGCGTGCCTTCGTCCACCGATTCGACGCTGGCGCCCCAGCGCGCGATCAGGCCTTCCTGCTGCAGCTCGCGCAGCCAGTCGAACACGTGGCCCTGGCGCAGGATCTCGGGCGGCACGCAGTGCAGCTGGGTCAGGTCGAGGGTGTCCACGCCGAGGCGGTCGAGCGAGCGCAGGGTCGCCTCGCGCAGCGACGCCCGGGTATAGCCGTCCGGGTAGATGCCGGCGCGTCCCAGCTTGGTGGCCACCACCAGGCCCTCGGGCCGGCGCGCGCGCAGGAAGGCGCCGATCGAGCGCTCGCTGGCGCCGTCGCCGTACACGTCGGCGGTGTCGATAAAGCGCACGCCGGCCGCATAGGCTTGCTCGAGGGTCTGGCGGGCGACGGTGTCGTCCCAGTCGTCGCGCCAGCCGCCGCCGAGTTGCCAGCATCCGAGGCCGATTTCAGGCACCGCCAGTGTGCTCTTGCCGAATTGTCGCAGTTTCATCGTGATTGCCGGGTAGTGGTCGAGACCGCATTGTAGAACGCCTTCTGCGGGGCCGACGCCGGGCTGGCATCCGCCGATTGACGCCCCGCCGCGCCGCATGCCAGAATGTTTCATTCGTTGCAACGCCGATGGTGGCCATGGACATCGTACAGATCGACAGCTGGAACCAGTTCGTGGCGCTCACGTCCGCCTGCGACGGCTGGGCCTTCCGCGGCTTGCCGGACGCGGACTGGCAGCTGATGAGCTCACTGTCGCGCTACCTGCACAGCTTCGTGCCGGACAAGGCCAGCTGGCGCCAGCGCGAAGAGCGCGCGCTGCGCATCTTCCGGCGCAAGGCCCACGTGTACCTGCCGGATGCCGGCGTGCTGGTCGACGACATCCGCTGCCTGGCCCTGATGCAGCACCATGGCGCGCCCACGCGCATGCTGGACTTCACCAAGTCGCCGTTCGTCGCCGCCTTTTTCTCGCTGAACAATACCAACCGCAGCGCGGCGGTGTTCGCGCTCGACACGCCGACGCTGTGGCGCGCCGCGCCGCGTCACGATCCGACGCTGCGGCGCGAAGCGATCGACCCGCGCGTGCACGGCAACTTCGAGCGCCACTTCGCCGTCAACAGCAAGGATGTGATCTGGGTCGGCGAGCCCGAAGCCATGGACCGGCGCCTGGTGGCGCAGTCGGGTACCTTCGTCGTGCCCGGCGTGCTGGATAAACCGCTCGACGAGATCATCGGCCAGTACGAGCGCGGCGCGCCGCTGATCCGCAAGTTCGTGCTGCCGCCGTCGATCCGGGAAGAAGCGATGCTGTCGCTGTACCGCATGAACATCACCCACGCGACGCTGTTTCCCGACCTCGACGGCCTGGCGCGTTCGATCGGGTATGAGCTGGAGATCACCTGGCCCGGGCACCGGGCGGGAGCGGACTGAGCATGCGCGCCCGCTGCCGGCCGGTGCTCATGCTGCTCGTGCTGCTCCTTGGCGCCGGCCCCGGCCTGGCGGCCGGAGACACGAGCGCCTTGTATATGGCTTCCCTCGCCGCCGCCGAGCGGGCCGCCGGCGGCGCCGGTGCCGGTGACGGCAGCGACCCGATGGCGGCCATGCGCGCGGCGGTCAACCTGCAGCGCCTGGCCGCGGAGCGCGCCTTTGCCGGCGACACCGAGGGCGCCATCGCCGCCTACGATGCGCAGGCGCCGCTCGGGCCGCTGCACCCGCCCGCGCAGCGCCTGGCGCCCGAGCTGGACGATGCCGTCGCCGAGGATGCCGTCGAGGCGATCGTCGCGGCGGCGCGCACGCGGCGCGTGGTGATCTTGAACGAAGCCCACCACGTGCCGATGCATCGCGCCTTCGCACGGGCACTCGCGGCGCGCCTGCGCGCGATCGGCTACGGCTACCTGGCCTGCGAAGCCTTCGCCGAAGGCGTGCCGCTCGCTACGGCGATGCAGGGGCGAGGGCAGGGCCGGGTGGTGGCTGCCACCGGCCATTACCTGCGCGACCCGGTGTTTGCCGGCTTCGTCAACAACGCGCTCGCCGACGGCTGGAAGCTGGTGGCGTACGAGCATATACCGGAACGCGGAGTCGCCACCGACCCGTGGGATGCAATGGGACAGCGCGAGGAAGGGCAGGCGCGCCATCTGGCCGAACGCGTGTTCGCGGCCGACAAGGAAGCTCGGGTCTTCATCTACGCCGGGTATGCGCACGCCTACAAGGGCGCGCAGGATGGCCAGCGATGGATGGCCGAGCGCCTGCGCCGCATGACGGGGATCGAGCCCCTGAGCGTCGACACGACGACCATGTTCGCGCACCCGGACCGGCGCCGCGAAGCCGATCCCTACGATGCGCTGGTGACGCGGTTTCCACTGGCGGCGCCCTTCGTCCTGCGTGCAGCCGACGGCAGCCATCCGGTGTTCGGCGACGCGCGCGGCCACGTCGACATGCAGGTGGTGTTTCCCCGTTACCCGGCCCGCGACGGCCGGCCGGATTGGCTGCGTACGCTGGCCGGCCGCAGTCCGCGCGCCATGCCGGACGAGTTGATGCCGCGCCGCGGACGGCGTATCGTCAAGGCCTACCGCATCGACGATGGCCCGGACGCGGTACCCGCCGATGCGGTCCTGGTCGACGCCGGCAAGCCTGCGCCGGCGCTGATGCTGCCGCCCGGCGCCTTCCGCTTTGCCGTCGAAGACGAGGGCGCGGCCGATCGGCTTTCCCCACCGTGAAGCGGGCTACTTCTGGAGAGACCCCATGCTCAGCAAGAACACGATCTGCCTCTGGTTCGACGGTAACGCCCTGGACGCGGCGCAGTTCTACGCCGCCACCTTCCCGGACAGCCGCGTCGGCACGGTGTTCCGCGCGCCGGCCGACTACCCGGCCGGCAAGGCCGGCGACGTGCTGACGGTGGCCTTCACCGTCGCCGGCATTCCATGCATCGGCCTGAACGGCGGGCCGGCCTTCCGCCACAGCGAAGCGTTTTCCTTCCAGATCGCCACCGACGACCAGGAAGAAACCGACCGCTTGTGGCAGGCGGTCGTCGGCAACGGCGGCCAGGAAAGCGAGTGCGGCTGGTGCAAGGACCGATGGGGCTTGTCGTGGCAGATCACGCCGCGGGTGTTGACGGCGGCCCTGTCCGATCCGGATCCGGCCGTGGGCGCGCGCGCATTCCGGGCGATGATGGGGATGCGCAAGATCGACGTTGCGGCGATCGAGGCGGCGGTGCGCGGCTGAGGGCGCGGCTAAGGGGAGCGGGTGAGGGGCGCCCCTCTTTCCGGTCAGGTGTGCCCGTACGGCGGCTCGACGGACTTGGGCCCCTGCCTGCGCAGGGGCGACGGCTTGACGGGTAGTGGTGGTGGCGATGGTCTGCGCGGGCTTAGTCCTGCGTGGTCGCGGCTGCCGCCGCCGCGTGATGGCTGGTCCTCAGCCAGCCGAACACCGCGTTCGCCGCCGTGACCCCCATGGCCTGGTAGCCGGCGCGGTTCGGGTGCAGGTAGTCGCCGGCGCTGCCTTCGCTGTTCGGCACGTAGGGCGCGTACAGCGTGCCGCTGCGCGGGTCGGTGGTGACGGCGTCGAAGTCGGCGGTGGCGTCGAACAGGCCGCTCGTCAGGATGAAGCGGTTCAGGGTCTTGCGGTAGCCGTCGGTCTGGGCGTTGCCGTACTGCGCCGCCAGTTCGGGCGCCACCGCCGCCAGCGGGCTGTTGGCCGGCACCTGGCCGTTCGGCACGTAGCTGGAAGTGATGGTCGCGCCGATCACGCCGATGCCGGACTTGCGCAGGCTGGCCACCACCTGCTTGTAGCCGGCGATGACGGGCTCGGGCGTCAGCAGTCCGCCGCCGAGATCGTTGATGCCTTCCAGCCAGACCACCAGGTCCACGCCCGACAAGCCGATCACGTCGCGCCACACGCGCTGGGTGGCCGGCTGGCCGGTGCGCAGCGCCACCACGCCGTTGCCGCCGATGCCCGCATTCACCACGCTGACGCGGTTGCCGAGCCGCTTGTGCAGCTGGCGCGACAGCACGTTGGCCCAGCGGTCGTTGCCGTTCAGGGTGGAGAAGGTGCCGTCGGTGATCGAGTCGCCGAAGGCCACCACCACCAGCGTGTCCTTCGGCGCCTGCACGTCGACCTGGCTGACGAAGAAGAAGGAGGTGGTGGAGTAGGGGAAGGCGGTGTCGTCCTCGGCCAGCACCTTGTCGCCGGCATCGGGCGCGCTGATATACGAGGTGGTGAAGCCGCTCGCATGGTAGCTGGCCGGCCCGCTGGCGCCGTCGACGGCGTAGCTCACGGCCAGGTTGCGCCCGGCCAGCAGTTGCGGCTCGCCGCGCGCCACGAAGGGCAGGTCCACCGGGTCGCTGTAGGCTTGCTGGCCGGCCGGGATCGTGATGCGCTGGCCGCCGTTGAAGCGCAGCGGCACGCTGGTGCCGGCGACGATATTGGCCTGGTAGCTTTGCAGCGCCACGGCGGCGTGGCTGAAGGTGACCGGCCTGGTGCCGAACACGTTCGAGAAGCGCACGCGCACCGTGCGGCCCCACAGGTCGGGCTTGACGATCGTGCGGAAGGTCTGGTTGACGGCGCCGGCCGTGGTGGCGTTCGGCAGCGCGAAGCTGAGGTCGGGCTGCGGGTCGAAGCCGGGGACGGCCGCGCCCTGCGGCGTGGTCGGCAGCACGTAGGCCGACTGGATCGAGGTAGCCCAGGAAGCGGCCCATTTGCTGCCGCCGGCGCGGTAGGCCGCATCGTCGGCGACGGCGGCGCCGCCGGCGAACAGGCCGCCGGCCAGCGCTGTGGCGAGCAGGAAGGCCCTGCGGCCGGCCTGCCAGGCGGCGGGCGATTGGTGGAGGGACAGCCAGGACAGCCACGACGGCAGCCGCCTGGCCCAGGTGAAGGTGTGCATGCTGGTCTCCGATATGAATTGGTTGTTGCCGTCCACTTCAACAAAATCGGGGCTGAACGTCAACCGCGCTGCATGAGCCGATTGACGGCCGTCACCGGCAGCGCCGGATGCGGGAACCTTGGGCGAAGCAAGCGGCACGCGCCACGTCGGCGGCGCTTATTTGGCCGGATCCAGCAAGCCCTTGTCCTTCAACCATTCCTCGGCGCGGCGCGGCCAGTTCGAGGCCGTGCCCAGGCCCTGGCGCATCGCCATGCCGTGGGCGCCATGCTCGAACAGGTACATCTCGGCCGGCACCCTGGCCTTCACCAGCGCCTGGTAGAACAGGATGCTGTTTTCCACCGGCACCGAGGCATCTTCCTGGGTGTGGATCAGGAGCGTGGGGGGCGTGCGGGCGCTGACCTGCTTCTCGACCGACATCAGCCGCAGGGCGTCGGCCGACGGATGGTCGCCCAGCAGCGCCTTGCGCGAGCCGGCGTGCGTCGCCGGGCCTTCCATCGTGATCACCGGATACATCAGCACCAGGAAGTCGGGGCGGGCGCTGACGGCGTCGAGCGCGGTGCCGGTGCGGCCGAGCGGATGGTCGAACAGGGTGCCGGCGCTGGCCGCCAGGTGGCCGCCGGCGGAACTGCCCATCACGCCGATGCGGTCGGGGCGGATGCGCAGGCCGGCCGCCTGGCTGCGCACCAGACGCACCGCGCGCAGCACGTCCTGCAGCGGCGCCGGATGGCCGAATTCCTGCATGCGGTACTTGAGCACGAAACTTGTAATGCCCAGACTGCTGAGCCAGATGGCATACTGTTCACCTTCGCGCGCGGTCGACACGTGCACATAGCCGCCGCCCGGGCAGATGATGACGGCGGTGCCGTTGGCGCGGTCGGGCGCCGGGCCGTAGACGGTGAGGGTGGGTTCGCTGACGTTGGCGCTGCGGCCGTCGTCGCTGCGTTCCGGTCCGAGGTCCGCCCTGGCGCCGGGCACACCCTCGGGCCACAGCGGCAAGGGTGCCGGCGCGGCGGCCTGCGCCAGCGGCACGGCCGCGGCAAACAGCAGGGCGAGGGCGGCATGTTTCATGAAGTCTCCTTTTCATTTTGACGGGAACACGATGGTAAAGCTGAATGCGGTTTCGCTGGCGCTGGTCTGCGCCATGTTGGGAGCTTGCGCCGCCGGCCCCGCGCCGCTGTTCGGCGCGCAGGGCTTCGACGGCTTCGAACTGGTGACGACCCCCGCCGCCACGATGGACCAGGTGCTCACCGCCGGCCCCGGGGGGACAATCGCGCTGGCCGGCAACCCGCCCGGCTACGTCGCCACCCGCGCCAGCTACACCAACTACCGGCTGCACGCCGAATGGCGCTGGAACGGCAAGCCCGGCAACGGCGGCGTGCTGCTGCACATCCAGGGCGGCCCCAAGGACAGGGTATGGCCGCTCAGCCAGCAGGTGCAGACCAAGATCCACGCCGCGGGCGATCTGCTGCCGATGGCCGGCGCCAGCTTCGCCGAGCCGCTCACCAGCGCGCCGGGCGCCGCGACGCCGGTCAAGGCGCACATGGCGGCGGACAGCGAGCTGCCGGCCGGCGCGTGGAACAGCATGGACGTGACGTGCCGGGACGGCACGATCGTGGTGACGATCAACGGCGTCGTCCAGAACCGCGTGTCCGGCGCGGTGCCGGCCAGCGGCCGCATCGGCTTCCAGCTGGAAGGCGCGCCCTACGAGCTGCGCAATGTGACGATCCAGCGTTTCGACTGAACGCACAC
>Ga0308164_10004645_pt1 | contig 11507 bp, 5 predicted proteins | sample PhyTR2_FD_201031 | JGI IMG/M metagenome (GOLD analysis project Ga0308164, IMG submission 201031) | Phyllosphere microbial communities from UC Gill Tract Community Farm, Albany, California, United States - DLSLT.R2 | ecosystem: Host-associated > Plants > Phyllosphere > Unclassified | place: USA... | reverse complement strand
CGGGTTGATCAGCATCACGGTGATCGACACGTTGTCGCCTGGCATGACCATTTCCTTGTCCTTCGGCAGCTCGATCGAGCCGGTCACGTCGGTCGTACGGAAATAGAACTGCGGACGGTAGTTGTTGAAGAATGGCGTATGACGGCCGCCTTCATCCTTCGACAGCACGTAGATCTCGCCGGTGAAATGCTTGTGCGGCTTGATCGAACCCGGCTTGGCCAGCACCTGGCCCCGCTCGACGTCTTCACGCTTGGTGCCGCGCAGCAGCACGCCGACGTTGTCGCCTGCCTGGCCCTGGTCCAGCAGCTTGCGGAACATTTCCACGCCCGTGCAGGTGGTCTTCTGGGTGTCGCGGATACCGACGATTTCCAGCTCTTCGCCAACCTTCACGATGCCGCGCTCGACGCGACCGGTCACCACCGTACCGCGGCCCGAGATCGAGAACACGTCCTCGACCGGCAGCAGGAAGGCGCCGTCAACAGCACGCTCCGGCGTCGGGATGTAGGTGTCCAGCGCATCGGCCAGCGCCATGATCGACTGCTCGCCCAGCGGGCCGGTGTCGCCTTCGAGCGCCAGCTTGGCCGAACCCTTGATGATGGGCAGGTCGTCGCCTGGGAACTCGTACTTCGACAGGAGCTCGCGCACTTCCATTTCAACCAGTTCCAGCAGCTCTTCGTCGTCGACCATGTCGCACTTGTTCAGGTAGACGATGATGTACGGAACGCCAACCTGGCGCGCCAGCAGGATGTGCTCGCGGGTCTGTGGCATCGGGCCGTCAGCGGCCGAGCACACCAGGATTGCGCCGTCCATCTGCGCGGCGCCGGTGATCATGTTTTTCACATAGTCGGCGTGGCCTGGGCAGTCGACGTGCGCATAGTGGCGATTTGCGGTTTCGTATTCGACGTGAGCGGTGTTGATGGTGATGCCGCGCGCTTTTTCTTCCGGCGCTGCGTCGATCTGGTCGTAGGCCTTGGCTTCGCCGCCGAACTTCTTCGACAGCACGGTCGCGATTGCCGCGGTCAGCGTGGTCTTGCCATGGTCGACGTGGCCGATGGTGCCTACGTTCACGTGCGGTTTGGTCCGCTCGAATTTACTCTTTGCCATTTGATTCTTCCTTCAAAAAGAACGATGTCTTTGACTGCAAAATGCCGGCCCTGAATGCCAGGGCCGGCGTGCGGGAATTACTTGCTCTTGGCGCTGACGATTGCTTCGATCACGTTCTTCGGCGCTTCAGCGTAGTGCTTGAATTCCATCGTGTAGGTTGCGCGACCCTGGGTTGCGGAACGCAACGTGGTCGAATAGCCAAACATTTCGGACAGCGGCACTTCAGCCTTGATGATCTTGCCGCCACCGCCGGCGATTTCATCCATGCCCTGCACCATGCCGCGGCGGGACGACAGGTCGCCCATCACGGTACCGGCGTAGTCTTCCGGCGTCTCGACTTCCACTGCCATCATCGGCTCGAGGATGACCGGGCTGGCCTTGCGGCAGCCGTCCTTGAATGCCATCGAACCAGCCATGCGGAACGCATTCTCGTTCGAGTCGACGTCATGGTAGGAACCGAAGGTCAGCGTCACCTTGACGTCGACGACCGGATAACCAGCCAGCACGCCGGAGTTCAGCGCTTCGCGGACACCCTTCTCGACTGCAGGGATGTATTCGCGAGGAATCACGCCGCCCTTGATCGCGTCGATGAATTCGAAGCCCTTGCCCTGTTCCTGCGGCTCGATCGTCACGACAGCGTGGCCGTACTGGCCGCGACCGCCGGACTGCTTGACGAACTTGCCTTCGACATCGGAGACCGACTTGCGGATGGTCTCGCGGTAAGCCACTTGCGGCTTGCCGACGGTGGCTTCGACGTTGAACTCGCGACGCATACGGTCGACGATGATCTCGAGGTGAAGCTCGCCCATGCCGCCGATGATGGTCTGGCCGGATTCTTCGTCGGTCTTGACGCGGAACGACGGATCTTCCTGTGCCAGGCGATTCAGCGCCAGGCCCATTTTTTCCTGGTCGGCCTTGGTCTTGGGCTCGACAGCCTGCGAGATCACGGGCTCAGGGAACACCATGCGCTCCAGGGTGATGACCGCGGTCGGATCGCACAGGGTCTCGCCGGTGGTCGCATCCTTCAGGCCGACAGCAGCGGCGATATCGCCGGCGCGGACTTCCTTGATCTCTTCACGCTGGTTTGCGTGCATCTGCAGAATACGGCCAAGACGTTCCTTCTTGTTCTTGACCGGATTGAACACGGTGTCGCCCGACTTGATCATGCCCGAGTAGACGCGGAAGAAGATCAGCTGGCCAACGAACGGGTCGGTCATGATCTTGAACGCGAGCGCGGCAAACTTTTCGTCGTCTTCTGCACGGCGGGTGGTTGGCTCGTCGTTCTCGTCCAGGCCGCCGACCGGTGGAATGTCCACAGGCGACGGCAGGTATTCGATCACGCCGTCCAGCATGGCCTGCACACCCTTGTTCTTGAACGCGGTGCCGCACATCATCGGCACGATTTCGCTGGCGATGGTGCGCTGACGCAGAGCGGTCTTGATCTCGGTTTCGGTCAGTTCGCCTTCCTCGAGATACTTGTTCATCAGCTCTTCGGTGGCTTCGGCAGCGGCCTCGACCATCTTTTCACGCCACTCGTTCGCCTGCTCGACCAGCTCGGCCGGAATGTCGCGGTACTCGAACTTCATGCCCTGCGACGCGTCGTCCCAGTAGATGGCTTTCATCTTGACGAGGTCGACCACGCCCAGGAAGTTTTCTTCCGCGCCGATCGGGATCTGCAGGGGGATCGGGTTGGCCTTCAGGCGAGCGCGCATCTGGTCATAGACCTTGAAGAAGTTCGCGCCGGTACGGTCCATCTTGTTGACGAAGGCAAGGCGCGGCACCTTGTACTTGTTCGCCTGGCGCCACACGGTTTCCGACTGCGGCTGCACGCCGCCCACGGCGCAGTACACCATGCAGGCGCCGTCGAGCACGCGCATCGAGCGCTCGACTTCAATGGTGAAGTCGACGTGGCCCGGCGTATCGATGATGTTGATGTGGTGCTCTGGGAAGTTATTGCCCATGCCTTTCCAGAAGCAGGTCGTTGCAGCGGACGTGATGGTGATGCCGCGTTCCTGCTCCTGCTCCATCCAGTCCATGGTCGCAGCGCCGTCATGCACTTCGCCAATCTTGTGATTGACGCCGGTGTAGTACAGCACGCGTTCGGTGGTGGTCGTCTTGCCTGCGTCGATGTGAGCGGAAATGCCGATGTTGCGGTAGCGCTCAATGGGGGTCTTGCGAGCCATGATTGATCCTAAATCGTTTAATGAACAAAACCGAGCGCCATTTTTTCAGTAAAAAAATGTGCCCGGCTTCGTACAGATTGCAGAGATGGAAACCCGCTGCGCGCAGCGCGGCAGTGGGCCGTCCATGTTCTTAGAAGCGGAAGTGCGAGAACGCCTTGTTCGCTTCCGCCATGCGATGGACTTCATCGCGTTTCTTCATCGCACCGCCACGGCCTTCAGCGGCTTCCATCAATTCGCCACCCAGACGCTGCGGCATGGATTTTTCGCTGCGCTTCTTGGCAGCTTCACGCAGCCAGCGCATGGACAGCGCTGCGCGGCGGACCGGACGCACTTCAACCGGCACCTGGTAGTTCGCACCGCCAACGCGGCGGGACTTCACTTCGACCATCGGCTTGCAGTTGGTCAGTGCGGCGGAGAACACTTCCAGCGGGTCCTTGCCCGATTTGGTCTGGATGTATTCGAAAGCGCCATAAATGATGTTTTCAGCGACCGACTTCTTGCCGGACAACATCAGGGTGTTGACGAATTTGGCGACATCAACATTGCCGAACTTTGGGTCCGGCAGAATTTCCCGTTTGGGTACTTCACGACGACGTGGCATTTCAATTCCTTTCGATCTTCAGTTGAGCTGCAGTACGACTTCTACTACCCGCTCGCGGCCAGCCATTCAGACTGACCACTTACTCGACCCATTTGGGGCCGATACCTGTTCCACCGGCTTGCGGCGGAAATACGATTACTTCTTGCCGGCCTTGGCACGCTTGGTGCCGTACTTCGAGCGAGCCTGCTTACGGTCCTTGACGCCCTGGGTATCCAGTGCACCGCGAACCATGTGGTAACGCACACCCGGCAAGTCTTTTACACGGCCGCCGCGCAGCAGCACGACGCTGTGCTCCTGCAGGTTGTGGCCTTCGCCGCCGATATACGAAATGACTTCGAAACCGTTGGTCAGACGCACCTTGGCGACCTTACGCAGCGCCGAGTTCGGCTTCTTCGGGGTCGTCGTGTAGACGCGGGTGCAGACGCCGCGCTTTTGCGGGCTGTTTTCCAGCGCCGGCGATTTGCTCTTGACGCGTGCGGAAACACGCGGCTGGCGAATCAGTTGATTGATGGTTGGCATCGTTCTAAATCCAACAAAATTACAACATTAAAAGAGATACCCTGACACAGAGTGTTTCGGGAGCGAAAACTTGGGAAGCTTGCGTATGAACAGGACGTTCATCACGCGTTCGATTTAGCTGCGGGGCATCAAGCGTGCCGTGGGCGGGAACTGCGGACCAAAGAGCGCTTAAGCCTGGAAAGCTTAAATTCGAGAACTCGCGAGTATATTCTTGTAGGCCGACTGGGTCAACTGTTCTTTAACTTAAGCAAGCTCCGCGGATAAAGTGCGGCTGATGACCGTCGGAAAGTCCCGGGCTTTCCGGGATAATGTCGGTTTTCCGCCCTTACGCGTATTTCTGCCCGATGCATCGCTTCCGCAGCCGTTCTGTCCTGTTCGTCGCCGCGAGCTACCTGGTGCTGTCGGCGCTGCCGCTATTACCGGCACTATTCGGCAGGACGCTCGCCGATCCCGCCTTGCTCGCGGCGGCGACACTCTGCAGCTGGATCGCGGTCTGGGCCGTGTTCAAGCGGCCGGCGTGGTTCCATCTGCTGCTGCTCCCGGCGTTCCTGATGCTCCCGGCCGAGATCTATCTCCAGGTTTATTTCGGCCAGAGTATCTCCGTCCACCACCTTGGCATCATTGCGGAAACCAGCCCGGGAGAGGCGCTGGAATTTCTTGGCAACAGGATCTGGCTGCTGGCCGCGGCGCTCGTGCTTGCCCTCGCCTGGTTCGGGCTGGCATGGCGCGCTGCGTGGCGCACCCATGCGCTGGACTGGCGTGGTCCGTCCCGCGCCATCACCCTGGTTCTGACAGGCATTTGCCTGGGACTGTGGCTTGTCGGGGGCAGCCCAATGTCGCCGAGTGCGGCCGCTGCGAAAAAGTCCGGCACGCTTCCGTCCTGGACTCGCGTGTCGGTGAATGAAAAGGTTCTGGCCAGGAGCTGGCCTTATGGCATCGTGCTGAATGCAGCGTCGTACCGCAAGGAGCGCCGCTATCTGGCCCAGCTATCCGCACGTAGCGCCCAGTTTCGTTTCGGCGCGCAGCAGGCCAGCCAGCGGGACGCGCCGCAGGTCGTGGTGATGGTGCTCGGCGAATCGTCGCGGGCAGACCGGTGGAGCCTGAACGGCTATGAGCGTCATACCAATCCGCTGCTCGAAAAGGAAACGAATCTGGTGAGCCTGACCGACATGATCACGCCCGTCTCCGCGACGCGGCTGTCGGTGCCGGTCATCCTGTCGCGCAAGCCGGCGACGCAGAGCCTGCGCGCCGGGTTCTCGGAAACCTCCTTTATCTCGGCCTACCGCGAAGCCGGCTTCAAAACCTTCTGGCTCTCGAACCAGATGTCCTTCGGCGAGTTCGATACGCCGGTCTCGGTGTTTGCCAAGGAGGCGGACGTCACCCGCTTCTTCAATCTGGGCGGTTTCACCAACCGTTCGGACCTGGACGATGTGCTGCTGGCGCCGCTGCAGGCGGCAATTGCGGACCCGGCGCCCAAAAAGCTGATCGTCCTGCACACGCTTGGGAATCACTGGAATTACAGCCATCGCTATCCGCAGGAATTCGACCGCTGGAAACCCTCCCTGTTTGGCGTCTACAAGCCGGCTTACACCAGCCTCAAGCTCAAGCCCGAGATCAATAACAGTTATGACAACTCGATCCTGTACACCGACTGGCTGTTGTCGCAGGTCATCGGCGTGCTGAAGACCGGCCCGGCGCTGGCCAGCATGATGTATGTGGCCGACCATGGCCAGACGCTGTACGACGGCAGCTGCAAGCTGGCCTTCCACGGGCATAACACGCAGTTCGAATTTCATGTGCCGGCGCTGGTCTGGTATTCGGATGCCTACCAGGCGGCATTCGCGGGCAAGGTGGCTGAACTCAGGCAGCACCGTGCCGCCCCGCTGTCGACCGAGAACATGTTTCATTCCCTGCTGGACCTGGCCGACATTCGCTATGCAGGGGAGAAGCTTGACCGCAGCGTCTTCAGCGACCGGCTGGCCAGGCATGTCCGTTATGTCGATAGCTACGGCTGGACCGATTATGACGACGCGACCCTGAAAGGCGACTGCAGGGAGGTGATCGGCCGGAAAAAGCCTTTGCAACGGGAAAAGTGATTACTGTTCCAGCGATTGCCCATAAAAAAACCCCGCATCGCTGCGGGGTTTTTGTTTGGCGCGTTGAAACGATCAGCCTTGATCTTCCTGGCTGCCGGAGCTGGTTGCCGCCATTTCGGCTTCCGCTTCCGCGATGCGTGCCGCCTTTTCGGACTGCAGCAGCGCGGTGCGCTCTTCCGCTTCCCAGGATTCCTTCTCCTTGCGGGCGCGGTGGAACGCGAGGCCGGTACCGGCCGGGATCAGACGGCCAACGATCACGTTTTCCTTCAGGCCGCGCAGACCGTCGCGCTTGCCCATGATCGCTGCTTCGGTCAGCACGCGGGTGGTTTCCTGGAACGAAGCGGCCGAGATGAACGAATCGGTCGACAGCGATGCCTTGGTAATACCCAGCAGCACGTTCTCGTAGGTCGCCGGGATCTTGCCCTCGGAGATCACGCGATCGTTTTCGTCCAGCAGTTCCGAACGCTCGACCTGCTCACCGGTGATGTAGCTGGTGTCGCCGGCTTCCATGACCTGCACGCGGCGCAGCATCTGACGAACAATGACTTCGATATGCTTGTCATTGATCTTCACACCCTGCAGACGGTACACGTCCTGGACTTCGTCGACGATGTAGCGGGCCAGAGCCTCGATACCCAGCAGGCGGAGGATGTCCTGCGGATCGGCCGGGCCGTCCACGATCATCTCGCCCTTGTTCACCACCTGGCCGTCATGCACCAGCACCTGCTTGTCCTTGGTGATCAGGAACTCGTGCTTGGCGCCGTCCATGTCGGTGATTTCCAGGCGCTGTTTGCCCTTGGTCTCCTTGCCGAATGCCACCGTGCCGGTGACTTCCGCCAGCATGCCGGCATCCTTCGGCGAGCGCGCTTCGAACAGCTCGGCAACACGCGGCAGACCACCGGTGATGTCACGCGTTTTCTGCGACTCGGTCGGGATACGGGCCAGCACTTCACCCACCGACACCTGCTGACCGTCTTTCACGGTGATCAGCGCGCCGACCTGGAAGCCGATCGTCACCGCGTGTTCCGTGCCGGCGATCTTCACTTCCTGGCCCTGCTCGTTCAACAGCTTGACCTGCGGACGCAGCGACTTGGTGACCGAGCCGCGACGCTTGGCGTCGATTACCACCAGGGTCGACAGTCCGGTGACCTCGTCGATCTGGCGGGCAACCGTCACGCCCTCTTCCACGTTCTCGAATTTCACCGTGCCGGTGTATTCGGTAATGATGGGTCGGGTCAGCGGGTCCCATGTCGCCAGCGCGGTGCCGGCACGGATGGCCAGGCCATCCTTGACGATCAGCGTGGCGCCGTACGGCACCTTGTGACGCTCGCGCTCACGGCCGTGGTCGTCGGTGATCAGCACTTCGCCGGAACGGGAAATGACGATCTGGTCGCCCTTGCCGTTGGTGACGTAGCGCATGGTCGCCGTGAAACGCACGGTGCCGTTCGACTTCGCTTCGACCGACGATGCCACCGCTGCACGCGATGCCGCGCCGCCGATGTGGAACGTACGCATCGTGAGCTGGGTGCCCGGCTCGCCGATCGACTGCGCCGCCACCACGCCGACCGCTTCGCCGGCATTGACCAGCACACCGCGGCCGAGGTCGCGGCCGTAGCACATGCCGCACAGGCCATAACGGGTGTCGCAGGTCAGCGGCGTGCGGACCTTGACTTCGTCGATGCCCAGGCGTTCGATTTCCTCGACCATGTCCTCGTCCAGCAGCGTGCCGGCGTCGTACAGGTTGGCCTGGGTTTCAGGGTTGACGACGTCGGTTGCCGCCACGCGGCCCAGGATGCGGTCGCGCAGCGCCTCGATCACTTCACCGCCCTCGACCAGCGCCTTCATCGACGCGCCGTTGGAGGTGCCGCAATCGTCCTCGATCACGACCAGATCCTGGGTCACGTCGACCAGGCGACGGGTCAGGTAACCGGAGTTCGCGGTCTTCAGCGCGGTATCGGCCAGACCCTTACGGGCGCCGTGCGTCGAGATGAAGTACTGCAGCACGTTCAGGCCTTCGCGGAAGTTCGCGGTGATCGGCGTCTCGATGATCGAGCCGTCCGGCTTCGCCATCAGGCCGCGCATACCGGCGAGCTGGCGAATCTGGGCGGCGGAACCACGGGCGCCGGAGTCGGCCATCATGTAAATCGCGTTGAACGATTCCTGGGTGCCCTTGGTGCCGTCGCGGCGAACCACGTCTTCCACCTTCAGCTGTTCCATCATGGCCTTGCCAACTTCGTCGCCGGCCTTGCCCCAGATGTCCACGACCTTGTTGTAACGCTCGCCTGCGGTCACCAGACCGGAAGCGTATTGCTGCTCGATCTGCTTGACTTCCTGCTCGGCAGCCGCGATCAGCGTGACCTTCTGCGGCGGCACCAGCATGTCGTCGACGCAGATGGAGATGCCGGCGCGGGTCGCGAGGCGGAAGCCCGACTGCATCAGCTGGTCGGCAAACACCACGGTAGCGCGCAGGCCGCACTTGCGGAACGAGATGTTGATCAGGCGCGAGATTTCCTTCTTCTTCAGCGCGCGGTTCAGCACCGAGAACGGCAGGCCTTTCGGCAGGATCTCGGACAGGATGGCGCGGCCGACGGTCGTCTCGTAACGGGTGACAGTGCGGTCGAAACCGGTGCCGTCCGCGTTGCGCGGGAACTCGACGATACGCACGGTGACGCGGGAGGTCAGTTCGACTTCCTTGTTGTCATACGCGCGGATCACTTCGGACACGTCCTGGAACAGCATGCCTTCGTTCTTGCCGTTGATCTTCTCGCGGGTCGCGTAGTACAGGCCCAGCACGATATCCTGCGACGGCACGATCGACGGCTCGCCGTTCGATGGGAACAGGATGTTGTTGGAGGCCAGCATCAGCGTGCGGGCTTCCATCTGCGCCTCGATCGACAGCGGCACGTGGACAGCCATCTGATCGCCGTCGAAGTCGGCGTTGAACGCCGCACAGACCAGCGGATGCAGCTGGATGGCCTTGCCTTCGATCAGCACCGGCTCGAACGCCTGGATGCCCAGGCGATGCAGCGTCGGCGCACGGTTCAGCATGACCGGATGTTCGCGGATCACGTCTTCCAGGATGTCCCAGACCACAGGCTCCTGGATTTCGACCAGCTTCTTCGCGGCCTTGATCGTGGTCGCCAGGCCCATCAGTTCGAGCTTGTTGAAGATGAAGGGCTTGAACAGTTCGAGCGCCATCAGCTTCGGCAGGCCGCACTGGTGCAGCTTGAGCTGCGGACCGACCACGATGACCGAACGGCCCGAGTAATCGACGCGCTTGCCCAGCAGGTTCTGGCGGAAACGGCCGCCCTTGCCCTTGATCATCTCGGCCAGCGACTTCAGCGGGCGCTTGTTGGCGCCGGTCATGGCCTTGCCGCGGCGGCCGTTGTCGAGCAGCGAGTCGACGGCTTCCTGCAGCATCCGCTTTTCATTGCGGGTAATGATTTCCGGCGCGCGCAGCTCCATCAGCCGCTTCAGCCGGTTGTTACGGTTGATGACGCGGCGATACAGGTCGTTCAGGTCGGAGGTCGCAAAGCGGCCGCCGTCCAGCGGCACCAGCGGACGCAGTTCCGGCGGCAGCACGGGCAGCACTTCCATGATCATCCAGTCCGGCTTGATGCCGGAACGCTGGAACGCTTCGAGCACTTTCAGGCGCTTCGCGTACTTCTTGATCTTGGCTTCGGACTTGGAGTCCTTCAGTTCCTGGCGCAGCGTGTCGGCGTCACGGTCGATGTCGATCGAACGCAGCAGCTCGCGGATGCCTTCTGCGCCCATGAAGGCGGTGAAGTCGTCGCCGTACTCTTCGTACTTGGCCGCATAGTCGTCTTCCGACATGATCTGGCACTTCTTCAGCGGGGTCATGCCGGGATCGGTCACGACATAGGCTTCGAAGTACAGCACGCGTTCGATGTCGCGCAGGGTCATGTCGAGCACCATGCCGAGGCGCGATGGCAGCGACTTCAGGAACCAGATATGCGCGGTCGGAGAAGCCAGTTCGATATGGCCCATGCGCTCGCGACGCACCTTGGCCAGCGTGACTTCGACGCCGCATTTTTCACAGATGACGCCGCGATGCTTCAGGCGCTTGTACTTGCCGCAAAGGCACTCGTAGTCCTTGATCGGGCCGAAGATCTTGGCGCAGAACAGGCCATCGCGCTCCGGCTTGAAGGTACGGTAGTTGATGGTTTCCGGCTTTTTGACTTCGCCGTAGGACCACGAACGGATTTTGTCGGGCGACGCGAGGCCAATCTTGATCGCGTCGAATTGTTCATTTTGCTGAACTTGCTTGAATAGATCGAGCAGTGCTTTCATCTATCACTCCAGGGTGGCGTGAAAAAACTTGTTTGTAAGACCGAGCCGCAACCGGACATTATCCCCCGGACTGGCATCCCTTGCAGGACACCGCGTCCGGGGCAGAAAATCAGTCGCGCTCCAGGTCGATGTCGATACCCAGCGAGCGGATTTCCTTCACCAGCACATTGAAGGATTCCGGCATGCCTGCATCGATCACGTGATCGCCCTTGACCAGGTTCTCGTACACCTTGGTCCGGCCGTTCACGTCGTCCGACTTCACCGTCAGCATTTCCTGCAGCACGTAAGACGCGCCGTAGGCTTCCAATGCCCACACTTCCATCTCGCCGAAACGCTGGCCGCCGAATTGCGCCTTGCCGCCCAGCGGCTGCTGGGTCACCAGCGAGTACGGGCCGGTGGAGCGTGCATGCATCTTGTCGTCGACCAGGTGATGCAGCTTGAGCATGTGCATGTAGCCGACCGTGACCGAGCGCTCGAAGGCCTCGCCGGTGCGGCCGTCGTACATCGTGACCTGGTTCTTGGACGGCGTCATGCCGAGCTTGGCGGCGATGTCGTCCGGATACGCCAGGTCCAGCATCCGGTGGATTTCCTTCTCGTGCGCGCCGTCGAACACCGGCGTGGCGAACGGGACACCCTTCTTCAGGTTTTCCGCCAGCGTCAGGACTTCCACGTCGCTCAGACCGTCGATGTCTT
>Ga0308164_10004643_pt1 | contig 11509 bp, 10 predicted proteins | sample PhyTR2_FD_201031 | JGI IMG/M metagenome (GOLD analysis project Ga0308164, IMG submission 201031) | Phyllosphere microbial communities from UC Gill Tract Community Farm, Albany, California, United States - DLSLT.R2 | ecosystem: Host-associated > Plants > Phyllosphere > Unclassified | place: USA... | reverse complement strand
TGCATCGCTCATCACCGTCTCAATCGCGGTGACCAGTTCCATCTCCGACTGACGCCGCTCGGTGATATCCTGAATGACCCACAGCACGCACGCATCGCCGGCAACATCGACCGTGGCGGCCGACACCAGGCAATCGAGCATGCCATTCTTCCTGGTGCGGACCTTTGCATCGACGTTGCGCAAGGCACCGGTACGCTCCACCTCCTCCTCCAGCCTGCGCCGGGTGGCAGCGGTGTCCCACAAGGTCAGTTCGCCTGGGCTGTGACCGATCAGCTTGCCTTCCTCATGACCGGTCATGGCATGGAATGCCTGGTTGGTGTTGAGCAGCGTGTGATCCTTCAGCGATGCGACCACCATGGCGACCGGCGCGAGGTCGAAGGCCTTCTGAAAACGCTCCTCGCTATGGCGGAGCGCCGTTTCGGCTTTGCGACGCGGTTCCAGGTCGGCGAAGGTGAACAGCATGCAACACTCGTCACCGAAGTCGATCGGCTGACCGGCGACGATCATCAGCTTGTCCGATCCATCGGGCAGCGCCAGCTCGGTCTCCATCTGCGGCACGGCCTTGCCCTCGGACAGGCGTTCGTGAGCGAGCTCGCGGTCGGCAGCCCGCGCGAACAGGTCGATCTCGTAGACGGTCCGGCCGACGAGCCGCGCGCGTTCGAAGCCGGTCATGTCGAGGAAGCCCTGATTGACCTTGATGACGCGCAGATCCGACAAGCGACCGATCATCGCCGGTGCGGGATTGGCATTGAACGCCTGGCTGAACCGCTCCTCCGCCTGCGCACGCTCGGTGACGTCGAGGAGCACGAGCACCAGGCAGTCGGGCTCGCCTTTCGCGTCGACGAGAACCAGACTTCTGATCTGGTGAACCCAGCGGGGCTCCTCCGTACCAGCCGGTGCCACTTCGACTGTAACCTCGGTGAATGTCTCGCCGGACACGACCCGGTCGACCGGATATTCGCCCGCAGCCAGGCGATGGTTATTCTGGTAGCGTAGTTCGAACCGTCGTCGGTACTCGTCGACCGTATCGCCCAGAGCGTCCAGCGAGACCGCGCCATGCATGCGAAGCGCTGCGTCGTTCGCCCACAGGATGGTCTGGTCAGGATGAATGAGGATAACACCCTCGGTGAGCCCGGCAACGATCAGACGCAGATTGCCGAGGTCGGCTGTGTCCCTGATGCCGACGAGTCCCTTCGCCTTAGCCTTGTCGCTCATCGTTGCTCCTCCAGCTTCGCCATGCCACCGAGAGCGTAGTAGCTGATCCAAATCATCACGCGAGGAGCGATTATATCAGCCTGACTGATTGAAGCGCATCTTTTGCCTGCTCGGCGTAGGCAATATCTCCAATCCCGTGCCGAAATGCGGCGTCTTTTTGGAGATCAGGGATGAACGAGGACAGGGTCATCGGGGCGGGCCGTGAGATGCTCGGCAACGCGGAGCGCGGCATCGGCGAGGCGACGGGCAGCGAACGCCTGCAGGGTGATGGCGTCGCCGATCAGGTCGCAGGGGCTGTCCAGCACGGTTACGGCAAGGTCAAGGACGCCGTCGCCGAGGTGATCGACGATACGCCAAGCGCCATCGCGGGCGCGGTCGATCAGGCGCGCAGCTACGGTCGCCACGGTAACGAGGCGGTCCGCGACCGCCTCGGCGATAACGGCCCGCTCTACCTCGTCGGCGGGGCCATCGCGCTGTTCGCGCTCGGTGCGTTCGCCTTCAGCAGGTCGAGCCAGGCCAACGCGTCCACGCCTCGCCTTACCCCGAAGCGCCGGGCAGCCAAGCCTAACCCGAAGCCTGCCAAGACCGCGGGCTGATACGAAACATACCAACAGGAGAATGAGATGATCGGTATCCTCATCTGGCTCGTCATCGGCGGTGTCGTCGGCTGGCTCGCGGGCCTCATCATGCGCGACAACAACGGCATCGTCGTCAACGTGATCGTCGGTATCGTCGGCGCCTTCATCGGTGGGCTGATCGTGAACGGCGGCTCGATCAACGAAGCACCGCTGAACATCACGTCGTTCCTAGAGTCGCTGCTCGGTGCCGTCATCCTGCTCGCCATCGTCAATCTCATTCGCCGCGGCACCGCGCGCTGATCATCCACCAACAGGGGACATTACCATGAAGAAGATCATCACCTTGGGCTTCGTCGCTACGGCATTGACGCTTGGCGCCTGTAGCAAGAGTCCGTCCGACAAGCTCGCGGGACGCGTAGAGAATGCCGCCGACAACCGGGCTGACGCGATGGAGCAGAACGCGGACACGCTTCGCAACCAGGCGGCCATTCTCGACAACCGGGCCGACGCTGCACGCGATCGCGGGGAGTCCCGCTCGGACGCCATCAAGGCGGCCGACATGAACGTCAGCGCGATGAGCCAGGATCAGCGTGACGCGATCGTCGCCAACCAGGCCGCGGCGGTTCGCTGAAGCTGAAGCGGCGGTAGCAGGACGGCCAGTCGGAGACCTCCGGCTGGCCGTTTCGTGCGTCCGTGAACACGATAAGATTGGGGGGGGCGAGTGGAGTTTTTCGGCATCAAGTGGGTCGGTGTGACGCCGGAGAACGGTCAGAAGCTCCTTCTCTCGCTGGCCTTTGTCGCCATCGTCGTGATCGTCAGCCGCATCCTGCGCTGGTTGGTTGGCGTCATGCTCCAGCGCACGGACCACTCGACGATCCAGGCCAAGTTCTGGACCCGGCAAGCGATCAGCCTGCTGAGTACGATCATCCTGATCCTCGGGCTTCTATCGATCTGGTTCAGCGATCCCACCCGTCTGGCGACCGCACTTGGGCTGGTCTCCGCGGGACTGGCGTTCGCACTTCAGCAGCCCGTCACGTCGATCGCCGGCTATTTCGTGATCCTGCGGGGCGCGACCTTCAACGTCGGTGACCGCATCTCGATGGGCGGCGTTCGCGGCGACGTCATCCGCCTGGGCTTCATCCAGACCACGATCATGGAGATGGGTCAGCCACCATCCGTCCAGGGCGCGGACCCCGCGATGTGGGTCAAGAGCCGCCAGTTTACCGGGCGGATCGTGACCGTCAGCAATTCGAAGATCTTCGCCGAGCCGGTCTACAATTACACTCGCGACTTCCCCTTCATGTGGGAGGAGATGGCCATACCGATCACCTATCAGGCGGACCGCGGCAAGGTCGAGACGATCATGCTCGACGCAGCGGAGCGCTTCGCCGGTCGGGCCGAGGAGATCGCGGCTGACGCCAAGGTCGATTTGCAAGCCCGGTTCGGCGTCGATCCGGTCGATCTCGACCCTCGGGTCTTCTACCGCATCACCGACAACTGGCTGGAGCTGACGGTCCGCTTCATCGTCACCACCCACGGCATCCGCGGCATCAAGGATGCGATGAGCCGTTACATCCTGGAAGGACTGGATGCGGCCGGCATCGGGATCGCGTCTGCGACCTACGATATCGTCGGTTTCCCTGCGATCGAAGTCAAACGAGGCGCCGCGCCTGATCACCTTGGGTAAAACCGACCAGGGTCGAAGCGACATAGCGCCAGACGCTGCGAGTTTCAGTTGCAGCGTCGATTGCCCGATTAAGTGTGAACTGATGCAACCGACCCGGCTGGTCTGAAACAGCTGTGCCTTTCGCCCGCAATCGATGTTGCCTAGCTGAAGCAGGCGGGTTCGAACGCATGCCTGTGCGATCCCGTACTCAGGAGCTTCCATGACCGATCACTCGAACAATACCGATGTCAGCCGTGCTCGAGGCTCCGTGAAGGAGGCGATCGGCAAGATCATGGGAGACAGCAGCACCGTCAATGCGGGTGCCACCCAGAAGAACGCCGCTGACGCGCAATCGTTTGGGCCAATACGTCATCAGACCACAGCAGGAGACAAAATCATGTCGGACACCGATCACGATATCAGCGTCCTCAACGACCTGATCGCCACTACCCTCGATAGTGCCGATGGCTATACCGAAGCCGCCAAGGAAGCCGACAATGGTCGGTTCGGCGCGATGTTCACCGCCCGCGCCGGTGAGCGTCGTCAGGTTGCCACCTCGCTGCAGGGCGTCGTCGCCACTCTCGGTGGTGAGCCTGAGGACGACGGCACGATCCTCGCCAAGGCGCACCGCATGTTCACCGGCCTGCGTAACAGCATCAGCGGCGGTGACACGGTCGTTGTCGACGAGGTCGAGCGCGGCGAGGACCACATCAAGGCCAAGTTCGAGGACGCAATGAAGGACGCCGAGCTGTCGCAGCCGACGCGCTCCGCGATCGAGCAGGCCTATGGCTCCGTTCGCGCCGGGCATGATCAGATGCGCGATCTGAAGCACAGCCTGCACGGCTCCAATTGAACGATGCGGGGCGGCGTCCTGCCGCCCCGTTCTTCCGCAGGACACGCCCCATGAAACGCCTGATCTTCCTCCTCGTTACAACGTTGTCGGTCGCCGCCTGCGATGGACCGGCCGAGAAGGCGGGCAAGGAGCGCGACAAAGCCGCGGCTGCCGCGGCTGGCCAAGCCTATCAGGGTCAAGGTCCCAACGAGAAGCTCGGCGAGGCGCAGGACCGCGCTACCGAAGCCGCAACCGATGCACGCGACGCACGGGCGGACGAGCTGAAGCAACAGGCCGACAATATCCGCAAGGAAGCGGACGACCGCGCGGACAAGCTGGAGGCGCAAGCCAAAAAAATACGCGATGATGCCGACCAACGCGCTGACGCGATCGACAGTCGCGCCAAGGCCGTGCGCCAATAATGACGACCGTAGCTCCTCTCCACGACGACACGACCGGAATGGCTCATCCACGTGGTCGCGGTCGAGGCGCTCGCGAGTTCTGGGAAATCCCACGGCAAGGATGGCGTGACATCGCGGTCCGCACGTGGACCGAGACGAGCGAGGACAACATCAGCCTGCTGGCGGCCGGCGTCGCGTTTTACAGCTTCCTTGCTTTCGTTCCGATGCTGGCCTCGATCGTGCTGGTCTACGGGATCGTCGCCGATCCGAGCGACGTCGCGGGCCACCTGCAAACGCTGATGCGTATCCTGCCAACGGACGCCGCCAAGATCGTCGCCGAGCAGCTCAAAAGCCTGACGGAGACGCCGGTCACCCGGACGACCATCGGGCTGATCATTGCCATCCTGCTAGCGATCTACGGCGCGATGCGCGGCGCGACCTCGGTGATCGGTGCGCTCAACGTCACCTACGACGAGCGCGAAACGCGAAATTTCTTTCGTACCACAGGACTGTCGCTCGCCTTCACGGTCGGTGCCATGCTGGTTGCGATTGTCGCCATGCTGGCAATCAGCGCGATGAGCCTGATCGGCACGGTGATTCATCTACCGGCCTTCGCAGCGCCCCTCGTCACCGGCGGCTTGTGGCTCGGCACGGCGCTCGTCGCGAGCGGCCTGATCGCCGTCGTCTACCGTTACGGCCCCGATCGCGAGGATGCGAAGTGGACCTGGCTGACACCGGGCGCGGTGTTCGCCAGCGTCGGCGCCTTGCTCGCGACCTTCCTGTTCGGTCTCTATGTCAGCCATTTCGCCGGCTACAACGCGACCTATGGTGCACTTGGTGCCGTCGTCTCGTTCCTGATGTGGCTCTACGTTACCGCCTTCGTCGTGCTGCTCGGCGCCGAGCTGAACGCCGAGATCGAGCGTCAGACGGCGCAGGATACGACGACCGGACCTGACACGCCGATGGGCGAGCGGGGTGCCACCATGGCAGACACCACCGCAGGAGGACCCGCACCGAAGGACGCGACCGGTCCGACCGATGCTGCTCCATCGATTGATCGAGGCACACCATTTTCGCTTGGAAAGCCATTCGCTGCGGGCTTCGCTGCGTCTCGTATCAGTCGGCACGTCGGCAACGTTCCGCTTGGTGTTATGCCGATGACCCTAATCGCCACCGGCCTCACCCTAGTCGGCCAGCGCGGCTCTGCGGGGCGGGGTTTGCTATGTTTGGCAGGCGGTGGTCTGCTGACATGGCGCGCTCATAGCCGAGCGGTAGCCAACACACCGAACGTGAAAGCGGCATCATGAGCACTCTCGATAGCGTCGCCGGGTATAAGGACGTTGTCACGGGCAGCCGTGACGCCCCCCCCGAGGACGGCGGTGCCGCGCAGATCAAGCCTACATCGGCGCCGGAGCTGAAGACACTCGCCGGCGTCGCCGTCGGCACGTTGGTCATCGCCGCACTGTATTTCGGGCAGGATGTACTGATCCCGATCACGCTGGCTGTCATGCTGTCCTTCGTGCTGTCGCCGGTCGTGAACTTCCTTCAGCGCTTTCGGCTGTGGCGGGCGCCGGCCGTGATCGTGACGGTGTTGGCGGCTCTCGGCGTGCTGGGGCTGGTCGGCACGCTGATCGGCAGCCAGGCGGCCTCGCTAACTGCCAACGCGCCGCAATATGCGCAGACGATCCAGGCCAAGGTCGAGGGTGTGCAGGGCTTTGCCCTCTCGCGCATGGCCTCGCTCAGCAAGGAACTGGGTGGCGGACGCCATGCGGCCGCCCCGCAGGGCGCTGCTCCGGCGCTCAACGCAGCCGCGCCCACGTCCGGCGGCCAGCGGCGTCCCGTGCCCGTGCAGGTCGTCGAGCAAAGCACTTCGCCTTTCACGATCGCCCGCACGGTGGTGGAGCCAATCCTCGGACCGCTGGAGACGACGATCATCGTCGTTATCGTCGCGATCTTCGTGCTGATGCAGAAGGAGGATCTGCGCGACCGCTTCATCCGCGTGTTCGGGTCAAGCGACCTGCACCGCACCACACGTGCGCTCGACGACGCCGGCCAGCGGCTGAGCAAGTATTTCCTGTCGCAGCTGGCGGTGAACACCTGCTTTGGCCTCGTCATTGGTCTGGGGCTCTGGGCGATAGGCGTCCCGTCGCCGGCGATGTGGGGCGTGATGGCGGGGCTCTTGCGCTTCGTGCCATATATCGGCTCGTTTCTGGCGGCGGTCGCGCCGGCCGCACTGGCTGCTGCGGTCGATCCAGGCTGGGGCATGGCGATCGAGGTCGTGGCGCTGTTCGTCGTGGTCGAGCCGATCACCGGCTACGTCGTCGAGCCTCTGCTCTACGGTCACTCGACGGGCCTCTCGCCTGTCTCGGTGATCGTATCGGCAATCTTCTGGACATGGCTGTGGGGACCGATCGGCCTTATCATGTCGACGCCACTCACGCTCTGCCTGGTCGTCATGGGCCGGAACGTAAAAAGCCTGGAGTTCTTCGACGTGCTGCTCGGCGACCGACCGGCGCTGACGCCGGTCGAGAGCTTCTACCAACGCATCCTCGCGAACAATCCGGATGAGGCGCTGGCCCAGGCGGAGGCGCTGCTGAGCGACCGGCCGCTGGTCGATTACTATGACGGCGTCGTGCTGGAGGGTCTGAAGCTCGCGGTCGAGGATCAGGCCCGGGGTACCATCGATCATGCTGGCGCAGTTCGCATGACCCGATCGATGCTGTCAGTAATCGACGATCTCCGACCATCGGCCGCTTCCCTTGAACCAGCAAAGGTACATGGCAACGTCATCTGCGTTGCGGGCCATGGCCCGTTCGATGACGCGGTCACGGCGATGCTGTCTCAGCTTCTTGGCCAGCACGGTATTGAGGCACGACGCGTGTCGAACGCTGCGGTGTCACGTGACACGATCGCAACGCTCGATGTCACAGGGGTCGACATTATTGCGATCTCTTACCTGGAAGTGACGGGATCACCGGCACAGTTGCGCTATCTCGTTCGTCGCCTGCGCGAGCGCGCCCCGGAGGCCCGCATCATCGTCGGGCTTTGGCCGCAAGGCGAAGCTGCACTCAGCGACGCGGCCATTCAGAGGGCACTTGGCGCTGATGCCTATGTCGGATCGCTGAAGAACGCTGCCGAGACGATTACAGAGCCGCTCCGGTCGAGTGCAATTGCCGCATGAATCGGCGAGGAGAATCCATCGAACCAGCTTTGTTACAAAACTGATGGCGGGAATTTGCGCAGGGAATGAGCGGGATCCCCAAACCTGCAGCACCTATGTATCGTACGACGACCTGGCTGGCGGATAATGCGGCGCTAAGTAGTATTTCAAGTAAACGGTCGGGCGTGCTCTCGCGTTATTATGGGGCATAGCCGTTTTAGCTGGCTCCAACGACGAGTTTGCCCGCGACTTTCTCGTTGTTTCTCAGGCATAAAACCCCTATTCGCGACGTCGCGCGCTCGTACTGGGCAGCGTGCGGCAATTCGGATCATTCTTTCCAAACGTTAGGATGCGTAGCGATCGACATCTCCGCGTACGATCAGTCGACCTGCATCGAATGCCACGGCTGCGGCACGATCCAGAACGTGCCTGTGCTCTCGCCCGGTGAGCGTGCGGCCTGCCCGGTGTGCGAGACCACGCTGGAGCGGACGCGGGGCACCGGGATCGCGGCGGCAGCGGCGCTGGCCGTTACCACCACCGTGTTGATGATCCCCGCAATTGCCATGCCGCTGTACCGCGTCGAGTTGCTCGCCGGATCGCGCAGTAGCCGGGTAGTGTCGGGGGCGAATTTGTTCTGGGAGCAGGGCTGGCCACTGCCTGCGATCGCGATGCTGCTATTCATCGCGGTCCTCCCGCTGTTACGCTTCGGATTGCTGTCCGCGGTGTTGCTGGCGCTACATTTCGACCGGCGCTGGCGCGGCATCGGCGCGGCGTTCCGTGTAGCGCAGACGCTGGCGGTATGGGCGATGCCCGAGGTAATGCTGCTGGGCATCGTTGTCGCCTACGGGCGACTGGTGGCGATGTTCGACCTTCAGATCGGGGCCGGCGCCTATTTCATGGGCGCCGCGACGGTGGCCGCGCTGATCTGTCGCGCCATGATCGACGATCGCGCAATCTGGCGTGCAATCGCTCCGGGCAATGCCGCGCCCGATGGACCGGCCCTATCATGCCAGGCCTGCGCACTGGTACTGCCTGTAGCTTGCGACGGATCGACCTGCCCGCGATGCAATGCGCGCCTGACGCCGCGCACCGCGAACAGCCTGATGGTGACCACCGCGCTCGTGCTGGGTGGCACGATCTTCTACCTACCCGCCAACCTGCTGCCGATGGCGCAGACCATCCAGATGGTCGATGCGGGGTCGTACACCGTGCTGGGCGGTGTCATCGAATTCGTCGAGGCGCATCTGGTCGGTCTCGCGCTGCTGGTATTCGTCGCGAGCTTCGTAATTCCGCTGCTGAAGCTCGCCGGGATGGTCTGGCTGCTGTGGTCGGTGCATAAAGGATCAACCAGGGCGCTCAAGTTCAAGACCAAGCTTCATCACGTCATCCACGAGATCGGACGCTGGTCGATGGTGGACGTGCTGGCGATCGGCACGTTCGTGCCGTTGATGCAATTCGATCAGCTGGCGCACGCAAGGGCGATGCCGGGTATGACGGCGTTCCTGGGAGTAGTTATCTTGACGATGTTTGCGACGCACACGTTCGATACGCGATTGATGTGGGATGCCCGCAGGCGGACCGACGCCGAAAGGTTCGCGAACGTCTCCCAGGGGATCGTGACGGCATGAGCGAGGACTTGGCGATCAATGAACCGTATCGCGAGCCCGAGCGGACCGAGGCGGTGGTCCATCGCGGGCGGTGGCCGGGGCTGATTTGGGCGTTGCCGATCGCCGCGCTGCTGATCGCGGCGTGGCTGGCGCTGCGCGCGCTGACGCATCCCGGGGTCAGCGTGACGCTGGATACGCCCACCGCGCAGGGCGTGCGCACCGGCGACACCCACGTCACGTACAACGGGCTGGAGATCGGCGCGGTATCGAAGATCGCGCTGGCCCCCGATGGCAAGCACATCCGTTTGACGCTGAACATCGAGGGTTCGAAGCAGAGCCTGTTCCGCGAGGGATCGACGATGTGGATCGTCGGCGCGAACCCCAGCTTCACCAATATCGCCTCGCTACGCGCCGCGGTCGCGGGCCCAAATATTGGAGTTTCGCCCGGCCCCGGCCAGGCGAAGCGTCACTTCGCTGCGATCCCCGATGCTCCGCTGGTCACCGACGAGACGCCGGGTACGCATTTCCGGCTTATCGCACGCGACCTGGTCTCGATCACGCCGGGCACCTCGATCTACACGCACGGCGTCAAAGCTGGCGTGATTGCGGCGATTACGCCGACGGGCAATCGAGGCTTTGTGGTCGATGCCTTCGTCAACGCTCCCTACGCAAAGCTGGTGAATGCGGGCACGCATTTCTGGGACGCGAGCGCGTTCCAGCTGACCCGCGGCGCGGGCGGGCTGCAGGCGCGGCTGACCTCGCCGTCGATCGCCGCGCTTGGAGGCGTGGTGTTCGAAACCCCCAAGCAGATTACCGACCAGACCCCCGCCAAGGCGGGCGCGGCGTTCACGCTCTATGCCGATGCGGGGTCCGCATCCGCCGCGCCGGTCGGACCAGAAACGCTGTATCAGGTCGCACTGGCGGGCGATGTCGGCGGCCTGCTGCCCGGATCGCCGGTGCAGTTGCGGGGCTATACCGTCGGCCGCGTCGTCGATACGCATTTTCAGTTCGATGCGGCCGCGGGGGTGATCCGCACACCCACCACGATTGCGCTCGACGGTACGCGACTGAACGTTGCGCCGACCCGCGACGGGGTCGATAGCATGATCGCAACTCTCGTCCGTCGCGGCCTGCGTGCCGAACTGACGCAGTCGCCGCCATTTGTCGGATCGTATCTGGTTACGCTGTCGCCCGGCGTGGGCAGCGCCAGCCGGCTACGACCGGGCTCGCCCTATCCGTGGATCCCAGCGGCTGATGGCGGCGGCAGCCTGATGGCCAAGGCGGACAGCATCATGAGCAAGGTCGATGCGCTGCCGCTGGCTCAGATCGGCAATAATCTGCGTGCGGTGACGGGGAACTTGGCCGCACTGACGGGGTCGCCCGAACTGCGTCAGAGCATGCAGCATCTCAATTCGACGCTGACCACGCTCGACCGCACGACACAGCAGGCCGCGCCGCAAATCGAACCGATGATCAGGGCGCTCCGCCGGACCGCCGAGGAGGCACAAAAGGCAGCGACCGCGGCACAGCAGACGCTTCAGGGGCCCGGTGGGGGTGGCGGCGGTGCCGATGCGAACCTGCCCGCCGCGATCCGGCAATTGACCGAAGCGGCGCGGTCGATCCGTTCGCTGACCGACTATCTCAGCCGCCATCCCGAAGCGCTGTTGCGCGGCAAGAAGGAAGAGAAATGACGCGATCGGCTCCACTTGCGTTGGTACTAGCGCTCTCCGGTTGCGCCAGCAGCACCGCGACGCGGTATTGGACGATCGAACCGCTGGCAGCGGCTCGGGCGCCCGCAGGCTCGGCAATTACCGCCCCCGTGCGGGTCGATGGTGTGCGTGTGCCGCTGGCGATCGATCGGCTTGAGGTCGTCAGCCATGACACAGAAAATCGCGTGATCGTCCACGACTTCGATCGCTGGAGCGCGCCCCCCGCCGACCTTATCCAGCGCACGCTGACGCAGGATCTGCAGACGCGGTTGCCCGATGGCGCAGTGATCTTCCCCGCCAGCCCCAAACCGACAGGCGCGATCGGTGTGTTCGTCGATGTC
>Ga0308164_10004641_pt1 | contig 11512 bp, 8 predicted proteins | sample PhyTR2_FD_201031 | JGI IMG/M metagenome (GOLD analysis project Ga0308164, IMG submission 201031) | Phyllosphere microbial communities from UC Gill Tract Community Farm, Albany, California, United States - DLSLT.R2 | ecosystem: Host-associated > Plants > Phyllosphere > Unclassified | place: USA... | reverse complement strand
CTGCAACACTTACCGGGGTTATTGCGGTGTTGGTTGGCTGCGCGCCTCCTGTGTCATTGTCGCCCCCTCTGCCGGAAAATGTCAGTTGGGAAACTCTGGCATTATGGCCTGGTGCGCCACCTAAGGGAATTGTTGTGAATGAAGAGGAAACTCGAGCGTTAGAAGACCAGGGCTGGCGCAAAATCGTTGTATTGAAGAACGTCTCCCGGCCCACCCTTACACTCATTCGTCCGTCATTAGGTGCTGCCAACGGCGCAGCAATGATCGTCTTACCCGGGGGGGCCTTTGGCGCGCTTGCTTGGGACGTGGAGGGTACCGAGGTTGGACAGTTCTTGGCCAGTCGTGGGATCACTGCATTCGTGTTGAAGTACCGTGTGCGTACGCCAGATGCCACGATGTTGAAGTCTGTGGTTTCACTGGGCCTAGGCGGTGCGATGGAACCTGGCCGGGCTGCTGCTGCTGCTGACGCTATACAAGCTGTGCGCTATATTCGAAGTCACGCACAGGACTTTGGAATTCATCCATCCAAAATTGGCATGATTGGATTTTCCGCTGGCGCCATTACGACGCTTCGTGTGCTGCAAGATGCTGACGAGAAGGATCGTCCCAATATTGCCGCGTCTATTTATGGGTTCCTGTTCGACAAAAATGTACGTCCAGGGACGACACCGATGTTTATTGCTGTCGCTAATGATGATGTTGTGGAACCGAGCCGCACAATCGAAGAGTTATGGCGGCAGGCGGGCGCGCCGTCTGAACTGCATGTATTTAGTTCGGGAGGGCACGGCTTTGGCTTGGGGCGGCCTGGTACTACCTCCATGGAATTTCCGAGCCGGCTTGAAAAGTGGCTTCGTAAGCAACAGTACATCACCAGCGTGTCGCTTCAAAATTGAGATTCGAATTTGACCAACAATACGCGGAGCTCTTTGCTATTTTCAATGGCCGTGCTTGCGGTTCGATCGATTTGAGCAGTTTATTGTCTCAGGTCCTAGTATTCGTGGAAGTCTCGATAGGTTAGTCAGTGCCTTTCTTAGGTCTCGCCGGCAGAGTAATTGCTTAAAAAAGTGGCGCGCCCGGTTTCTATATCAGCGCAGCTTCTTGAGCAGGATAGATATCGCACACGAGCTTGTGCAGTAGCCGAAGATAGTAATCAAAAAGCATATTGTCAGTGGGAAGGGATCGAAGCCGGTCCGCCTTCTGGAATATATGATCCCCGTTGATAAAAACGAGATAGATCATTGTTTAAAAGTCTGCTCCGGTTTTGTTTATTTCAAGTTACGTTTTCAGCGTTTCCATCGTGATACCATGTTTGTCAGGGTTGGAGTTATCTAGCAATTTATGACGGATGAGTGGAGGGGGCTATGGGCGCACAAGTTCGACAAGAAGAGGACACCGAGGAGCTGAATTTAACTGTGAAGGTACCTCGAAATTTCCCTTCCGGTATCGCACAATCTCTGGAAGAAAGCGTAGCTAGAGCCGTGCAGATCCTTGCACGAAGCAAAGCTTTGCAAGAGATGTTTAGGTCTGCGGATGACCTAGCGAGTTTGATCGTTACGCAAACGTGCCTAAGCGGAATCATGCTCGAAGAGCGAATCGCTCAGGTGGCTATGATTAGGAAAGTATTCGAAGTAGGTGATTGGCTGACAGCCGATGATATCAATAATCTGCAGCAAACGCCGTTGTCAAAAAAGTCACTTCCGGCGAGCGACTGGAAGCGACGTAGGCGGATTTTTAGTGTCCCATATAATGGGAAAGATTATTACCCCCGCTACCAATTCGATGCGATGTATCAGCCACTGCCGGTCATACGTGACATTCTAAAGGCGTACGGTGAATGCAAAGACCCATGGTCACTTGCACTTTGGTTTCAGTTCCCTAACGGCTGGATCGCAAAGCAACTGCGCGACGCGGTTGTCCCGGTGGCCCCCAAGGATGCGCTAGACAGAGCCACTGACGTCGTCAAAGCTGCGCGCAATCACCGGGGGACGTACGTGGCATGAATGTTCACAATTTCCTGTAGAAAGTATGTGTATTTTTGATATCAACACGCATAAGTCAGATGTTATTTCCACATCTATTTAGCGAGGGATTCACACGGCGCAGACCTGCATTGGGACTTTGCCGTCTCTGGAATGACCATCTCGCCGGCGCTTGGGCGCCCGTTTTTACACGTCGGTATTCTCGGCTGCTAGGCTATACAACTCCTTCGCGTTGTTTTATTACAGCAACAATCGTTGACTTCCCCTGCATAATTCAGTAAATTCGAAACTCGAATCCTGCAGCACCGAGACTCTGAAAAGTCTGCGCGTCGCCGGAGTTACCAAATTCCAGACCGATCATGAGCATCCTTCATCGCAGTTTCCTCTTCATTCGTCTATGTCACTGGTTGGCATTGATCGTTCTGCTCGGCTGCGCAGATGCCCGCGCAGCATGCACGATTACGGGCGCCTGTCTATCCGCCGGACCGCGCCTGATCAGCGTGGACACGGCGCAGAGCGCCTTGCTCAATCCGTTGCTGGGAGGGATGCTCGGCACGAAGCTTACGCTGACGGCTGTTGACTGGAACAATCTTGCACAAGGCAATATTAACTTGCTCGGTTTCCTGGCCAATCTTCAAGTCCAGACTGGCCTTGCGAGTCCATCCCAAGTGCTCGGCGCGAATGTCACACTCGGACAGATTGTGACAGCCCTCGGCGCACAAGCGCATGCGCAGGCCGACCTTGGTCTGACGGGTGTGTTGTCTAGGCTGGGGTCGCAGATCGATTCCGCCGCTGCAACGATACGCGTGGGGGACTTGGTAAAAGTCACTACCGACGCGGCCACCCTGACCAAGACCACAGTCAACTCGCTCGACATGCTCACTGGTCTGATCCAGCTCTACAACCGCCGCAACGTAATCACTACACCGGTTCCAATCGGCATTTCGGGCGGCTTGCTCGGCGCGCTGGGCATCCTGAATAGCGCGCAGTTGTCCACCCAGGTCGTCGAACCTGCCGTGTACCTCTGCGGACCGACGGGCTCGACTTTCCACAGCGCCGCCGTTCGAGTTAAGCTCAATCTCGACTTGGTCTCGCTGGCACCGGCGACTAATCTGCTCACCGCGTTGCTCGGCGAAACCTCGATCGCGATCGGGCGACTGGACGTGTACGTCGAGATCGGACGAGGCGAGGGAACACTAAAGGCGGTGGATGCCGTCAGCCGTGCTGTGACGCTACAGGCGTTGCCTGGTGTTGCTGACATCTATATCGGTAAGATCGACGACACTGTGTTCTTCAACCGCTCGCGCCGGATCAATGCCGCGACCGATTTGGACTATGGCAAAATCGGCGGTCTGAAGTTGGCAGGAGCGAACCTGCTCGATATCGAGATCAAGACATGGAGTCGGGGCGAGTCACCGTTTTCCAGCATCGTGACAATGTCAGGCATCTTCCCGCAAACGCGCACGGTCAGTAGTAGTACCATGTTTGTGACGAACCTGGTGAGTGGATTGGTCTCCAACCTTAGCCTGCGGATTCCACTACTCGATCTCGGGTTGCTCAACCTGATTACCGATGTAGTTGTCGAACTGGTCAAGACGATTGTCGTCGGTGTTCTCTCGCCAATCCTAGGGCCGATTCTCAGTGGCGTAGTAGACCCGTTGCTGCAATTGCTTGGGGTCGGATTAGGACAAGTGAGCGTTACGGTCAATGGTATTTGCGAGGCTTGTGATGGCTTCAGCTTGACCAACATCGTGGACAAGATCAGTGCCTCGCCAGGAGCGCGAGTCGCGTACACGATTACCTATACCAATAGTGGGAGCACGACGCTCAATAACGTGAAGATCGCCAATGTAACACCACCTTCGACTACGTTCTCCTCTGCCGCGTGTGGGGTGCTGGCGACCGGTCTATCGGGGTGCACGGTGGGCAGCAATCCAGAAGTCGGTTCAGCAGGCAATACGGAGTGGTTCTTGATCGGCACGCTGTCGCCTGGGGCGACGGGGACTGTGACTATGGATGTGCTTGTTCAATAGCCCTATAACCGCAATATCCCTCTGCCACGGTGCTTTTCCAATTAAGTAGGGCAGATGACAAGGCAGATGTCAGCTGCCTACAAAAATTTTCTTTTCAAAAACAGACTCACCTGCCTTGACGGGAGTCTTAGTCTGGGCAACTAGCGGTCCTTAAGAATGGCGTAGTTCCAATTCTGCTGGACATAGCGCGCTTGGGCGACAGCGCGAATGCGACCTCACCTAAACGAGCACGACGCAGACATCGTTTGGCCGAACCGATCACGGTAGCAATGCAGGCCACAACTAAACTCGTAGCAACTTGTGATCCGTAATCCTCTTTTGCGAAAACGCCGTAGCGAGCCTTCTGAACGGTCTAATGTTGCACGGTCTACGTTAAATCCGCGTCTTTACAACGCCTGGGCCAGAAACGGTCACTTGTAGACGTCCGATTGCTGCTACAGAAACATCATGTCGGCGCCATCGGTCGTTCATTAGCAGGAACTGACATCGTATAACAACGTCTCAGGACCCTTTTAGCGCTTTGGCGATTTTCGATGCCTGGGCTATTGCGGCAGAAAAGTCGGCTTCGGCCACGTCTTCGCCGCTAAGCGTTGCTTGTGACAGCACCACCTCAACATCCTCGATTCCAACCATACGAGACCAAGTGCGCAAGTAGGCGACCTGATGATCATACTCTTCAGCTGGGTAATCCGGGCCTAAGGCCAAACCCCTTGCGGCACAAATCACTACTTTTTTCCCGGCAAGAAGGCCACGCATTCCTTCTGCATCGAATGTAAACAGAACGCCGCGTTGCGACACGACGTCAATGAGGTGCTTGAGACGATAGGGAATGCCAAAATTCCACATGGGAACACTGAATACAATCAAGTCGGTGTTACGGAAGCGCCACCCGAGTTCGTCAATTTGCTGCCATACGGCATGCTGCTCGACAGTCATCTCGACGCCAGTCAGGTCGGCATATTTTGCATCCAACGCTGGGCCGTCGAAGGGCAGGAGATCCAACGCCCAAACGTCGAGTTCATCAACCTCAATTTTCACCACGTCGGAGGAAAGTGCTTCCAAAAATGCTTGCGACAATTTCGTGGAGATGGAACGTTGTCCCCGGGGAGAAGACTTTATGTGCAGAATTTTCATCGATCTGGTTCTTGTAGTTAGGAAATTTTTAGGTTAAACGAAGCGTTAAGGGCTTAATAAAATTGGCCCTTTGGAGTGGTATGTTTCCAGAGCTGAATATGCTTCAGTAGCATCGAACATGTGAAAGATTTCCAAACAAAGGGCTTTACTGCGCTGCTCTTGAGCGCGGCGAACAAATGGACAGGGCGACGATGGTATTCGGCATGGTCACTGATATACATGGCAAGACTGGGGCGTGTTAGAAAGAGCGATTTTTGGTTCAACGTGCTAATCGACATAGGTTCAGGAAGTCTACTTGAAGCGCTAATTGACCCTATAATTCCTCATAGACGCAATCTGACGATTGACGCGTTTAAGGTTTTACGACACACGCCATCATAGACCGCATCGACCATGTGACCGTTCGTGATTGTCCTAACTGCCGCAGACAACTCGTTACTCCGCACAAGCGCACCGAAGGAACCCAGACCATACGCATGATCCACACTTTCCTTGCATGTTACTACACCAATAACAGTCGCACCGTTGCGCCAACCACGACGCCATAATTTAACAGAACGCCCCGTCGGCGCCGCATACCAAGACTAGGCTATCTGGTTTTTTGAAGTAAGTCTCCTTGATTAGATGCTTGGCGGTCACTCCTTTAAAAAGGATCGATGCAGCATTGTATAAAGACAGCATGACCGGCAGTCTCAGCAGGCGTTCTGCAGGATATGTGTGTCGAGGAGCATAGCTACTGATGGCAGCCATTGCATATGCCATACGATCACCGACCGCCACTTCATTGACTGCATGTGCAAATCGCTGTCATGCGACACGCACCATCGGAGCCAAGCCCGCTGAGCAGCGGCATCGCAATCGAACCGTTTTGCTGCATCACGTCGAGAAAGTTGGGCCTATCGCTTCGTGTTCGACCCGTGCTAGTTCGGAGCGATGGTTGAAGGCCACTTAAATGCTAACTGAAGGACCTCTAGTCATCTAACTGTTGCTAATCTTACAATGGCAGTCATTGCCATCACCTCACTTCGGAGTAAAGATGGAGCGTAACATCTTGTGGCCTAAAGATTACTCATTCCGTAATCAGAACAGTTCTGCACTCGGTGCTACAATTTTTCAACACTTCGGCAGTATTCAGGCTATGATCATCGAATCCGATCATTTTTTTTCGCTCATGATCCCTTTTGACAGCAATCAGGCCAATCAAATAGCTGCGCTTCTCGCGGTCTTCGATGAAGGTTCGTTTACGGCTGCGGCAAAATTCTTGCAGAGGCATCCTACGATACTTTCAAAACGGATTACCGAACTTGAGGCACGTTTAGGAATTCGTCTCTTGGAGCGAAACACTCGAACGATTCGGTTCACCGAGGCCGGTCTCTTATATGTCAAGCGCATGCAAGCAGCACGAGACGCTATCAGAGACGCGGAGGACGAGATCTCAGCCCAAGCGGTTACCCTAAGTGGAAGCTTGCGCATAGCACTTCCGGGCGCTTTTGGCCGGCAATGGATCGCGCCTTTTATTGCTGAATTTGCAATGCAACATCCTGAACTAGATCTCTATGTCAATTACTCAGATGACTTCATCGACCTGATTCGCGAGGCTTACGATGTTGCCATCAGAGTTGGCGAACTAAAAGACAGCCGCCTTAGGGCTAGCAAGCTTTGTGACCACGACCGGATCTTGGCTGCGGCGCCGGACTACCTAAACCGCTACGGTACTCCAGTCTTACCTGTTGAACTTCGTGGCCATCGCTGCTTGGTGTTCTCTGGCTTGCAGAGCTTACCTTTTTGGGAGCTTTATCAAGGTGCGAAGAGAGAACAGATCAGAGTAGCCGCTCCAATGACAAGTAATGACAACGAAGCACTCTTGTCAGCAGCGATGGCTGGTTTAGGAATTCTAGCTGGTGGTGAATGGCTTATGCGTAAAGAAATCGCAGCAGGAAAGTTAGTTCGCGTACTTCCTGACTGGCGTTTGGATAACCAGTCTGCAATTTACCTTGTTAGGCCATCAATCAAGCATGCGCCAGCCAAAATTCGAGTATTTAAACAGTGGATAGAAAAATGTTTTTATCCTAAAGCTCCTTGGATGCTTCCTAGTTCCGTCGGCAAAAATGGAATAGCCTTAGACGAACTCTCTGCTTCTGATCAATGAAAAAAAAATTATTCGAAGTCCAAGAAGGTTAGGGCGGAACTCTGTTACTAATGGTCTGACGCTATCCATTGGTGGAAAAGCTATCTTCCTACGCAATACTCCTTGTCAGATATTTCTACTGACTGAGCGACCGCTTTTGGTAAATTCCCTTCTGGCGAGGGAGTCGCTGGATTTTCAACCTGGTAACCAGTATGCTGGCGGGCGGGTTGTATTTGACCAAAAGGGGATGATGGGTTGTGGTCTAATAGCATCGAACTATAGCGAGCTCGCTACTTGGCCTCGTAGATACGAATTGATGTTATCCTCAATAACTTTGTTACCAAGCATTGATGGTAAATATCGAGAGTGCTAGCTAGCAATCCCGACATAATATCTGTAACTTTTGCGTAGTATCGACAGCGAATCGAGAAGGCTGCTTATGTTATGCCGATCTTCTTACCCTCTAACAATTTGCCCATAAGAGTGCCAGCTATGACCAGTTACTCCCGCCGAAATGCCGTTAAGACCCTGCTGGCCAGTGCGGGCCTTCCGCTTGTTGCTACTGCTGCCGAAGTGGAACCATGTTCCAGCGTTCGCTCAGAACTGCAATGGCGACCCGGCATCGAAGGCCAGCGACAGGCCGACCAAGGCGACGGCACTTACCGCAATCCGATCATCGCGGGCGACCATCCCGATCCTACTGTTCTCAAGGACGGTAAGGATTACTACCTAACTTATTCGTCGTTCTATTCGTATCCGGGGCTCGTGATCTGGCATTCAACCGACCTGGTTAACTGGCGCCCGATCGCGCCGGCGCTGTCCAAGCCGCTCGGGACTGTGTGGGCAGTCGACCTGTGCAAGCATGGCGACCGCTATTACATCTACATTCCGGCCGCCCCGGACGGCAAACCATGGTCGATCTATGTTATCTGGGCTGACCGTATTGAGGGGCCGTGGAGCGACCCGATCGACCTGCGTATCGCGGATTGCATCGATCCCGGCCACATCGTGGGCGAAGACGGCAAGCGCTACCTGTTCGTCAACGGCATTCGCAAGATCCGATTGACTGACGACGGCCTGGCCACCGACGGATCGCTCGAGAAGGCATATCAACCGTGGCGTTATCCGGACGATTGGGTGGTCGAGAACTTCGCGCCGGAAGGCCCGAAGCTCTTGCGGCGTGGACAGTGGTTCTATCTAGTGACGGCCGTGGGTGGCACAGCCGGGCCGGTGACTGGTCATATGGTGATCGCAGCGCGCTCGACGTCGATCCATGGGCCATGGGAGCATTGTCCGCAAAATCCGCTGGTGCGCTCGCTGAGCACTGACGAGCCATGGTGGTCGCGCGGCCACGCAACGCTCATTGAAGGGCCGGCGGGTGACTGGTGGATGATTTACCACGGCTACGAAAATGGCTACCGAACCCTTGGCCGGCAGACCCTGCTTGAACCCATTGAGTGGACCACCGACGGCTGGTTCCGGGCTCTTGGCGGCGACTTGTCACGGCCATTGTCTAAGCCGAAGGGCGGCGTGCGGAGCCAGGCCGGATTTGCCCTGTCGGATGATTTTAGCCGCAACCGATTTGGTGTGCAGTGGACGTTTCATGATCCTGCCTCCGACGAGATGACCCGTGCGCGCTATGGTGCCAAGCGCCTACAGATCGTGGGACGTGGAACCTCACCCGCCGACAGTCGTCCGTTGACGTGTACGGTTGGCGACCGCGCCTACGAAGTGGAGGTAACCATGACGCTAGCCGGGAAAGGCGAGGGTGGTCTGTTGCTGTTTTACAGCCAGAAAGCCTTCGTGGGCATCGGTTTTTCTCTCGACGAAGTCAAGACGTTCCAATACGCCGAAGAGCAATCTTGGGCGCGAAATAAGCGGACAACATCCCGCGTTATCATACGGATGACTAACGACGAACACGTTGTCACGTTCCGCTATTCGCATGACGATGGAAAGACATGGTCGCTGCATGGCACCCGGATGGAGGTGTCCGGAATTCATCATAACGTGTTCGGCGGCTTCCTGAGCCTGAAGGTGGGCTTGTACAGCGCTGGCGAGGGCTCGGCGACGTTCACAAACTTTCGCTACCAAGCTCTTGCGTTGCACGTGTAACGTTCTTGAACAAGCACGGGAGCGCGGTCAAGCCGCTCAGTTACCATTGAGTTCGCCAGGTAGACGGTGAACTTCACCGGTCAATATTTGAAGCAACACATGAGGCGAACTCGAAGCGGCAGTCTTTCTTCTCTCGCTGCTACGACCGACACCGGCTTTCGATCGGTAGAGGCGTGCTACCCATCATGGGTGGGCCAGCCTAAGCAAGTAAGCGATTAAGGATGTCAACATCTTCTTGCATTTTGAGGCCTTCTCACTTGATATCGTTACACATTTACTCTTGACGGCATTGTTACCAATGCATCGTAAATTCGGACATTGGCGGCATCAACTGGTCGGCGTTCTGGATGCGCTGGACTGTTGCACCAGAGGGGTAAACGGATAACCAGTGTATTCCCATTATCGAGTAGAGGTAAGCTGCCAACGAAGTCCGCCTGGGAGAAGTCATCGAGCAGGATCTAAGTCCCAGCTCCGATGTGGAGACGAACATATTGATAGCCTGAATCGCTGGGGGTTGCTAAGGTTGACTTTACGGCAACATTTTATCGCAGGCCTGATTCTACGAGCCATAGTACAATCTTGCAACACGTTAAACCCACCGAAAAGGAAACGAGAATGGCGAATATTGATCTTTCAAGCTACAACCTGAGCGCGCTGAGAGACCTACAGCAACATGTTGAGAAAGAAATAAAAAACCGACAGCAAGGTGATTTGGCTAAAGCGCGACAGCAAATTCTCGCGATTGCGCAGGAGGCAGGCGTATCGGTCCAGGAACTGCTCGCTGGCGGATCGAAAGGTTCTAATAAAGGCAAAGGTCAGAAAGTCGAGGCACAGTACCAAAATCCGGCAGACGCCGCTCAAACTTGGACGGGCCGTGGCCGCCAGCCCAAATGGATTGCAGAGGGACTTGCGAACGGAAAGCAACTGGTAGATTTCCGGATCTGATCTCAGCTAATCGCGTGACGCTTACCCGCCAAGCCTATGATTCCAGATTGGTCTGATGTTAGTCGTTATTATTGCTCCAAGATGAGGATTCCATGAGAGTCAAAGAGTTAATTGCTCTACTAAGTAAGCTCGATCCATCTCTTGAAGTATGCTGTATCGAAGATGGGCCAGTACCACTCCACAACGACTATCCTGGGCCGTTTGAAATCACGGATGTGAGCTCACGGCGGGTATTGATTTCTCGAGATTCTGTGGGTCGTGTATCAATCAAATTCGACCCTACTGCGCAGGGTGCCAGAGAGAGGGCCTTAGTCGGGATCACATCAGACATGTAGACTCCGATTTTGAAAGCTGTTCTGTTTTGCAGCGAGTCGGGCATATGGTTACCGCCCGAAATTTCAGTGCCGTATTCTGCTCTGGTGAATCGGATAGCCGGAATGCGCCAGAAGGGACTGTCAAGGCAGCGAGCGTGCCGGAACGCGGTTTCAGAAATAGCCGACGCGACAGAGCAACTTCGTGTCGCAGAGCCTAATTTGAATGAAGCTCAACGAGTTATCTCACTTAAGCTGCTGATAAAGTAGAAAGGTTGGGAAAATAGTAGGCGAACTTTCGGCTGCACTCGACTTAACCGTCCAACTTGTTTCGCTAATAAGCACAGCAATTACGGGCGGATCAAGCTCTTAGCAACATATGGTTATAGGCGGTTTACAACAGCTAGCCCTGGCCGCGTATCACCTGGGCGTCAGCTTCACGCTGGACAAACAGGGGCATCGCTTTCGGGATGAATTTGTGGTCACCGCCATCCCAATGGTCGAGGTAAGTACGTGTGACGATCACCGCGTCCACGCCGCTCATGATGTCCTTCGCCGGCAGTGGCAACTCTACCGTCGGGTTGCGCAGCTCGCTGTGGAATGTGTCTAGGAAGCCGGGGTAGGTCCCTTTCTTTGCCAGGAAGGGATCGACCAAGAAGGTCCTGTCGGGGTAATCGATCTTAACTGTAGCGTTACGGATCTGCTGAATGGTCCGCAGACGAATGTCCGGGACCATTTTCATGTGGTAAATACCGCTTAGAATTTCAGAACTTCACCATCTTCTGGGATACGCACGCGGTCTTGAATGCCATGTTGCTTCACATGGTCTCTCAGTTCCTTCCGGCTCAACGTCATATGATTGACCGC